>Ga0115557_1002346_pt1 | contig 12769 bp, 10 predicted proteins | sample COGITO_mtgs_1104_FD_87280 | JGI IMG/M metagenome (GOLD analysis project Ga0115557, IMG submission 87280) | Pelagic marine microbial communities from North Sea - COGITO_mtgs_110421 | ecosystem: Environmental > Aquatic > Marine > Epipelagic | place: Germany:Helgoland, sampling site Kabeltonne...
ATGCCTTGATGAAAATCGTTTGAGACAACCTAATCATCGAGGTGTTTTCTTTTCTTTCCTAATATCATCCTAATCCATGCTCCTTACAATTTCTCACGTGTCACCTTCAAGCAGATGACAAGTCCGGCAATAATAAGTAATTGTATTACCCACAAGTAATCAAATACTTCAACATCAGCTGCTTCATCACCTTCACTGCCTTCCAGATCCTCGACATAATCTGTGTAGCGGTTTCCGTGGTAAGCCATCTGAGAGTCTCGCAGCCCCTTCGTAATTTTGTTGATCATTAAACCGTTCCCTAGAAGCGCGGCCGTTAGATAAGCCCGCCCTACTGCTCTGCCCACCACTACCTGCCAGACCATTTGTTGTTGTTGTTGTTGTTATTGACGTTGAATTCTTGTTGAAATTGAAGTCCCCCAATTGTGTGAAATTATCAGAGTTGCCGATAAAAATGGCAACAGAGAGAGAGAGAGAGATCCACAGAAAGATGGATGGATAAAACGGATGAGAAAAAAGGCGAGTATTCCAAGAGTATACGATGAAGTTTTTGACCTTTGACGTAAAATTCTTTATCACCAATAAAAACAAGCCATAAGAAATGATTCTCATCCCATTCTTCACTCTTGCTCTTGCCTCATTTTTAGAGTTAGGAAAGAACACAAACCGGGGATTTGATGCTACCTCTGCGGAGCGAGAAGAGGTGAAAAGGATTGTCGACGGTCTTGTTCGTGATGGTGGGGGAGATAGAATGCGCGGGCTCGAAGGTTTGTTGGGTGACTGGAGTCTAATTTACACGGACGCACCTGACATTACATCCTTGGCGAACAATCCCGTCGCCTCCCTCGGTCGGATAGGGCAAAATATTGAGCTCACTGATGGCACTGGTGACAATTTCTACGAGATTAAGAATTGTATCGAATGGATGAGACCTTCCAATTTTCCCAATCCTCTGAAGCTCCCGCGGTCACTTATCGGCGAGGGGAAAAATAGCCGGGTGATTCAGAAAGTTGTGACGAGAGGGGCTCAGCGGTCTGCTGAGGAGCCGTTTCTGGTTGATTTGGTTGTCCGCGGGGTCGAAATTCTGCCTGAAGAGGCTGATGGTGAGACGCTTCCGCTCCCCCTTCGACTGCTGAAAGATCTGAGCTTGCCAAGTCAGACAATTTTCAGCGACAAGTTGCCGTTTGGTTCGTTCGAGCTGTTGTACCTCGACAGTGAATTCCGAATCATAAAAACATCGAATAATCATTTGGCGGCAAATGTGCGCGTCTCGGATGACGAAAGGTGGTTTTGATGTGTAGTTTTGTAGTTTTGAGGAATTGGGTTTTGATTTTTAGTTTTGAAGACAGGCCTTTCTGATTTGTAGGTTGAATAAAGTATCCTCGCGGTGAGCTTTGCTCGCGCTGGCGAAATAAATGTTGTGAATATTTTCTTCTTGATATTAATGTTTAATTTCTACGATTCCGCCATGCATCTCATCGGGAACACAGTCAGATGCCTCTAGCAGCTAAAATTGCCGCACCAAAGGCTGCGTCGATGTTGGCCGCCCTAAGGGTGGGTACGCCAAGCATGCGCTCCCTGAGCAACCTCCACTTTTCATTTCGAGAGCCACCGCCGGATGTGAACACCTTACGCAGCTTCGGGGAGCCACGAGAAGCCAGAGCCCTATACCCCTCAGCCTCAAGTGCCGCAATTCCGTGCAAGATACAGTGGAGGAAGGCAGCACGATCTTCCGGCACCGGTTCGAGCTTACCAACTGCATCCTGGTTAGGGTGAGGGAAGCGGTCCCCGACGACGCTCGAAGGTAGCGGATAGTAGTCAGTTACTGGAGGTTCGACCAAAGGGTCAAAATTCTCACTAAGCTCCACCAGCTCCTGGTCTGAAAAGCCGAGTTCGCGCAGCACCCTGCAGCCAGCATTCGAAGCGCCGCCGACGAGCCAGCGATCCCCCAGCCGATGAGAGTAGATCCCAGAGGATGCGTCGTTCACAGGCGTGTCCGACAGCAGCTTGATCGCTACAGTCGATCCAAGCGACGTCACAGCGTCCCCCACTTCGCTCGCCCCCGCAGCAAGAAACGCCGCGATTGAGTCAGTCGTGCCGCCTACGACGATGCAGTCACTGGACAAGCCATACTTCGCTATGTTTGAAGCACTAACAGGAGCAATGGGCTCGCCAGGCCTAACAACACTCGGCAGGCGGCCATTGAGGATGCGGCCAACTTCGCCTGTAGTCATCCAATTTGGGTACGTGAGTGAATTGACGTCGAAGCCGAGCTTCAGGGAATTGTGCCAGTCAGACGTGATGATTTGTGATCCTGTCAGGCGGGAAGCCAAAAAATCCGCTTGGTGGGCAAGTCGCTGATCCATAATTAGCGGTCTATCAAAATGGTAGGCCAGCATTTTTGCCAGTGAGGAGGTTGCAGAGTGTGCGGTTCCTTCGGGGGAATACTTGGCTATGAGAGCCAGCGCGAGCGACCCGCTATCCCCAGCAGCCTGCTTGGTAACTGAAAAGTTGTACATGCGAGGTCTCCCACGGCTCTTCACAGGCTCCCCGCAGCCATCGCCGCTCACCAGCAGCACTGACCCGCTGGTTCCGCTGATTGCGATGCGGGAGACCCGAGAACGCACCTCCTTTGGGAGGCTTTCAAGCTGCGAGAATAGGGCCACCTCCCAGTCATCACTCTCTTGCCTTTCTTCCCTACCTGCGCCCCAAACTTTACTTGCAGGACAGGCCACAATTACTCCAGCAGCATCGATGACAACGCATCGCACACCGCTTGTGCCAAAGTCAAATCCCAACGCGTACGAATTGTTACTCATGGGGGACAGAGTTCGAGGAGGTGCAGGCGTGAAGGCAAGCGCGAAGCCAAGCGTGAAGGCAAGCGCGAAGGCAAGCATCACAGTGCACGAATTGAAGAATGTTATCAGTGGCGCGCAGTTATTCAGTAATTGCAGCACAAAAAGAATCGATTGAACGAACGAATGAATGAAAAGATGATCCAATGTGACGAAATAATGTGCCAATAGAAAATTAAAAAAACCCGGACACTTTCACAAGGCTTCTGCGAATTCTTTCCTGACCTTTTTTGCCACAGTATTTTTCGACATCTCTTATTCCAAGACTTCTTGTCACACCCCTTACTCATACATACTCGATGAGCTAGGAATTAGCTATTGGTGGTGTGTTTCTCCACTTTTTTGACAGGAGCGGAAACTTGCACTGCTCCAACTCAGTTTGACTCCTCCTTTGTGGAAAATTTACGCAAAATTTGCCATGTCACACGTGTCACACGTGGATTCCCTCCCTACGTGCGTCGCACTGGAGCTTCTCTGTTACCTGGACGTCCAATCCCTCTACTCCATTAGTCTCACTTCGGTATACTTCAGCCAATTGGTGATAGATAACCAACTACCGTGGATCCAGCACTTCGTGGATGCCTCTCCATTAATGCGAGAAATTTTAAAATCATCTGAAACTGGCTCCCGGTTTCGCTACGAATTTGACGCGGATGTTGTCGGTTACAGAGCGTCTCTGAAGCTCATGGGGATCAAGTGCCGCATCCCTGCCCCTGCAAGTATATGCCCCACTTTTCTACTCAAACCTAATGATGAGGCAAATATTTCAGCCTATTCACCGTTCCGTTTTCATGCGGTAAGCACCCATGTATCTGACAAGCTGGATCTTTACCAGTGGAGTAGCAAGATTACTCTCTATTATTATGGTGGTATGGTGGGACTTGGTGACAGAAGTTTGCGGGCAAACGAACATTTCCCTGATCTCACAGCTTTAAATCATCAAAATATGAAAGGCTTCGCTGACTTCGGGGAACTATTTCCCCCTTCCTCACCGAGTTCCGTTTCAGGAATCAGCAGAATGCTTTCTTCTCTGCGTTCATCTCCACCACAGTCTGACCCAACCTTTGGAAGCGACTTTTATCAACCGTTTGTAACACCTTACGTGTACAGTGCCAGCGATACCAGCGATGAGAAAACCGGGTGCGGCAGACGCAAGATTACCCATGTCGACCTCAGACCCCGCACGGTTGCTTACTACGAAGTAACGATTCACCGCTATGACTTGATCTCTGACCTGATCCCTGACAGCGACAGGGATGGGTCCTTTACGAATCCTTTCTTACAAGAAATGGATCAGGTGATGGTGGCGCGTTTCGGCGGGATGGGAATCAAGGAGTGTATTGCCGTGGGTCTGGCCAATGATATTTTCGACTGTGAAAGGAAGATGCCTGGTTGGGACGAACATAGCTATGGTCTACATAGTGACGACGGTAAATTCTTTCACGGCAGTAGTAACAGTGACAGCTCTACGATGACCACACCGTTCGGTGAAGGTGATACAATTGGTTGCGGAATTCTGTATCGGTACGATGACGTACTGGATCCCACCATCGAACGTGCCGTCGGCCGTGATGCCTCTGATCTGAGTGGAACTTCCTCCAGAATTTTTTTCACACGGAACGGTAAATTGATTGGAATCGCCCCCATGATAGAGAAAAAGTGCTCAACGGCAACTTTTTATCCTTGCATCGGTGTCGACAGCAAGCTACCAATCAGCGTGAACTTCGGTGCGACGGAATTTGTTTACGACCTCAAGGGTGAAATGGTCGACCCCATGTCCAAGACGGAAGGGCAGCGAGTGGCAAAGCACCGGGAGAGGCGGAGAAAGAGAGAAACGCAAGCCGCAATTGCCGCAACAAGCAGTTTCAATCAGCGCATTGTAGAGCGCATTAGGAGTCTTTCAATCGATCTCAAATCATCGTCCTCATCGCTTGCAACCCAGGAGGAGGCAAATTGATGATGGAAAGGAATTTTAGTTTTTTTTTAGTTTTAAGGAGTAGTTGTATAAGAATTTGCGTTTCACTACGCGGCAAGCAAACATTATCAATAAGTTGTCAAGCAATTATAGGTCTAACTAACTCCGCCTCCAACCATTCCCTTTGCAGCCTTGGCAGGCCCCTTGGTCGTCATAAATGCCTTGCCTTTATAGCTTGCTACACCGCCCTCGATGGTCTTCAAATCACCGACGAGTTTCTCAAATATTTTCTTTTTGGCAATCTTTTGCTCAGTCTCCGGTTCTCCCTCGCAGCCCTCAACAGTGATCCTCTCCCCAATAGGGGCATCCTCAGGGGGCTCAACAAACTCCACTTGTGTATGATCCGGCGATGACGCACACATGACCATTCCGTGGCTGGGAAATCCTACCAAATTCCTGGCCTTCAAATTACACAAGACGATTACCCTCCTATTTTGCATCTCCTCCAGCTTGTAGAAAGGCCTGAGGCCTGATGCAATCTGCCTGGGCTTCTCCTCCCCGACGTCAATCTCCTCGCAGTAGAGTTTCTCCGCAGACTCATGCTCCCAAGCTTTGAGTATCTTACCGACACGGATGTCCAACGCGCTGAAGTCGTAGTCCGCAGTTGCGGCGGGGGCAGGGGCAGGCGCTTTGGCCTTCTCTTTTTTCTTTGCTGCCTTCTTCTCTGCCGCGGCCTTGGCACGGGCCTTCTGCTCCTCCGTGAGCTCCTTCTTTCCTCCATCAGGACCGTCCTTTTTATCACCTTTTTTTAAGCCGGCTGCTCCTGCGGCCCCGGGAGCAGAACTGCTGCCAGGCATGGGAAGGTCATCCCCGGGCTTCACAAAGTTCACCGATCCAGGAGAGTCATCAGGAAATGGCTCAGGTGCCTTGGGCATCTTGACCAGCTTCCTGGATTCATCGGAAGAGATCGTGTCAACGTAACCAGCGACAATTTCGGCAACGCACGAATACCAGCGCCTCACATCGTTCCCCATGGCGCTTATGTCAACCTTCTTAACAGTGGACAAATGGAAGTACATGGCAATGTCAGCAACAGTGAGGATGGAGCCAGCCAAGAAAGATCGCTCCTCCAAGTGGGCGGGAAGTGATACCCCAACAGTGCCAGTGAGAGCCATCTCGAGGAAGGAGATCACAGACGCCTGGACAGCGGGTAACGATCGCTCCCCGAGGAGAGCCTTGTACCCAAAGTCGCTGCAGAGGTTGCAAATGATAAGGAGAGGTTCTGTCGTCCTCGAGCCGTCGTGCATCACCAGAGAATGAGCAGTGGCGTCATTCGAAAACTTCAGGGTGAGCTGCCGGTGACTCGGGACAGTCAGACCAAGGAGGAGGATGGTGTTCGCCTCCACAGATGATTTTTTGGTCCCGATTGTGAGGGTTCCAAGAAGAGCTTGAGATTCCATGATAAGACGAAAGACGAGGAGGTGGGATAAGATCTACGTATTCGGATTTAAATTATTAGTAGTGGTTCAAATCGGGTTAAATGATGGGCCTCGACAATTTGTTCGTCGGTCGTTTAGCAATTTTGTCACTCTGCGCACAAGACGTCGTATTTTTTTGGAAATACAAGCCAGAGATCGATGCTTTCTGCCACTATATTCCTCCTCCTAGTTTTCATTTGCCCCGAAAAAACGGATTCTTTCCACCTACCACCGAAATTCTCCTCTAGATACCTTACTACCGAACGCGCAACCTTTGGGCATTCTTTGCCAATTTACCACCCCTGTATCTTTGGCGACAGACGGGTGACCCTCCTCTCCTCAAGTAAAAGTGATGGCACCGGTGTCGGTGATGAAGAGCCCAAGCTGATACTCGACCAAAGGGAATTGGCTCCGCACGAAGCCTTGCTCGCTGCTCAACAGACTTGGGGGGTGATCGCAAAAAAGAGAAACGAGGAGGCCAAGGTGAAGTTCTACGAGGAGAAGGCGGAAGAGGAGGCGAGAATGGAGGCGAAGGAGAAGGCTCGTCAAGATGGTTTCAAAGAGGTGGAGGAAGGGAAAGAGTATGGCCCGGGTGATCTGGTGGAGGGTGCTTTAGGCGGTGGTGTTTTGGACGAGAATTTGTGGGAGGGGTCAAAGGGAGAAAACAGTGAATTGATGCTGGGTGGTGTTGACTCAGACTCTGACCGTTTACTATTGTTTCCGGATGACGAAGGCATTAACGGAAGTGGGGGATTAATCCTTTAATTGTTGGTCGAATTAGCTTGTTAAACATCTCATCACAACATTTATTCATCATGGCACCGTGACATTTTCCCAATCCATCTTGGTCCCGCCCAGTTTGTTTGCTTGGAGCTTGAGTTTCTTCTTCACCTCTTCCTGACGAGCCAGAATTTCGTTAGCCTCACCCAACGCATTAGCCTCATCCATCGCATCCTTCTTCTTTATATTGATAAAGTCAAGATAGTCCTGCTTCGTGTGGATCAAAGTGTGCTTTGAGCGGTCATGTGCACACAAGGAGCAGACGCGGGAATTGAAGTGCTGGGGTGTAAATCCTGGGCAGTTGAAAGGTGTAATCTTTTCTCGTTCCTGGTGATGGTTTGGACGGAGTGTTAGATCAGAGAGCGAAAAATGAAAATAAACTTACTCGATAATACATACATAAACCCAACAATATAAAAACTCACCTTTTTCGCCTTCAACTTCTCCTCCTTCTCATCCTTGACCCAATAGAACATACTCTCTTTATATTCCTTCTCTTTTTTCAGCCTCTGCTGTTGCGCCCTCAATTGCTTGCCACTGATGTGCGCCTTCATGCTGCTTACCAGCTCCTCCACTGTGTAATGCACGAGTTTTTTGTGGTCGTGGTAGATCCCATCGCCTACCCTGTCGGAGCGTTTCAGTATATCCTCGACCTTGGCGTCGACACCGTGCACGTTTTCCCCATGCATCATATTCTTGAGGGTCGCGCGGAGGTCATGCCTGGGTATAATGCCCGTTCCGAACGCATCCACTAGCTGCAGCTGATCGTACAAAGTGCTGGTCCAGCTCCCCTCCTTCAATTTGATCTGCCTATCGTGAGCATTTTTCCTCTCGGCCTTGTAACTATCGTTGATTTCGACGCTGGTGAGACTCGGCCTCGTAGGGAGGTTGTACTCGTGGTCTCGGGCGTTGTAAGCTGTGAGGCGCGTAATTTTCTCCTCGACCACCTCGTTGTGCGGCTTGGCCGGCCTCTCCTCCTTGGCCAAGTTCATGAACTGCATACCAGCCTTAATCTTGAGGAACTTGCTTTTTACTTTCTGCTTGTCGGCATTCATCACCTCATTCTTTTCGTTTTCCTCGATGTCCTGGTAGTACCTGTCCATCTCCGCCTTGGAGTGGAAGTATTCCTTCCCATTTGCTGTGTACTGCTTCGCATACGCGACATCATTGAGCACGCCTATGGCACTCTTCACCTGCTGCATCTCGTACTGAAGCTGTCTTTTATAGGCGTTTGCGAGTCCGATAATTTTCTTCCGAGACTTGGCGTGGATAAAGAGAGGGTAGCCGGAGAGGTGCTCATCCCTCACGCAGCTGAACGAACCGCGCTCCCCGAAACCCAACGAACGAAGACCGGGGGCGAATTCACCACACTGTATAAGATCTAGTTCCTTCTGAAGGTCGAAGCGTTTATGTCTCTTCTTCGGGTCATCATCGTCGTTATTCATCTCCTCGATGACTTTCTTCTCCGCATTCGTAACAAGTTCCTTAAGAACCAGGTCCACCTCATGTCGTATCCTCCTGTTCTCCTTCTCCTCGAGATCCCTCGCCAGCTGCTCCTCCGGACTAAGGGCCCGGACCTCGTTGTCCGAATCATCGTCGGAATAGGATTCCTCACTGTCTGAACCGTTTAGATTCGGGACAATCGAGCCGTCCTTTCGACTTTTTCGCCTCTTCTTCTTTTCCTTGACTTTGTACTTGTCCAGACTGAACCCAACATTACACAACCAAATCTGACAAACAAATCCGTCCTGCTCTTCAACCAGCATCTGCTTCCTCTTCTTCTTACTCTTCATCGCCATCTTAAAATCGTCCGCCTTAAAACACTCCTCCGGTATATCCTCCTCATCCTTCAATATCCTCCCCCGAAATACCAACCTCTGATTATCCGCCCGAACACCCGCAAACGCCTGGAGCTTCTTCTTCAATATTAGACATGGACAAGGCCATATCACATTAAGAATAATCTCCTTCCCCCCATTGTCAGAATTCCTAATGACGATCTCTCTCAACCTCTTCTTGACATTCTTCCTCAGTCTGAGGAACTTCAAAATCGCGTCGGGAGAGAAAAATCGGGAGAGGAACGCCAGGAGATTGTCACGGGCACTTCCGGCGGCTTGGCCGACGACGGATTTCTGCGCTACTGGATCGTCGGCGAAGACGTCGGAGACTGAGAGGCGCTTCTTTGCATCCTTGTCCTTATCTCCACCGCCAAAGAGAGGCTTGGAGGACGCCGATTCAAGAGATTCGATTGCCATTCGTGGTGTTGTTTAGGGGAGTTGGAGGGTTTTGTTGTTGTTGTTGTGTTTTTACTTGAGGTTGATTTCTTTCCTTCCTTGTAATAATAATAACCTTTCTTTTACCACCCCTCGCACGTCCCAATCCTTCTTCCTTCCTTCCTTCCGACAACGACAACAGCCCCCACCAAAAAATATACTCCCCTCCGTCCCTTCTCTTTCGACGTCCTTCCCTCTGTTCAGTTCAATTCCCTTCTTTCCCTCGACCCCCCCTCCCTTCTACAATTATCAACAAATTACCACTCCAGCAAAGCTTTCTCTTACTTCTCTGCTTGTTTGTTTTTGTTTATTGTTGGTTTTTAAGAAGGAGTTAAACACCAAAACTTGAAAAACAATCCAATGCCCGACGATACTACGAGTACTTATGAATCGCAGAACAAACAGTGATTATATAGAGACCGAAAAATCATCTTCCTTGACGTAGTTTAAATCCCTGTTGCGGAGCAGGAACGATCCGAGAAACGAAGTTGGAAAAGAAGAAAGGGAAACAAACAGTACAAATTCTAACACAGTTTTACGACGAGAAACGTAGAAATACCTCCCTGCCCCGCGATTTTCATCATCACTTCTTCAGTATCTTCTATCGAACACCAGAACACATCTCCAACCACCTTAAACATTTCCTGAACTGTCTTTCTTCTTGTCGTTTTCCCCTTCCCACTCCCCTTGGTAGGGTATAAAACAGCTTCGTCAACAAGTAGTAGTGGTAATCTCCCCCCATCTTCACTCGAACCATAAAACCCACATGAACATCCCTACCTACTCATCCCGCCCCTCCTCCACCGGTCCCCGTCGGCCGACCCCCGGCCGTCGCCGATCCTCCGCCTCCCTGATATTATCCACCGCTCCACCTCCTTTACCGCCGACTACCCCGACGACTCCTGAAATCGACTCGACGACAACGGCCTCAACGACGGCACTCTCACTCTCACTCTCACTCTCACCACCACCTGCACCTCCCACCCAATTGCTTGGGGATCCTCCTTTGGATCCTCCTTTGGATCCTCCTTTGGATCCTCCTTTGGATCCTCCTTTGGATCCTCCTTTGGATCCTCCTTTGGATCCTCCGTCTGCGACTCTGACCTCGGACCCAGAGACTCTGACCTACACCCCTTCCGACCTCTCAACCTTCTTCCACTCGATCCTCTCCGTGTCCCTCCCCTCCCTCCGCTCCCTCCTAACCCTCCACCCGACCCTGGCGGACGCGGACCTCGGGGTGGACTACCGTTTCTCCATAACCGACGGCAAGAAAAAGTACCACTACACCGGCGACCCGGACAGGGGCTTCGCCACCTGCTTCCACGTCGCGGGCACCACCGGGAGCAAGGACCTGATCCTCCTCCTGGGGGAATACAGCGAGGACATCGACATCGAGGACTACAACGACAGGATCCCCCTGGAGGTTGCGGTGGGGGGGGCGAGGGACGGACTGTGGGAGCTCGGGGGCAGGAGGGAACAGCCCTACGAGTACAAAGTCGGCGAGGGGATCGAGGACGGCACGGAAGGCGAGGGAGCCGAAATACGAAAGTCACAGGGGTACCAGGAGGACGAGTACGTCTACTACTCCGGGGGCATGAAGGACGGACTCTTCCACGGGAAGGGGACCGTTTACGCGGCGGGGAATAAGGGGAGGCGGGGGGAGCGAGGGAAGTCGAATTCGAATTCGAATTCGAATTCGAATTCGAAGTCGGGTTGCGGGTCGGGCGGGCAGCTTCGGCCGCCTTCGGGACCGCCCGATCCGGCGAACTACAGGACCTTCGAGGGGAATTTCTCCCAGGGCAAGAGGAACGGCATCGGCACGACGCTGCTCACGCCCTCGCAGCTCTCGGAGATGGACGTGCACTCGGTCGAGGAGAGGAGGGAGTTCACGGGGAACTATTTCAACGACCTTCGGCACGGGTCCGGGGTGGAATACGACCCCGATCCGGCCAACGACGACGGGAGGGGGAGGCAGAGGAAGGTCTACGAGGGGAAGTACCGTCGGGGTCTGATGAGCGGGTTCGGTAAGTACTCGCCGGTGGTCGGACACCGGTACGAGGGACACTTTCGGGAGGGCAAGAAGGACGGCGCGGGAAAGTACGAGCTCCCCACCGGGGAGAAGTACGACGGGATGTGGAAGGACGATAGAAAGCACGGGAGGGGGTGCGAGTATAACGAAGCGGGTAGGCTCGTGCGCAGCGGGGTGTGGGAGGAGGGGGTGAGGGTGAAGGAGGACGAGAGGCCGAGGAAGTTCGTCGCGGATCCGAGGGATCTATTCGGCGACGAGATGAATGCCCGTGAGAATGAGAATGAGAACGAGAATGAGAATGAGGGCCACAATGGCGGCAACGATGATGGAGGGTACGGAACAAAAACAAAAACGGGAGTGACGACGACGGGGACGGGGGACGAATACGAATACCAATACGAATACGGAGCGGCAGGAGGTGGGGGAGAACTTTTCGATAAAGACCCCTCGATCGACGCCTTCATCGTCCGCACGTCCCTGTTATTCCTGTCCTCGCTGAAGGCGGGGTTGCAGAGGAAGCGGATCGCCACGGGTGTTCTGGTGCACAATGAACGCGAGCTTTCGGACGGGGGGGGCAGCGCGGAGAATAAGGGGAATGCGGAGAATGTGGGGAGCGGCTCAAGGGAACGTCAGTCCCCTCAATCCTCCACCTTATCACCGTCATCGCCATCGCCACCATCGTCACCGTCCCCGTCATCCCCACCCCCTTCCTCATCCCCCTCCCCCTCCTACATCTCCGTCCCCCCCTGCGGGGGCGTCACCGTCCTGTCCGACCTCCTCCTCCTCGCCTCCACCGCCCGCTCGCACTGCGTTCGGAGGGCCCGGGAGAGAAGGAGGAGGAACGACAAGTACCACAGGCAGATGGAGCTGTGGGAGGAGGAGGAGGGTGGGGGGGGGGGGGGGGGAGTGCGAGGGATGGGGGAGGAGCAAACCACGACGACGACGAGACAGACGACGAAGGGATTCAAGCAAACAGACGAAGAGGAGGAGCCAGTATTATCAACCCCCGAGGAAGGTGACATAGCCCGTGCTCTCGTACGTGCACTGAACGACTATTCCAGGGAGCACCAAGACGATAAGATATCGCTGAGGCTCAGGAATGTCGTGCTTAATTGCATCAGCAACGTCTCCGTGCCGTAGAGGGAGAAAAAAAAATAAAAATGACCGAAGAGCAGAGGATTATTATTGCGGGGTTTAATTGGAATTAACAGTTTTGCATTTTTTTGTTGCTACCTGGGTAGGTGTTTTTCTGCATCTGCATTTTATAGTTTGCTTTATCACATTCTCTATGTCACTGTATCCTGCACTTGTTTCGTCGCTTCTTCTTGTGTTGCGTTGTGTGTGTTTGTCACCCCCCCCCCCCCCTCTTCCCCCTTCTCTTTTCTTCCCCACTCCCCCCCCCCCAAAACCTTCCCTTCCTCCTTCCCTTCCCCCCCCCGCCC
>Ga0115557_1002352_pt1 | contig 12756 bp, 5 predicted proteins | sample COGITO_mtgs_1104_FD_87280 | JGI IMG/M metagenome (GOLD analysis project Ga0115557, IMG submission 87280) | Pelagic marine microbial communities from North Sea - COGITO_mtgs_110421 | ecosystem: Environmental > Aquatic > Marine > Epipelagic | place: Germany:Helgoland, sampling site Kabeltonne...
ACACAAATTTCAAAATTCCACCAACACCCGCGAGAGAGAAGAAGACACCCCACCAAAACAATCTCTCTCTCTCTTTCAGACGGAATATTTACGGAAGGACCAAATGTTTCCTCCTCCTCCTAAAAGTCGTTCTCATCATTCTCCTCCGATACAAATCATCGTCCAAAACGTTTCGTATTCGGTAAAATTTCCGTTTCCCGAGCCGTACCCGTCGCAAATCGTCATGATGGAAAAGATCCTTTTCGCCTTGCGTGAAGGCACGAACGCTTTGTTAGAATCACCAACCGGGACCGGGAAGACCGTGTGTTTACTCTGCGCGACTTTAGCGTTCGCCGAGCACGAGGAAAAACAACGAATTAAACAAAAGAATACGAAGAAGAAGAATACGAAGAAAAGGAAAGATACGGAGAAGGAGGAAAAGGAGGAAAAGGAGGAGGATTTGGAGTTAAAGCGAACGAAGGGCGTGAAAGAGGAGTATACAGGCGGGGAACCATCGAAAGTAACCATAGTCTACGTCTCTCGAACGCACAGTCAGTTACAACAAGTGATTTCGGAATTGAAAGCGACCGAGTACGCACCGCGCTCGAGCGTCGTCGGCTCGCGGAAACAGTTGTGCGTCAACGAGTGGGTCGCGGAAGCGGCGAAGAAGATGGGCGATGGGAATAAGAGAGGCGCGGAGAAGTTGTGTAAAATCGCGTGCAATAGCGGGAAGTGTGATAAGAAGAGGAACGTTGGTACGCACATGGAGCGAGTGTTTGGGATTGACGTCGTGAATGGGTGGTTCGCGAATCAATGGGGAGGGGAGTTTAACGGAGGAAGTCTCGGGTACGGAAGGACGACGAACCACCACGATTTTGGTACGAAGGAAAGAGCGGGTTCGATTTTAAGTCAACTACCAAACGAGGACGTTTTAAGTAGTAAAAGTAGTAAAAGCGGCGGCGGCGATGGCGGCGGCGATGACGACGGGAAAGGAAAGGGTTCAATCATGGACATCGAAGATTTGGTGAAAGAAGGGAAGAGAGCGAATGGTCCGTGTCCGTATTATTTAGCGAGAGAGATGACGAGAGGCGCGGAGATAATTTTTGCGCCGTATTCGTACATCTTAGACGCGGGAGTGCGAAAACGTGCATTAGGTGACACCGTGATGAATTGGCACAATTCGATTGTTATCTTTGACGAAGCGCACAACGCGGAATCGGCGTGCGAAGAAGCCGCCTCGAGAGACTTGACCGCGGTGCACGTTGCGAACGCGATTAAAGACGCCGACGCCGCGTTTCAGTATTATAGCATGATCGAGGAAAGCATGGAGGGATTATCCAAAGAGGAAAAAAAAGATTCGAAGAAAACAGGCACGTATCCGACTCGAAGCGCGGGCGATTATTTGACCTTGCGTGGTATCTTTGCGGCGTTGGAGAGAGAAATTGCAATCGTGTGCGCGCAAGATCAAGAGCGAGTGAGGAAAGGCGAAACGTTACCTTCGTCGAGAGACGGGTGGTTCATATTTGATCTTTTAGCGAAGGTGAACATCAATATGGATACGTACGCGCAAATGATCGAAGTGTGCGAAGACGCGGCGAATGTAGTATCAATGAGAGCTGAAGAAATTGGCAAAGGCTCTGGCGCTGGTCTGGAAAGAGTCAAAGATTTTCTCGACCGCGCGTTTGAAGCGAAACAAAAAGGTTTGATCGAGTGTTATCGCTCGCGCGTGGGACCTCCGGAGGAGGAGTTTAGCAGCACGTGGAATAAGAAAAACGACGACGGAAGAGAAAACAAACGACTCGCGAAAGGACCGACGATGTCTTTTTGGTGCATGGTTCCAGGCGTCATCGTGAACGAACTGTGCGAATTGGGCGTCAAATCGCTCTTGTTAGCCTCGGGGACGTTATCGCCGATGGATTCGTTCGCCTCCGAGCTTCGCGCGCCGTTCCCGGTTCGGTTAGAGAATCCGCACGTCATCCCTCAAGAAAATGTTTGGGCCGGCGCGTTTTTGAAAGGACCGTCGAATGCGGTTTCTTTGAATTCCAGCTATCGCTTTCGAGATACCGAACAGTATAAGAATGAGCTCGGGTTGTTAATCCTGCGCGTCGCTCGCGTGACACCGGACGGCGTTTTGGTGTTCTTCCCGAGTTATGGCGTCATGGCAAAATGCATCGAATTTTGGAAGACGAGAACGTCCATCTGGAACGATATCGCGCGCACGACGAAGAAAACGTTGGTCGTGGAACCGAAAGAGAGCGATGCGTTTTTAGAAGCGTTCGAGTCTTTCAACAAAGCGCTCGAACGTTCGAAAACGAACAGTTGGAGTAAAGTAGGCTTGACGAATACTGACGGAAGCGCGAAGGACGACGAAACAGCCGTCACGTTAGCCGCGAAAGGTGGCGCTATGTTCTTCGCCGTCTGCAGAGGAAAAGTCTCCGAAGGCATCGATTTTGCCGATAAAGCGGGACGCGCGGTTATTTTGACCGGCATCCCCTACGCGCCGAAAGCCTCGGCGCGCGTTCGATACAAGCGCGAATTTCTCGACGCCGCCATAATGGTTCACAAACGAAACAACACGCATCAAAGTTGCAACATTACGAGCGGAGAACAGTGGTATTCGCAAACCGCCATGCGCGCGACGAACCAAGCGATAGGACGCGTCATCCGTCATAAGGACGACTTTGGCGCGGTCATCTTAGCGGACGAGCGATTCGCGTATCGAAATCATCAGAGTCAGTTAAGTTTATGGCTTCGACCGGCGATGCAAACGTTCGATACGTTTGAAAGAGGCATAGAAAGTTTATCCGCGTTTTTTGAGCGGTGCGGGAACCCGAACAGCGCGCTCATGCTCGCCGCGGCGGAGAAATCGGCAAAGAAGAAGAAACGCAAAGGACCGCTCCTCCAACGCAAAAGCGAGAACGACGAAACGGCGGATTTTGCAGGTCAACGGCAGAAAAAGAGCAGCAATACTAACGGCGAACAACAACAACAACAACACCACGCTCGAAGAGATACCAACTTTTCGAAGAAATCTCGGGCTTCAGATACCTCGCTACCGTTTGCGCTCATGAACGCGTTGAATAATAATAATGATGATAATACGAATAAGAACGAGAACGAGGTGGACGAGGAAAAGGAGAGAAGAAACTTTTTATTTAGCGGCGGCGGCGGCGGCGGCGGCGGCGGCGGTGGAGGTTCGTTAGCGTCCAGGTTACTCAAATCCGGTGGCAATAGAGACAACACGACAAAGCTTGCCGGCGGCGGCGTCGGTAATATTCGTGGTAGTGGAGCTCTCGGAAACGCCAACGTCGTCGATAAGGCGATGTTGGCGAAACAAAAGCTCGTCAAAAGGGCGCGCGCCGAACTCCCGCCGGAAGATTTTCCGAAGTTTGTCGAGGTTATGAAAAGTGCCGTCAGCGCGGATTCGTCGGACGTCGCGCTGCACGAGTCCATGAAAACGCTCGCGAAATTGTGCAAAATCGAGAAACGAGGCGTCGGTCCTTCAACTTTGTGGGCAGCCATCGGAACCAGCTTGGCGTTGAAAGACGCGGCAAAGAAAGCCTACGACGGGTTCGAGGAGAACGCGAAACGGAAAATGGCAGAGAAAACAACGACGACGGCGGCGGCGACAGCAGCAACGATTCCACCGCTCGTACAATCATCGCAACCTCCTCCTCCTCCAAAACCGAAAATCGACGCCGGCGTCGAAAATATCTTCGGACGCCTCGCGAGACCGCCAAAAGAAGATTCCATTTCGGGAGAACTCAAATCGATTCTCACCACCAAACCTTCCTCCTCATCTCAAGCTCCGCAAAAAGCTGCAAAAAAGAAAACCTCGTGCGACCATTGCAAAGCCTCCAAGTGCGACCGGCCTTTCCAATCGATCGTCTGCGGCCACTTTGCCTGTTACAAGTGCTTCAACGCCGTCTTCGCGAAAAGCAGCGCGGAAGCCAAGAAAGCGCCAAACAACAATAAAAACAACACAATAAGCTCTTCTTCTTCGTCCGGTCCGTGTCCGACGTGTTCGGCATTGGTCACCAAGAAGAGTCTCAAGAAAATGTATTTGTAGTAAAGTAGTCGTAACAGAGAGAGCAGACGCGTGCGCATTAGAATTTAATTGAACGTTTTTTCTTAGAAGACATGCTTCGAATTTTCCTCGATATCTTCATTAAAAACTATGCGCCGCTCCTTCTTGGGCGGCGACAACAAAAAGGACGACGACGACGACGACGAGAACAAAACGTACGATGATTTGGACTCCGAAAAGTCCTCGCTGCTTGCATCCAAAACGACGAAAAGAAAGAGAAAGAATGCTCTGAAAAGCACGTTCCGGTTCCCGAAACTCCTCCTCGTCTTCCTCGCGGGATGTCTGTTCTTCTCGTCTCTTTCTCTGCACCAACACCAACGGATGATGCACGAGGAGGAAAAGGAGAACAACGACGACGAGAACTATTTGTCTTTGACGGAAAAAGTGAAGTCTGTGCACAGAGAAATGGCGAGGTACGTCCGCGTGAGAGACGAGAGAACAAAAGTGATTTGGAGGAGGAAGAGGAGGAGGACAGAGGAGAAAGACGAGAAAGAAGAGTTGGAGGAGGAGGATTTTAGCAGCGACGGAATGATAAAAGCGTTGAAGAAGAACAATAATAACGACGACGACGATGAGGACTATTTGTTGACGCATCATCGCGCGTTACTTCCGAGACCGAGATTTTTGATCGGCGGCGCGTCGAGACGAGCGATGGCGGCTTTGAGTTTGAGTTTGAGTAGTAGTAGTAGTAGTAGTAGTAGTGATAGTATTAGCGGCGTCGGCGGCACAGAAGACGGAGGAGGAGGAGATGGAAGAGGAGCGAGGAAGAGTTCGTTGATGTTTGAAGGTCGCCGGAAAGTGCCGAAGGACTTGCCTCTTGTGCCTGAGATCCCGGAACGGTTGAAACGAGCGGATGCGGAGTACGTGACGGAGAGAAGGGTGATTCCGGTGAAGCCGAGGATTGCGCCGGAACGGCCGCGGGGAGGGGTGCAGACGAAGAAAAGTAGTGATAGCGGTGATGATGGCGAAGAGGACGAGCGTAATAGCGCTGAAAAAAATAATGAACCTTCTCCCAAAGTATTTTCGGCGTCGTCGTCGTCGGAAAGCTCGAACGCGCCGACGCTTAAAGCAGAGAGAGAAGAGCCGCACGAACACGACGAGGACGAGCACGAGGAGGAGGCACAAGAGGCAGAGGATAGTACTAGTAATAGCAGCCACGAAAACGTAGAAGAACACTCTCCGGAACAGAAACCGACGCCGATGCAAAAAGCGGTGCTCAAAGCGGCGACGTATCGTCTCGGAGGCACGAAACTGAAGAAACTCCTGGATACCGACGTGGACATCTTCTTGAGTAAATCGACGCTAAACGATATCGACCCGGACGACGATAAGCGAAACAAAATAACGTGCGGCGGGAAACCGGTCATGCAAGTAAAATCGTACGATCAATTGCGCGACGCCGTCCCGGAACTCTCGGAATATATTCCAGACGAGGACGACGTCCACACCCGAGGCGGTGTAAAACCAGACGCGAAAACGCTCGGTCGCCGATGCGCCGTCGTCGGTAACTCTGGTTCTCTCCTCGACCACACCTACGGAGCGGAAATCGATAGCCACGACGCCGTCATCCGCTTCAACGCGGCGCCGACGAAAGGCTACGAAAAGCACGTCGGCAAGAAAACCACCATCCGCGTTCAAAACATCGACAACCTCGGTTTCCGGGAACCGCGAGACGAAATGCTCGTCTTCACCGCCCGCGACGAGAAAACGTTCCGCCACTTTTCCGAGTACCAAAAGAAACAATTCTCGAAACACGGTAAAGAAAAGACGCACATCCAGCGCGTATTCAACCCTCAGTTTTGGTGTCACGTCTGGGATTGGGTGGACAGAAGAAAGCTCAAACCGTCCAGCGGTTTCGCCGGCGTCGTCTTGGCGTTACGCGCGTGCTCGTCAAAAGAGAAAGTTTCTTTGTACGGTTTCAGTCACAACGCGACGCAGTTCCATTATTTCAACCGTTTAAGTGAGAAAGTCACCGAGAAAGAGGTGTACACGTACCACCCGTTGGCCGAGGAAAGTGAAGCCTACAGGTTTCTTTCCTTTCACAGACGTTTGGTGAAAAAAGACTGAAAATTTCTGCTTCAAAAAATTTAAAAAACCCTAAATTAAAAAGAGTGCTAAACAAAAAAACGAACACAAAATTCGATTTCCCTCTACACACTTTGATCCGTCCTCCTCCTCCTCCTCTTTCTTAAAAATACTCTCTTTTAGTATATATCAAGTGCACCAGTGCAGAAGAGAGTCGCAGTACTTCGTGCGTTTGTGTGTGCGTGTCAGAGAGAGAGATTTATTATATACACACATAGAAGTATAGAAAAGGAAATCATATTGAGATCACATTCTGTTCTGAATTAGGTCAAGCGATTTGACGATTTGAGCTTTTAATAAAGCGCGCAGTAAACTCGAACGCGATGGCATCTCTGGCGCAACAGCGCTCCTACCGGAACCGCCCGATCGAAGTCACGCAGCAACTCTCCATCGTGCGAGATCCGAACGCGATCGCGGAGGACCAAATCGTCTCTCGAGAGGTCTCGCACGCGCACAAGCAACTGGACAAAGAGAACGAGGAAGTGTTAACGAAAGAAAACGAAAAGACGAAACAACAAGAAATTCCAATACCGGAAGTTTTGAAAGTCGGTTTAAGGTACGAGAAAGATTATAAACCGAGTTACGAACAGGACGAGAGGTATTTACGGTCTCGAGCGACGGCGGGGAGACCGGAGTTGGAAACGCCGACGACGGCGGACGGGGTGGAGTACGATTTGGATAACGACGACGAGGATTGGTTGAAGAAGTATAACAGCAGTAAGAAAGAATCCCACGTGCCGTTGGACGAGGACGATTTCGAGAGGATGTTGTGGAAATTGGAGTTGGCGTGCGGCGAGGCGAACGAGAGAGTTTTGGCGGTGACCGCGCAGCAAGCGCAGGAGAAAGGAAGCGCGTTATCGTATCAAGATCGGTGCGCGGCGTTGGCGAGCACGTCGAATTTACCGAAAGATAGCGCGGTGGAAGTTTTAGCGGAGATTGTGAATAAGCAATCCGTCATCGTCGCCGTGTACGAGTATTGGGTGGAGAAGAGAAAGAGTACGCAAAAGCCGTGTTTGAGGAGGTTGCAGCCGCCTCCGGCGCCGAACGATACCAATCCGTTCAACGTGTTTCGTCCGAGAGAGAAGATTCACAGACCGCAAACGAGAAGACGAAGAGAAAACGACGTCGCTGGTTACGAGAAACTTTTACGCGCGAGGGATAGTTTGGTCGTCGCCAGAGCGGCGTTGCAGCTGACGCAGAGAAGAGAAACTCGTAAGCACGAAATTTTCGAGGTGGAACGCGCCGCGCAAAAGTTATTGATTGATTTGAGGCACGAACCGAAATCGGAGATGGAGAGGATAGAAAAAGAGGCGAAGAAAGAAGACGAAGAGAGAGCGAAGAAAGAGTTGCCAGAGTTACCGATCAAAGGGAAGAACGTGGCGTTGTGCGACGGCAACTTGGAGATTTTCAAGGCGAACGATAACACCTGGGCGATTGTCACCGAACCGGACGAGAGCGAAATCATAGCCGCGAATAAACGAGAGAAGCAAGCGTTGTTGAATAAAAACAAGAGAAGTCGACAGCAAAAAGAAGCAGAGGATGCCAAGAAACACAAAGCCGGGAAAGAGGTGGTTTTATACGAACCTCCGCCGGAGATTCCAGACATCGAGATGTTGTTCGCGAAAATCCCGTTAGGTTCCGCTTTGAGACGGTTCCAGTTACCGTTGGGGCAGTTGAAGGAGAGATGCAAAGCGAGAGTGGGTAGGTGCGGAAGAGTTATATTCGATCGAAAAGATCCAATCAGCCGAGAGGCGTATTATTGCGAAGAGGACGACGAAGGCTCGTTCGATTTGAATAATCATCATAGTAATAATGTCACCGACGACTGGCAGGCGAACTTCGATCCTTACGCCTTTCTCTATTAGAAGAAGAAACAATACAATAGGAGTGTAAAAAAATGAAAAACAAATTACTAGGTGTACCAAACAAGAACAAAGCGAATTGAATTCTTTAATAATAAGCAAAGGTACAAGTACTACTTTCACAAGTTGTGTGTGCGTGTTGTTTCTCTTCCTCAATTATTACTCTTCGCTTTTGAAGCTGGCAATCATAGCGCGTCTTTCTTCATCGCTCATGCCAAATCCAGCGGCTTTTTTCTCGCCTCCTCCTCTTCGATCGTCGTTATTACGATCGTCTTCGTTGTAGTCTCTCCCACCGCCTCTTCGGTCTCTCGATCTCGACCTCGATCTTCCTCGTCGTCGTTCTCTGTCGTCGTCTCTGTTGTAATAATCGTCTCTCCGTCGGTCGCCGCCGTACCCGCGATCTCGTCCTCTTCTATGATACGGATCTCTTCTCTGCCCTCCTCTGTCTCCTCTCCGTCCTCCTCCTCCTCCTCGATTTCCATAAACTCTCCTCTCCTGCCTCTTCTTCCCGTACCTCCCGAACAGCGCGTGCGCCAGCGTCTGGTTCTTAATCGGCCGCACGTGCATAAAGTTACAATACCCGCCTCTCGTGCACGTGTTCTCTTCGTATTGTCGGCACGTGCTTTCCCGAAAATCCGTCACTGGTGAAAACTCGCACTTGATTGGTCGTCCCATGTAATATCTCCCGTCTAAAGATTGCTTCGCTTTCATCGCGTCGTCTTCGTCCGCGAACTTCACGTACACGTTTCCCACCATGTGATCGGCTAAGTTGTCGCACACGTTGAGCTCTTCAATCTCCCCGTGTATCGCGAGTTCTTCGAAAATATCGTGGCAAAAGTCTTCGTAGTGTTCTTGCACGTCTTGAGGTTCGGAAGCATGCGCGCCCTGCGCGTTTCCGCCGAGTAATCGCGCTTGTTCCGGCGACTGGTACATGTTAATCAGCAAGAGCGTTTGCGAGACGGTTGGTTTGTTGTGCAATCTCGAGCATCGTTCGCCGTGTCTACAGGCGCCGATTTTGAAGTAAAACGGGCAGTTCACGCGGTCCTTTTCCGTGCCGAAGATTGAGGCTAAGTGTTCCGCCATGATTTATGCGTTTATCGTATCTCTCGCGTGTATATTATCGCGCGTGCACGTGTCGAGAAGTGCGCATCGAATGGCGCAAACGAGTCCGCATTTTCCCCATTGATGCAACGCTCTCGTCGCATCAAACGCGCGCCATGAAGCGGAAAAAGAAGACAAAGAACACCGAGACTACCGCGAACAACACTCTCGAGCACAAATTGCGCGAATTAGGCGTGGAACTGAACACGGACGCGACGAAACTGAACAACCTTTCCCGTTTGCTTTCCGCGTTGATTTCATCTTCGCCGCCGCCAGGTGTGCGACGACGGAAAGGAGGAGAGGATGACGACGACACCTTCAACGTCGATCATCACAAATGCGAGAAAGACGAAAAGGAAAAGAAAAAGCAAACGTCGCATCAAAAAGGAAAAACAGAGTGCATTCTCGCCCTGGAGAAATTCTTCTGCAAGAGACTCGCGCGAGGCGACGTGGAACAGGCGAAACGAGATTTAATTAGTCGAAAAGGAGGCAAAGGCGAGAACGCGACGTTCGCGAACACGAACAAAGAGGAAGAGCTCAAGATAAAATACCGCGCGTGGTTGCTGAAAAACTACAAACTGTTCGTATCGAGAATGATTTACGTCTGCGCGAAGGACCGAGCGGCAGACGAGCGGACGAGGGTGGTGGCGTTTTCGGGGTTGATGGAAGTCGCTCGGGCGGCGGCGGCGAACGAGAAGTCTTCGAGTAAGAGCAGTGGTAGTCATTTCGAGAACGAGATTTTCGAGAGAGCTTTGGAGGAGTGCGTGAGAAGTAAGCTGTGGTCGGACGCGACGCTCGGGACGTTGAAGAAACGGTACTTGGGGAGGGTGGACGTGCAGTATTACGCGTATAAAGCGGTGGCGAGGATTGCGGGGAGGCTGGCGAGTGATAACAAAAACAGTAGTGGTCGTTCGAAGAAGACGAAAGAAGAAGAAGAAGAAGGAGGAGAAGAAGAGGAAGACGTGGAAGCGACGAGCGCGGAAGTAGCGAGAAACTTGTACGACGTCATCTCGAACGTGTCCGTCGATTTCGAGGATTACGATCCCGAGAGTAATGATAATAATACCAACAACGCGACGACGACGACGACGACGACGACTGGAACAAATTTGACGAGCAAAGAAGTTGATTTTGCCGCCATGCTCGGATTGTCGAGCGAAGATTTAGCTAAAGCTGCCGCCGCGTCGAAGGACGACGACGAGGAAGCGGAAACGACGCCGTGGTGCAGAATGCCCTCGCAAGCGCTCGATTTGGACGAACAAAACGAAGCGAAACGAAGGAAGAAAAGCAACGAGAAAGACATAAAAAAGAAGAAGAAAGAGAACGAGAAAGCGACGACGACGACGACGACGACGAATGTTGTTTCGAAAATAAGCTGGATGAACGGCGTGAAGCGACGAAGAGCATTTAGCGACGCCTGGATTGCGTTTTTACGTCTTCCAAATTTCCCGGAAGACGTCTACCGGAAAATTCTCGCTCGACTTCACCTCGACGTCATACCGCACCACGTCAATCCAGTTTTGTTGTGCGATTTCTGCGTCTCCTCCGTAAACGTCGGCGGTTTAATCGGCATGTTAGCGTTACACGCGTTGTTTGTCCTCGTCACGAGACACAACCTCGAATACCCAAAATTCTACGACCGATTGTACAATTTAATCAACGAAGATTCGTTTTATGCCAACGGCAGGAGGACGTTCTTCGAGTTAGCGGACGTGTTTCTGAAATCGCCGGCGTTGCCTGGATATTGTGCGGCGGCGTTTTGCAAAAAGTTTGGACGATTAAGTTTAAGCGCGCCGCCGGCTGGGGCGATGTTGTGCGTGTCGTTTATTCACAACTTGATGCGACGACATCCAAAATCGTGTTTACCGTTAATTCACAGAGACAGAGATGTGGTTGGCGGCGGCGGCGGTGTCAATATTGACAACGCAGAGGAGGATAATACTGCTGCTGAAAGAGATGAAAACGTGATGAAACGAAAGTCCTCCAATAATACTACACATCGAAGATCTTTCGACGAGGACCCGTACGATTTCTCGACCAAAGACCCGGCGAAATCTCGCGCGTTGGAATCCTCCCTGTGGGAAATGACCGCCTTGGAAAACCACTACTTTCCTCAAGTCACGAAACTGGTCCAAATGCTCCGCATGGACCTCGGCGACCGGGTGAAAACGAAAGAAATTGATATTTCCGGCGGCGGCGCCGAAGCGCAACACTCGTTGTGTTCCGCGAATTACTATTCCCTCTTGAAAGAAGAGTTGGACGTTCGCTTGAAATCGGTGGCGTTGAAACACGGCACCATCGGTGATCTCGGTTTATTTCACTCGGACGAGTTCGTCTCCGCCGCGGGGTTTGGAGAACTCATTCAGTGGAAAGAAGAAGAAGAAGAAGATTTTGGACGATGATGATGTTTTCACCGCCAGAGGAAAGTGCTTTTAGTCATCTATTATCTGCGCATGTAGGAGAACCACGCTACCACTACTACTACCATTACTACTACTCTACTACTATTGCTTGCATGCTTTTTTTTGTTTTTTTTTGTTACTACTAATAACATATCGAATCATAATCAAACTATAACTCAATCTTCGGCGAAAACGCCTCGAATACCACCGTCACCGGCTCGCCCCCGCTCCAAAAGATGTAATGCCTCGCCCAAATCGCCTCGTCCAAATCTTCGCATCCGAACGCTTTCGCCAACCTCCTGTTCTTCCCTAAATACACTCTCCTCACCTCTCTATACAGCTCCACGTTTTCCTTCCGTAAGTTCGACCACATCGTTTCCTCTCTCTTTTTCATAAACTTCTCCAGCGCGTTCGCGTTCCACCACGAGCACGCGTACACGAGAGGAGGATTCGGATTCTTATTCTTCTTCGGCGCTCCGTCGTTTCCATCGTAATCGTCTTCGTATCTCAAATATACCTCTCGCTGTACTAAAGGTCCTTTAATCTTCACCACATCTTCCGGTTGAGACTTGTCTCGCGCGCACGGTTTCATCGACGTCACTTCCACTTTCACGTTGCTTTCACTTAATGCGCTGCTCGTTGCACCATCTTTGTCGTCGTCATCATCATTAACAAAACCTTTCCCTCCTAAAACGCTCAAGTGTCTGGTCACCGACCCGTCCGAGAGTAATAAAACGCGCCACGCGGGTGAGAGTTTTTGCCACAATAAAGAGTTTTTTCTGTCCATCGCTTCGCGTTCCGTCGCGGTGTATTCGAGTGGATTGGCGACGGTTTGGTAACTTTCAACGTCATTTTCATCTCGAAAAGACTTTACTCTCGTCGTCGTCGTCTTTCTCGAAGAAACGATCGAGAAGAAAATCCTCCTTTTCGAAGAAACGAGAGAACTACTCTGAGCAGCGTTTCGAGCGTTTCTGGGAGAAGAAAGACGCGCGTTTGGATGCTGCGATGTCATCAATGTCATCACGAAATCCTCATTTTTAAAGTGCGGACATTTCCCCTAAAACGTATTCGTTACAGAAAGAGCATCTCTTCTCTCTTTCTTTACGCGACGAGAGTTTCTTCATCGACTGCTCCGCGAAAAGAGGCAGATATACATATAACACACACATTTATTAAAGCTGTTTTCGATTAAACAAAGTCCTTCGATACGACGCTTCTCTGAAGCGGCTTTGACGGCGAC
>Ga0115557_1002355_pt1 | contig 12752 bp, 9 predicted proteins | sample COGITO_mtgs_1104_FD_87280 | JGI IMG/M metagenome (GOLD analysis project Ga0115557, IMG submission 87280) | Pelagic marine microbial communities from North Sea - COGITO_mtgs_110421 | ecosystem: Environmental > Aquatic > Marine > Epipelagic | place: Germany:Helgoland, sampling site Kabeltonne...
GACGACGACGTCGCCGTGCTCGCGCTCATCCGCGCCGGTGCCGCCGCCGGATGGTGACGCCGACGACGAGCGACGAGACCGGCGGCGAAAGGAGTTTCAAAACCAAAACCAAAAGGAATACTGCGTTGATGACAGAGGCCTCCTCGAAGACAAATGTATGCGGTACACCGTAGATTTCTGCGGTCTAAAATGTAGAAACACAGTCTACCTTCTTCTAAACCTCGTGTGGCTGGCTGTAAGAGAGCGCTGTTTTTTTCCTCTTCTTTTTCCTTCTTTTTCCTTTCTTCTTTGGAACTCTTTGCCCCTAAATCGTGTTCGCCCGTCGTGCTCAAGGATTGGGACTCCTCCCGCTCCTACGTACAAAACAACAGTCTGCCCTCGGTTACATCTTATACGGCTTAGAATTTCAGAAAAATGCCACCGTGGGAAAATTTTCGAAAAAAAAAGTATGCGAAAGTTTCGCGCGTTGTTACAAATATGTCGAAGCTGACGAGAAAAGGCGCGGCGGCGGCGGCGACGACGACGACGACGACGACGATGGACGACGACGACGACGCAGAGGGGGAAAGAAATTCCAATTCCAAGGTTTACATAGGGAAGAGGAAAGGGAGCAAGAACAAGATGGACAAGCTGTACTCGTCGTTCAAATCGAACTTGACGAAGAAATCGACGCACTCGGGGGGAGGAGGAGGAGGAGGAGGAGAAAACGGGACGGTCGAGAAGGAGGAGGAGAACGGGGAGGAAGACTCGGTCGATCCGAGGGACTTGGGAGACGGGTTGAGGAGAGTTGAATTTCCTTCCTCGGCGAAAGCTTCGTACCCGAAGTTTGAAAACGTGGAGAAAGAGTTTGAGGCCATGTATAAAGAGTTGGAGAAGTCTCGCGACGATAAGAGAAAGGAAACGGAGAAGATGGAGGAGAAGATGAGGAGAATGGTGAGCGCGGTGGAGAAGGAGGAGGAGGACGAGGAGGACGAGGAATCGGCGGGGAAGAGTTTGACGGATGAGGAGGCGTATTTACGAGCGAATTCTTCTTCGTTGCGTTTGCACAACAGGATGTTTCGGATCACGTTGTATTCGTCGTTTCAACAAATGGTGACGATAGCGGTCGTGTTGTACGCTTTGTTGGAAACAGCGGATAACTGGGAGGGGAATTCCTCGATCGAGAAGAAAGGCGGGACGAGCTGGGAAGTCATTCAAGCTTTGCACTACATCGTTTCCTTGATTTTCTTTTTTGAAGCCGGGGTGAAGATTATGGGTGCCGGGCCAACGGCGGTGAGCGAGAAAACTGGGAAGGAAACGCTCGTGAAGTGGAAACCTCTCGACTATTTCGTGAATTGGGAAAACGCCGTGGATTTCACGATTTTGTTCTTCATGTCGTTAAATTACATCTCGACGTGGGCGAATACTACCCTCGGGGATTTAACGTACGATCACATACGAGTCATACGTTTGTTTCGATTGAATCGATGCGTGAGATATTTTCGACGCAATCCTGAGTTTAAGATCATTTTGGACGGTATTGGCTCTGGTATCGCCTCCATGGGATGGGTTTTGGTGATGTTGATGATTGTCATGTACATCTACGCCGTGCTAGGGACGAGTTTGTTCTACGGCCTCGATCCGAAGAATTTTCGAAGCTTGCCGTACGCGCTGAATTCTGGGATGGGCATCGCCACCGGGTCTTCCTGGGATGAGTTTCTCTACGCCACGTGGTACGGCTGCGAGCACTACGGGTACCCCTCGCCGAACGACGTGGATTGTCCGTATCGATTAAACGCCGACGGTACGAAAACGTACGCCAAAGGTAACGGCGTTCTTTCGGCCATCTACGTTATTTCCATGGCGTTTCTCGTCGGTAACATCATGATGTCGCTCTTCATCGGTATCATCACCGAACGAATGGACCAAGCGTACGAGGCTAAGGAGACGTTGAAACGTAAGCGAATCGTAAACGCGTTGCGAAAAACCAAAGGCGCAATTTGGGAGTCTCGAGAGAAGATGAACGAAACGTTGCCGGAAGCTGCGTACACAGAAGTCATGGACATGATGAATTTGTTGAGTGGAAGTGCTCAGACTCAATCCATGCACGAGAGAGAAGCGGCGACTGAGAACACGTGGTTTCAGGATTTGCAGGTAAAACTTCAAAAGATTACCCAAAACGACTTTTTCGAGTACTTCGTCATGGGCGTGATTGTATTCTCGGCCATTTTATCGGGATATTCGACGCAGTTTTTGGATTATTCAAACCCAGATGCCTCGCCTCCGGAATGGACGGAAATCCTCGAACGTATTTTCATCTTCACCTTCATGATTGAATTTCTGATAAAAATTATCGGTTTATGGGACAAAGAGAGGACGTATTACACCGGCGAAGACGCAAAGTGGAATATGTTCGACGCCGCGACCACTTTAGTTGGATTTTTTGGCATGGTTTTTGAAGACTCTGGCCTCGGCGGTGGCAGTATAGCCGGATTTTCTCGAATCGTTCGTTTGCTTCGTTTGGCGAGACTGTTTCGATTCTTCAAAGTTATCCCGCAGTTGAACTTAATCGCCAAGTCATTAGTTCTCGGCGTGAAATCTTTGAAATACGTCGGTACCCTTATGTGCTTCATCTTCTACACGTGGGCTATTGCCGGGGTGATGCTTTTCTCGGACAACGATCCGTTCTTCATGCGAACGTTACCGGTTGCGTTTTACCACCTCTTTCGCGTGTCGCAACTCGAATCCTGGGCAAATATTGTTCAAATCAACCTAGAAGGTTGCGACAAGAACAGGTGGGGCGTAAACGACGGTGGCGCGGCGTACGTTGGTTTGCAATCCAACTCGGGCATTCACGCCGACCGCGTATACGAGTGTGATCGTCCAAAGGCGCAACCATTCGTTGGTTCACTCTATTTCTACTCCTTTGTGGTGATGTGCGGGATGGTAATTATTTCCGTCTTCATCGGGGTAATAGTCAACGGAATGCACGCGGCAACGGCGGAATCCAAAATCGAATTCGAACGAGAAAAGAGAAAGGAAATCATCTCAGAACACTACGAATTACCCGCGTCGAAACTCGAATCCATTCGCAGAGTCTGGAAGCGTATCAACTGGGCGAAAGCCAAGACGATCAAAATCCACCAAGTCGAAAAGTTGATGGAACAGCTCGGCGTCGGATACGTTCCGGGATACTTGCACAAAGTCGTGAGTTACTGGAAACCGCCTCCGGAAGGAAACCCGAGCGCTAAAGTCAACGAAATCGATTACCCGGATTTCATTTTGATCGTTTGCTTGCTCGAGAGAGCCGCGTAAAAGATGCGTTTTCGTCGTCGTCGTCGTCGTCGCGCAAATTAATTCGTTGTTTTTAAATGAAACTACTACTACTTTATTTATTTTTGTATTGAAGAACTGCATTGCACATTCGCGAGAACGCACGAAAACACCACCGCGAACGACAACCCGCCAAAACGCTCGAGCGCGGTTCCGAGCAGACGACGACGACGACGAGGAGGAGGAGGAGGAGGAGACGATCAAAGATGAAGAAGCTGCTCGGCGCCGCCGCGCTCGACCTCGAACTCGTTTCTCGAGACGTGCTTCGTCTCGCACCACTCGTCGTCGTCGTCGTCGCGGATTTCAAAGTGGACGACGCCGCTTCTTCAAACGACGACGGGAAAAGAACGACGACGACGACGACGACGGCGAACGCCTCCTCCTCCTCCAAATTGGAAAAGCTTTTCCTTCGCGCCGCGGATGGCGTCCAGTACGCTTTACTCGAGAGGAGCAAGACGACGCGTCAGCATCATCAGTCGACGACCACCACGGGAAACTACGTAGGCGTCGTCTGTTCCTCTTCCGATGGAGAAGTCGTTTACGCGTGGCTGACCGCCTCGAGGTTTGTCCTGATGCTCGCGATGACGAGAGAGACAGAGGAGGATGATGAGGAGGAAGAAGAGGAGGAGTTTGTGGTCAGGAAAAAGTTTCAAGCGATGGAGAGCGCGTTGACGAGAGCGAGGATGAATCCGTTCTTTGAGGAAGAGGAGGAGAAGGACGACGACGACGACGACGACGAGAGAGGGAAGGAGGCGGGCGGGAAGAAGTGGGAGTCGTTCAGGCAGGCGCTCGCGAACGCGGCGGAAGTTTGAATAATGTTTTCATCTTGTTTCGTCTCTCGGGTCGCGCGTTCGCGAGAGGGACGCTCGGCGAGCATCTGTATTTAAGTTGTTAGATCTGTATCATTATTTTTGTATCGTAACAACCCGCTCTCGTTTAAAGCGTCAAGTTCATCACTAATCTTACTCGTTTATAGCATTAAGTTCATCACTAATCTTCGTTTTTGAGCGTGGGAAACGCGATCACGTCTCGAATGCTCGGTGAATTCGTGAGTAACATCACCAATCTATCGACGCCTATGCCTAATCCCCCACACGGCGGCATTCCGTATTCCAAAGCGTTGATGAAATCTTCGTCAATCGGAAACTCGTAAATATCGTCCGTGGTTTCCTTCAACACGTCGCCGGCGTCTTTATCGCCGCGTTCGACTTTTTTCTCGGCGCGAACGAGCGCGGCGCGTTGAGTTTCTGCGTGCGCTCGCGACTGTTTTTCGAATCGTTCTCTTTGATCGATAGGGTCGGTGAGCTCCGAAAACGCGTTGGCCAACTCTCGACCGACGACGAAGAGTTCGAAACGTTCGGTGACGCCTTTTTTGTCTCGATGCGGTTTCGCAAGAGGAGAGATCTCGATCGGGTGATCGAGAACGAACGTTGGTTGGCGTAAAGTTCCCTCGACGGTCGCTTCAAACATTTCGTTCAACAAAGTTCCTAGGTTTGGCGAATCTCGAACGGCCGGGATGGAAGCGCCGGCTTGTTTCGAGTGCGCTTTTAAAGCCGGTTCGCACGCCGCTTTCGCTTTTTCTAAATCACCATCGAAGCCATTCAACACGTCCACATTGCACGCTTCGATGACTAAATCGTTCATGCTCGCACGTCTCCACGGTCTTTTCGTTAAATCGATCGTTTCGTCTCCGTATTGGATGGGTTCTAATTTTTTAGACGGGCTCACCGCCGCCGCGCATCTACAGATGACTTCCTCAGTCAACTCCAACATGTCGCTCACGTCACCGTACGCTTGGTACAACTCGATAGACGTAAATTCAGGGTTATGCCTGGTCGATAATCCTTCGTTTCGAAAAATGCGTCCAATTTCATACACTCTTTCAAATCCGCCGATGACTAAGCGCTTCAAGTGTAACTCGGTCGCGATTCGTAACGTTAAATCCATATTTAAAGCGTTGTGGTGCGTGTTGAATGGTTTAGCGTCCGCTCCGCCGGAAACCGTGTGCATTATCGGCGTCTCCATCTCCATAAACTCCAACTCGTCTTCCAAATACCTTCTCATCGTTTTGATAATCTTTGTTCTTTGATAAAAAGTATCTCTCGAATCCGACGACGCGATTAAATCCACGTATCTTTGTCGATATTTAATCTCAACATCTTGCAAACCGTGCCACTTATCCGGTAAATTTCTCAATGACTTTGTTAAAACCTTCACATCTTCCACGACAATCGACAATTCACCTTTATCCGTCCGTTTCAAAGGCCCTTCGCACCCGACGATATCGCCGACATCGATTAAGGTTTTGATCGTCTCAAACTGCTCCTGATCGATCCTCGACTCGTCGCAATACAACTGAATCGTCCCGCTCGCATCCGTCAAGGTCATAAACGCGAGTTTCCCAAAAACCCTTCTCGCCGTCACTCTGCCGCACACTTTCTCTCTCGTTCCGTTTTCCAACTCGCAGCCTTTCGCCAAAACCGATTCCGGATACGCGGCTTGCAATTTCGCCGCCGTGTTTGTTCGATCAAACCTATACGCGAACGGCTCTTGATTCGACGTTTTCAACTGCGCCATTTTCTCAATGCGCACTGCTCTAACTTCCTCCGGAGAAGAACCAGACGACTGCTCGCCGCCGCCGCCGCCTTTCTTTTTCCCTCCTCCTCCTCCTCCTTTCTTTTGCGTCTTCTTCTTCTTCTCTTCGCCGCCGCCGTCGCCCAAAATCGCTTCCCTCGTCGTTTCCGTCCTAATCTCGCCCTCCTCCAGCTCTGCTTTCAACGCCTTCAAAATCGTCACCGCTGCTTTCACCTCCTCGTCTTGGTTCGTCTTCCCGTCCGCTTTCAATCCTTTCACCAAAGCCGCTTGCGAGGCGATTTTGTCGTTTAAGGTCTCAACGCCATCCACCCCTCCTCCACCACCGGCTAGTGATTTTGCGCCCCGAGAAAGACGACGAAGAAGCCGTGGGAAAGCTCGTTCCGAAGACGAAGACGACAAAAAAGCGCCGAAGAAAGAGCCTCCTCGAAATCGAGCTGTTCTTCTCGTCGACGACGACGCTCGAACGGCGCCGACGACGCGGAACAACCCCGGGGTGGTGTTTCGACGAGAATTCGCCGACAAAAGAAGATTCGGCGAATGCAAAGAAGAAGAGAAAGAGGAAGAAATCATCATCATCGTCGTCGTATCCTTCGACAGTAAAAGCCTTCTCCTTCTCCTGAGTAGTAGTAGTGACGACGAGGAGGAGGAGGATGAAAACGACGACGAGAACAACGCGGAAAACGACGCTTTCGTCCTCGCCGCGAGCATGTAAATATAAAGACTCGCTTCGTTGAATAAGTGAGAGATTTTGTGCGAGGGAAATGTGGGCTTCTTTCTGTTTAGGGTTTCATAGATGTCTAAAGTACTTCAACTCGAGTCAAAGCGTTTACGCTCTCTCTTCTTCTTTCTGTCTCTCTGTCTCTCTCTCTCTCTCGCTCTCTCTCGGACGCGCACCCATTTGATCGCGGTCGTCATTTTTGTCACGCATCGTCACCGCGTCGACGATGCAGAGAAAACTTTTGAAACTTTACCGCGAGATTTTTTATACCGAATACCGCTCCAAGCGACTTCGTCCGAGACGAAGTAGACGTACGCGCATACGAAAGGCGCGACGGCGTACACGAGGCACAGGGCGAGCCAGACTTTGAACCAGTTGGTGCGGTTGAATCCGGAACGGGCGACGCGGCCGGCGTTTGGTTTTTTCGATGTTTGAGAAGCGCTACGTGTGGTTGGTGAGGTGGTGTTCTTTCTGTCGCGCGGACTCGTTTTGGCGGTTCTTTCGCAGAGAGAGACGCAGGACGCGTACATTTTCTTCGCGCGCGTTACGGCGAGGAAGTGCGCGAAGAACACCGCGAAAGCGAGCGAAGGGACGACGTTTGTCTTCTCCGTCGCCGCAATCGAGAGGGATGATGTTTTGGAACACGCTGCTAAAGTCCATAACCAGAGCGCAATATCTATCGCGCTCGCGACTGTTCCAACCGTTAAACATAAACTGGAGAGAAACATCGCCAGAAGCATACCGTGGTTGATAAATTTCATGTGTCCGTCGGAATACGTGTCGTTGACGAAAATTTGTCGATGGAAATAGTTCAGGAAATTTCCTACGGTTTGTTTCGGATCGAGCGGCATTGGGAACAACGCGTCGCCGGGGCATAGTATCGTTCTCTTTTCCCGATCGGCAGCTGCGGCGACGATGAGATCGTCCGAGTATCCGCCGGTCTCGTACGCTTCTTTCACTTTACACGCGTTGGCGAGGAAATCCTCCAACCGAAAGAGCATGCACCCTCCCCAAACGTTTTTGGCGTACTTACCGTGCGAGAAAGGTATCAACAACACGAGGTGATACACCATGGTCATGTAATTCGCAAAGCACGAGGACGACGACGACGTGCCGTCACTGCCAACTAAATCCAACGGGTACCCAGTCGCCAACAACGCGTTCCCGCCCGTCTCCTTCTCGTCCTTTTCCATCGCGCTCACTAAACTCCCAATCGTGCTCGGATACAGCATCACGTCGTCGTCTAAGAACAAAACGTACTTAATTCTGTTTTTGCTCCTCTTTTCATCTCGAAAAAAGCGACGATGAAAACCACGACGACTTCTACCGTCGTCTTCGTCCTCGTCGCCCATCATCGCCCCGAGCTCTTCCGCCCCTCGCAACTGCTGCCGAATCTTCTGCGAACAGTTCTCCGCGCTCCCGGAAACGACCACTCGCGCGCTTCTTCTTCTTCCTCCTCGTCCCTCGGCGGACGCCGCCGCCGCTCCTCCTACGAACCGTTCCGCCGCTTCCTTCGCATCGTCCGTCTCTTTTTCCACCACGAACACGAACGCGACTTCCCCTCTATGTTTCGTCTCCACTTGCGTGTGCCAGTTATCTCTCGTCCTGTTTGAAACGACGCCTCTCACCGGGAGGACGACGCCGACGCCTTCGCCTCCTCCCGCCAAAGTCTCGGCAGTCACAAAATCACTCGTTTTAATTGAACGATTTTGATGGAATCGCTCGCGCCGGCGACTCGCCCACGTCCATCCGACCGTAACCACGGATAAGACGAACGCGCACGCCAGTTTGAAAAACATCAAGAATACTCCTTCCGTCTCATCGTTTCATATCGGTCGTATTTGTCGTTTGTTTTCCGCTCTAAGTGGTAAAAGTGTCCGCCCTTTTCGTAGACATTGCGTGGAATGCCTCTCGAGTTGTTTCGTTTCGCGTCTCGCATCGTTTCACGCGTGTCGAGAGGTATTCTTCGAGCGCGTCTGATGAGAATTTCTCACGCATTTTTCCCCGCACAATCTCATTCTTTGCACACACGTTTACACAGAGAGACAGACAGAGAGAGAGAGAGAAAGAGAGAACGAGAGTAAAAGAGAAACGAGTGGTGTTTTGCCATCGTCGTCGTAATTTCTCTCTCTTTAAAACTCGAAAACGAACGCGTGCTCGATCGAAACAGAGTTGCGAGTTTATTTGTTCGCATTTTGAGAGACTTTGCGAGCGGGGAAACGAGAGAGAGATTTCTCTTCTCAAAACGTACACATCGTCGTCGTTTTCGTGAAGCGAAGGAGGAGAAGAGCGCGAAAGAGAGATTGTTTTCGAGAGTCCAGAGTCGGCGTTTCGACACTGATTTTGTATCGTTAAACCATTAAAGAGAGAGAGAGATTAGAGAGAGAGAGAGAGAGTTAGAGTAGGAAACACCACTAGGAAGGAGGCAAAGAGTATAATATGGCGCTGGTAACCCTGAACGTCTACGACATCACGAACACGAAGTCTGACTTAACGAACGCGACGATTCAACACCTGAACACGTTAACGAAGGACACGTTCAACGCGGGCGGGATATTTCACGGCGGGATTGAAGTGCACGGGTACGAATATTCCTACGGCTATTGCGAAGAAGGGACCGGCGTGTACCCGTGTCAACCAAAAATGAACAGCGCGTACGTTTTTCGGGAGTCTATTCCGCTAGGGGTGACGAGCGCGGACGCGACGAAAGTGAGAGCGATAGTGGCGGTGATGAAAGCCAGCTGGCCAGGGAACGAGTACGAGTTATTTTCGAAGAATTGTAACACGTTTTGCGAGGCGTTTACGAAGGCGTTGGGCGTTCCTCCGCCGCCGGATTGGTTAAATAGATTTGCAACGAACGCGAACGGCGCGGTAAATGCGCTTTCAAACGCGAAAGAGGCGATGCGAGAGGGCATCGAGAGCGTCGGGCAGAGCGTACATAACGGGTTGATGTGGATGGCGAGCGGTTTTACGTTGACTCAAATCGACGCGAATAGCGACGCGAACGTAAACACGAACACAAAAACAACAGACCCAAAAAAGGGCGGCGCGAACGCGGACGATCAAACGACCACAACCACCACCCCAGGTGGCACGCCTCGAACGATTCGCTTATCGAATCAACCGCCGCCAAACGGAGAAATTCCGCGCGATATCGTTCGAGACTTGGAGTAAGACGAAAGCGCGTACCCGCGAGAAGAGCGGCGGTAATAGTCAATCGGAGCAGAGAGCGAGAGAGCGAGAGAGAGTTGTTTTGTATTTGTATTTTCTATTAGAAGAAGAAAGATCAACACTACTAATAAAAGTTGTTGTTTCACAAAAGAACGCAACGTTTAGATGACGACGCGCATGTAACCCCGAATGATTATTCCGATACTTTTGATCGATCTTTAATCGTCCTCTTCTCGTTCGCTCGTCCACCAAATCCTCTTCATTTCTGACATCACATCGTCACGGTAAAGTAATCCTCCAGTTTGCAAAACCACGCTCGCGCATGCATCCCGTCCTCGCAAACCCTTCCGCGCAGGGGGTATTCATCGGGGCACGCCGTCGCTCGTCGAACAACGGCTGCTGTTCTTCGTCCTCCTCCTCCTTTTCCTCCTCGTTCTCTTTCCAACAAAGTCGTTCTGTTTCCTTTTCCCCGCGAGAGAAAAAGAAGCGAAACGTCACCCGAAACGCCACCGCGGGGAACGAGAACAAAAGCGACGATTCAGACGCCGAGGACAAACCGTTAGACGCGTTCCTTTTGGGCAAAGCACTCGCGGAAACCGTTTTAGAGAGAACGGCGACGGAAGTGGTGAATTTTATCTCCGACGCGACAAATTTACCGACGAAAATAGAAGACGAGATGGAACAACTCAAACGAGAGGTGGAGAAGAGAGCGAAAGAGGACGCCGGACGCGGCGTTTGAATGAGTAAAGAATAGTTTGTTAGTAGGAGCGTGTGATGATGTAATCGTTGTCAAATTTTGTACATTTTTCTGTATCTCTCTCTCTCTCTCTTTCTCTTTCTCTCTCTCCAATCTTCTCGGCGCTCAACAAAAGTCAACCGTTTCGATCGGCTTCGGCGTAAAATCGAAACGGCGAGTTTCGATGATACCGAACCCGTCGGCGTAAACTTTCGAACAAGGCGTCCAGAGCGTCGCCGCTTTGCCACTTGTCGTTCCAAACGGAAGCCCGCGCGGCGATTTTTAAATCGTTATCTCGTTTCGAGCGCGTGATGGAGGAAGCTTTGCTTTTTTCGTGGAGTAAAGCGTCTTTGGCGTTTCGGAGAGCTTCGCGGGTCGGGATTTTGTAGGAGAAATTTTCCCAATCGAGGACGTCGGAGAAGTACGGTTCGAAGTCGTCGTGGACGATGAGTGGAACGCACCCAGAAAGAATAGCGTCGGAGAGAGCGGTGGACCATCCTTCGAGGCCGCCGTGAGGAGTGATTAAGCACGTTTCCGAGTTGCGCATTTCGCGGAGGACGCACTTGCGATCGCACGAGGAGGAGGAAGAGAACGTCGCGTTCTTCCTTCCTTTGTCGGTTTCTATGCCGCTGGTAACTTCGAAAGAACTGGCAGTATTGCTCTCGTCGATGACGACGTTGACGCCTTTTAAACCTTTGAGTTGTTCGTACGCGCGTCTCCTCACGTTGAAGGAGGAGGAAGATGAACTTTTCCTTCTACCATCGTTCGAAGAGTCAGTTTTGGTGTCGCTTCCGCCGCTCTCGCTACTACTACCGCTACCACCCGCGCCGAAGAACTCGTCATCTTCGCTGACAACTTTCCCTCGAAAATGCATTCGTATTTTTCTCCTCGCGCTAAAGACGTTCTCCATTTCCGCTTTCACCAGAGCGTAAGCTTCGTCTCTGGAATCTCGAACGGGAGGTACGATAATATCCCTAAACGGCGAGAACGCGTAGCGAGCGCGACGCGTCGCCATAGCTTTAGCGCTGTTGTTCTCCTCTTCTTCTTTCTCTTCCTCCTCTAGGCTTTCGCTATTACTATCAACTCTATTGCTACCATCACCATCGCTATCCTCGCCGCCACTCGACGACAGCGACGATTTAAAAGTTGGCACGCCGACAATCTTAATCGCCTTCCCGATCCTCTCCAAAGTTTTCTCGTTCAACACGTTTTCCGCGCCTTTCTCCGCGGGAAAAATAAACACGTGATCCCTCCCTTCGCTCCTCCTCCAATACGGATAATTCCCCGCGATCCTATCGATCGCCGCCTGGTACATCTTATTCACCTTCCTCACCGCGGTGACGTAATCCGCCCCTCCTTTTTCCAACTTATCTCTCACGTAACACTCGGGAAACAAAGGCACGACGTAAAAATCCGCCAATTCCGGGTCTGGCGTGTACACCTCGCTCTTCGCAATCAGCTCCGGTATCTTCCACTCCGCGTTCGCGTACCCGTTATCTTTACACTTATCGCTTCGTTTCGTTCGTAAATCCGCGTTGAGCGCTTCCGGAACGTCTTCGTACACGAACACTTTGAACCTGTTTTTGTAAGAAGAGAACAGAACGACGACATCAGTCATTGAAAAACACGACAAAGACGAGCGAATAGCAAAAGATCGAAAACGTACCGGTACGGAAACGATCCTCCGTTTCCTCCTTTCGAGAGCGCGGCGAAAGACTGCGCGAAACTCGAACGCACATCATCGAATCGCGCATTTGGTGTTACGGCGCTCCCTACTTGACTCCCACGACGCCTCGTCGAATGCGCCTCCTCTGTTTCCTTTTCCTTTTCCTCGTGGTTTCTCCTTCTCTTCTTCTTCCTGCTCTCGTCGTTCAACGTCCCTTTTCCGTCGTCTCGAAACGAAACGGCCGACGCTTCCTCCAAATCCTCGATGTCGTACACGAACAGAGAGAAGAACGCGCCGAGGATGAATACGATCGCGAATCCGATGCAAAGGTTCAGGATGTGTTTCTTCTTCCGTTGCGAGTGGTGTTTGCCTTTACTTCCTCTGAGTGCTGCTCCTGATTCTCCTCCTCTGATGGTGTCGTCGTTGGTGTTGCTCTTCGTTCGCGTTCGCAACATCACATATCTTTGGGGAAAAAGCCGTCCTCTTCTCTCCGCACTTGAATTGCATCTCGACACAACGCGCTTTGAGAGAAGACAGAGCGAGAGACCTCTGCA
>Ga0115557_1002359_pt1 | contig 12745 bp, 8 predicted proteins | sample COGITO_mtgs_1104_FD_87280 | JGI IMG/M metagenome (GOLD analysis project Ga0115557, IMG submission 87280) | Pelagic marine microbial communities from North Sea - COGITO_mtgs_110421 | ecosystem: Environmental > Aquatic > Marine > Epipelagic | place: Germany:Helgoland, sampling site Kabeltonne...
CCCCCCCCCCCCCTTTCATTGTCGCCGCATCGTTGTCGCCCAGTGATGTTTATTTGTTATCTTTCGATGTTAATACGGAGTTGTGGGTCTTATTTCTTGAAGCTGCAAAAATCACGAGGCGATTTTCGATTTTCGATTTTCGATCACCTCGATCAGTAGCAAGATCCTGCATCAAGATCCAATTCAGTAATAATTCATTTAAGCTATTTTTAAAGGTGATAGGAGCGTCACTTCTGTACCTTAGATCCGTCACGTGAACGATCTTCTCTTCAAGTGCGCCCCTCATACTCTTCCCTGAACTCCCTGAACTTCCTCACCTTGCTTACAACCCCCGGGCCCCCCAGCACACACCTTCAGTAATCCCCTTTCCCTGCTCGGTGACCGCTTACAGTCTTGAATATCGAGAAATATGGCCGCGTTGCTGAGCAGTAATGACCCCATCCTGGCAGAAGTCCGCCATCTCAATAACACCCTATCTTTAGCTTCCCTCAGTGAGGATAACCCCAACATACAGCCACACCCACAAGCTCTCGAACATGAGATTAGTCCAAATCATAACCCACTGAACTATTCTGATCATAGTGCCTTCGACACTATGTTTGGGGCCGAGATGGAGACGAAGTCAACCTTGGAGCAGCTCCTTGATGAAGGGTCACACTTTGTGCAGATGCTGTACACTTTCCGAAGCGTCTCCCGTGCTATCCCAATGATAACGGACCAAAACGCGACCAACAAGAAAGAGATGAATTGGGCGGCCTACAACGTTCTGCGGCCTGAGGTTGTGAAGCTCAAGAAGCTGATGGAATTCCAGGAGTCGGTGATTAGGACGTTCTGCATGAACATACAACAGCTTGTGACCCCTGAGGCACGGAAGAAAGTGGTTCCCGAGGGTTTGTACGATGCTTTAATCAAGGTTGTTGATCTGCTGCAGAAGCTTGATAACCTGAAGGACATGAAGGCGTGCCTCTTGAACGATTTTAGTAGATACAAGCGAGCCTTCAACAGCATCCGAAGCGAGTTGAAGGACGGTGACGCTCAATCGGAAGAGATTCACCAGCTCCATCTATTCCTTGGCAACCCTGCCTACCCTAAGCAGCTCATGTTTTATACTCTGAGAGACGCAGTGAAGAAAATCCCGGGTCATGAACAAGTTTTGTGCGAAATGATCGAGCAGTGCGCCGATTTTCTCGAGCAAGAGAACTACCTTACGCCGGACGAAAAGTACCGACTAATTCGCGCGATGCCGCACTTGATGCTCCTCGCTGACGGTGAGGCCGATGCAAGCAAGTCATTTAACATCTTCAAGAACAAGCTCGTAAATGTTGATCGCTTGAAGCGTCTATTTAAGCGGTACCCCTACGTCCCGGAGGTCGGTGACATGAGCATCACTGTCAATTATATCCTCCAACGCGCCCCACACTACAACCCAGAGAGTATGGATAGCGCGTGGGGTGGAGGGGAGGTTTCAAACAAGGTTAAAGATGACTACTTGCTGCACACGCATTGGAAAGATTTTCGAGAGAACCACTTGGCCTGGACGGCAAACTTTACCTCTGCCGTCGGTATTTTGAACGAGGCGAAGTTTGAAAAGGAGGCAAAGCACGCGGCGTTCTGTGGGGACGTCTATCATATTGTTTTATCGGGTTTGAGACTTATTCGCGACATGACATGCGCTGTGATCGAGCAGTCGACCTGGAAGCTTACTCACCCGTGCACTGACCAGGACCTTGACAGGATCTTCAAAAAGGCAAAAAAGGCTGAGAAAGATAAAAAGGACGAAACGAACTACGGAAATGAATACTCTGAAGTGAGTGATTACGAGCGTGTGGTACGTTATAATTATACACCCTCGGAGCTAAGCGTGTTGGTGGACACTATCAGCATGATCAAGTCTTCTGCCAGCTTGCTGAAATCGACCGAGGCCAAGCTTGCCCCTGTCCTACGCCTGTACATTCATAACGAGATTCAGAATCTGGTCCAGCGCGACATGATAGAAATCTTGCACAGAGCTGACAAAAAGAAACGGGCGGTTATGACTTCACTCATGCAAATTCGGACCCTTGCCATCGACTGGTTGCGGGGACAGCGCCACGATGATTACCGAACCTGGAAAAAAAATCAGCCCCCCCCCGAGTGCCCTGCCCGAGTGGTTGCGGCCGGTCCCACACAGCTGCATCTCATGCGAGTCCAGATTCGTGCCCTGTACGACGAGAAGTCCGCCGCTCGAGCCAGCGCGGGAATCTTCAGTAAGCGAGATCTGACTGACGCGGAGGCAAAGGTTTTTGAGGAGTTTTATTATGTTTCGTTGAACTTCTCCTATCTTCTTGCCTTCGGTGACACGATTAATACCATCAGTGACTTAGGGGATCTGTGGTACCGTGAATTTCACCTCGAGATGACAAAGCAGATCCAGTTCCCCATCGCCATGAGCTTCCCCTGGATATTAATGCAGCACGTTATTAACAATCAGAAATCCGATACTCCGCTCATCGAGGACCTCGCCTACACTATGGACGTGTACAACGACACAGCACAGCGCTCTCTTCACCATTTTGACTCTCAGTACCTCTATGACGAGATTCAAGCTGAGGTGAATTTAGTTTTCGACCAGCTTATCTTTGCCATCAGCGATGAAACGTACACCTATTATAAGGATTTTGCCGCTTCTAACGTCTTTGACGGAGAGCTTAAGAAGGTACTCGAGAAGGCCAAGAACTACAATTACCTTACGAAACGGGTTATGCGCCAGTCCGTCCCAATCAGCCAGAAGCATATCCAACTTCTCGGTCGATCTGTTGACCTTAATTTGCTCATCACGCAGCACGTGTCCAACAAATTCTACCACGACATCGAGTTGTGCCTACAGCGATTTGAGGGGAACGACCTAAGCATTGTGATGGAGTTCCAGCGATTGCTGAAGGTTCTGAAAGCTACCCACAAAGCTCTCGTGTCTTCTGGCATTCGTTTAGACAGCTTCGACAGCATGTTAGATGCCGCGAATGAGTCGGTAGGAGCCACCAACGACAAGGGTAGGATGGCGATGCACACACTCAGATCGCTCGTCACGGACCTTTTCCCGAACTACAGCTACAACATTTACACGCAGCGGTTTGTGAGATCGCCCACCGTGTATCGACCTACCGAACGAAGCACGACATCCACCAAACACCTGGGAGGTAACATGGGCTATGGTGCTCTCTGTAGCAAAAGTTTCGAACACACTGTGGATAAGTCTCAGCGCGGTTTCTTCGGCGGCCCTCACATTTCTGCCGTCATAGAAGTTCTCGGCAAGCATTGCCTTCCGTTGATCATTGAAGAGTGCTTGAATAATCTCGAAGAGAGGCTGGTCGACCTCAAATCGTACGCCGAGGCCCTGAAAGAAGGTCTACCACCTATCAAGCTACCCAAATACATGTTCCGCACGGGCGGAGTTTACGGATTCTTCGAGGGGAAGCTAAAAGTTTTTCTCGAGTACGAAGCCTTGAAGCCAGAAGTCTTTCAGAACTTCCGAGAAATCGGCAACACACTCTTCTTCCTCCGAGATCTCAGCGACTTGATCGATCTGAATGATAGTTACGCTTTTGTGAACGCGGCTCCCTTCGTCGGAGTTGACTGCCCTACAAAGGAGCGCCCAACTGGTAACAGATGCAGCAGTATGAGTGTGTATAACCCAAAGGACGACTCTCCCCTTCAACACCTCCTTCACGAGGAGTTGAATGTGCACAGCAATGCGGATGATCTTGAATCTGTTTTCAAGGGTGCACAGTCGGTACACAGTAAGGACTGTCAGGGAATTTCGTCTGTTTTTAAGACCGCCATTGAGCATGTCACCTCAGTCGTGACCAGTCTTGGAATCGCAAAGGAGTGGGCCACTTCTGAGCCCCAGAACGGGATACCTATCGAAATTAGCGAGCCAAACGACTTTTACCGGTTGTTTTCTGCCCTCAACTTCCTATTCTGCGTGCATGAAGAAGATCCGGTGGTCGACGAAGAGATAGAGCTGGCAAATTCCAGCGGAATGACAGTTGATGAGCTCTCGCTGACGGACGAAGAGGAGTTTGGGCACGGCTTTGGTTTCGCTGGTGTACTTCTGATGCACATATTGAAACAGCGTCCGTCGTTCGAGATGCTTGACTTTAGCTATCACTGTCTCAATGTCCAACTTCATGAGAAGTGTGCGAGGGAGATGGCCGGTGGGGCAATCGGCATGGTTGACGAGGAGATGCAGGCGCAGGCGAACCGATTCTTGGTTCAAGCGCAGCGACAGAGAGATATTCACCGTAAACTATTCTCCACCCTTGAGGCAAACAACGTCGTGGACGAGGTTGAATCCATCGTGACGTTCCAACCTCCAGCTACAGACGTTGGCTTGGGTGTGAAACGAGCGCTGCCGAAAGGATCCAGTGCGATTAACTTGGGGGGAGGTAGCGTCGCGAGTGGCACGGGTGGCAGCAAAAAAAATCTCAATGTTGAGGATATCAAGCTGAAAGATATCGTTGAGGCGCCAGAAGCGCCAGCATTGCCGCCACCGTCCCTATCCAAGAGTGCTCCACCTCCTCCTCCAAGGAAAGAAAGCGACAGAGGGGCTCCGCCGCCACCTCAACGGCCCGCGGACAGTAGCTCCGGTAAACCTCCTGTTCCCCCTGCAAAGCTAGCCCCTCCCGCTCCACCTAAGAGAGCAAGCGTCACGGAGACAGCAGTCGCACCTCCCGTGCCTAAGGCCGCACCTCCCGCTCCACCTAAGAGAGCAAGCGTCACGGAGACAGCAGTCGCACCTCCTGTGCCTAAGGCCGCACCTCCCGCTCCACCTAAGAGAGCAAGCGTCACGGAGACAGCAGTCGCACCTCCTGTGCCCAAGGCCGCACCTCCCGCTCCTCCCAAGAGAGCAAGCGTCACGGAGACAGCAGTCGCACCTCCTGTGCCCAGGGCTGCCCCTCCCGCTCCACCCAAGAGAGCAAGCGTCACGGAGACAGCAGTCGCACCTCCTGTGCCCAAGGCCGCACCACCACCCCCACCGCCATCGAAAAAAGTTGGCTCCATGTTACCACAGAGCGGCACCAAGCTGCCGGAAGGGATCGGAAAGGCCCCCCCGCCACCGCCACCACCGCGACCGTGAAAAGTGCAAAAAACGCACCCAAAAAAATGAGAGTTTATAGGGAAACCGTTTTTCTTTTTTCTCAATTTTCAGTTCATTTTTTCCCATCCTCGGTTCTACCAAAATCTTTATCTAATTCGTCCACTATGAAAATCTTCGCTACGATGCGTTTCCAGTTGTTCAGTATCCTGGCTTCACGTTTGCTAACCTCTTTCTCAAAATTTATTGCGAGTGTCTCCTCGTAAGCATCGCTCATCAACTTTGAGTCCCTTTCCTTGACCACTATTCCCACAATTTGCGGTATGCTCCGTCCCTCTGCCACATCAAATCCTACCAGACACGGCGCGTATTCGATTCCAAGTTTTTTTGCGACAGCTGCCATTCTCGGTTCGCTGCGATGAACCAAACCAGGATTGAGCAAGCGCAGCTCTACATTCCCAAATTCGTTCGTCGGGATCCTGTCATTCTCGCCCACGAATTCTGGGCTCCATGGTTCTGTTTGCCAACGCCCAAAGAGATCTATCGTCTCTACCGCTTCCTCGGCGCCAGTCTTTATCCGCTCCGCCTCTGCCTCACCAAGTGCGATTTCACGCTGCTGATCATAACCTTTGCCACTGCTGACGTAAGAATCGAGAGCCTGGAAATTCCCACCCCCTCCTGTCTCTTTTGCCAAGGGCGCCTTTCTCTTCTTGGCGACCTTTACTGCGCGAGAAAGCTCCGTCTCCTTGACTTTTCTACTATTATACAACCACTTCTTGGCGGGCATGGCGACAGACACGAATTTCCTCAAAAAAACTGGCTCCCCCTTGAAGATCCCCTTGACGTGTTTAACCGCGTCGGGGTGCAGGACTTCGGTAGAGAGCAAGAATGAACGGAGTACGAAGAAAGGATGCGCCTTAAATCCCGCCTTTGACGTCGGCATCTCTTCCCTCCTCTGTAAAAGCTGCGATGAGGCGGGCACATTGGCGATGAGTGGTGGTTAGGGAGTGAGTTTGAAAATTGAGCGTAATCACGTAGAACATAGTGCGTACCTCTTCTTCCTCTCCTCCGCTACTATTTTCCTGTTTCGTCGCTTCACCGTCGTGATCGTCGTCATCGTCACTTAAGAGAGAAATGGGCATACTTGAAGATGACCCTCCCATTGTCTTCTTCCCACAAAACTGCTTCCCGGCTGTCAAACAGCCCTTAAAGAAATGTTCGTCCCTGAGTAACGAAGATTTCGACCATGAGCTAGCGTAACGTTTTGTAACATCCGTGACGATCAACTCAGCCTCCTCCTCTTCTGTCCCTCCGTCCTCTACAGCACGATGCTCTACCGCAACGACATACGCTACCGTACCTCTCATGTCCTTGGGAAGCCTGTCAGGGAAGGATGAGGCTGCATCGGATTTTTTCAGAAGCTTCTCGATCGACATCGGGCTACCGTAAGTCTGGTTAAAGGGGTCAATTGTGATCCAGCTCCGCTTTAGTTTCCCATCGTTTCCAGTGGGGGTTTTCTTTCTTTCGTCGATGAAAACTTCAACCCAAGCAAGTAGGGGGGCATCATTTCCCAAGGCCTCATCCCCGACAGAGTCCCCCTCAAAATGTGAATGGTCAATTTCAATGCCTTCGGATACGTCTACGTTCTTCTCGGCAATTTCCCTCCCCTTCTTATTCTCGCTTTTCTTTTTCTTCTTCTTCGACTTGCTCAATATCTTCACCACATTCCGCTCGCAACTGAAGACGCCACCCAAAACCCTCCTTACCAACATCCCGTCGATAAACTGTCTCACGTCATCCTTCCTCGTCGGCGCGATGTTCACGGTCAAGCGCACACGGAAATTAAGCGCGCGGAGAAACACGCACAGATTCCGGGCGGCCGAGAGCATCGGCTGCCCCCCCTCTTCACGATGCGCGCGCTTCCGTTTTTTGTTGCGATCAGCCCGGCGATAGAAAAGGTCCAATGCGGTCTTTAGGTCCCCTATCCCATCCCCGCCCCAATCGTAGTCACTCGGAAGTGTAGAAAGCACCTTCCCAAACTCCAAGGTGTCCGACGAGATTTTAGAATTGTATACAGCAACAGAAACGGCTGCCGCCACAAAAGAGCGGTGCACGGTCAGGGCTGTAGGTAGTAACTCTGGGTATCTCCGTGCGAAGGTTTTCGCCGTAACCGATTGGCGCCGCTTTTTCTTGACAGAGGAAGAAGTGCTCAGAGAAGGTGGTGGAGGGGGCTCCGATAATTTCACAGAAATGCTACCTGTCCTCGCACCACCATTGACATTGACGTTGCCGTTGCCGTTGCCGTTGCCGTTGCCATCACTTAAAGAGAACGGTGCGGGTAGTGTGAAGTCATCTTCTCCTTCGTCGCCATCCTCCCAATCGATGTCCTCATCCGAGGAAGACGATGATGACATTTCACGGCTTGCTGCTCACGTGTTATAGAAAGTGTTCGTAGATTATTTAGAGGTGAAGTAAGAGTTGTGTGTATGGAATCGCACAGTAGTACTTTTTTCAATCCCTATCATCAAAATTGTGAATTCCCAAGGCCTCTCCAAAAATTCCAAAGTGCAGCTCTCCGAAAGGCAAGGGAACGCGATATTAGTCAAGTATGATGTAAGTAAGCGGAGATCCGACAATAAAGTAATTTGCCAATTTTTACATTACTGCAACAGTGCAACAATACAACTGAACACAATAATCCCTCTCGTCATCACCCCTCTCGTCATCACCCCGTGTAATTGATGAATTTTGTTTTATCGACGACTCTCAACCCTTTTCCCCCTCCAACTGTCTTACTGAACTCCCCCCCTCTTCCCCCTACAACAGTAAGCCTCCTCGCCCAAAGGCGATCGTTAAATTGCTCCCCAAATGGGAGAGAGAATTCCCTCTTGTGGTTAGTCTGGAAGCTTGTTGACCATTTGAAGCTGCTCGATCCCACATTTGGATTAAGTCTCTGTCTAACTGTTGAGGAAGATAGAGGTTTCCCGTTTTGGGTGTACGTCATCTGCCCTGCTTCCTGCAAATTTGTTGGAGGTAGCAGAGATTCTCTGAATTTCCTGTCCATGATTTCATCGTCGATCATATCTCTCTCTTCACGCAATTTGCTTCTCCTCAGTTCGATTTTAGAGAGCACGCCACCACTAGTGCCACCGCTGCCAGTTGCGCCGAAAACTATTTCCCTTTCTTCTCTTGGATCTCTCATGAAGTTACTAGTTCTGTACATGTCTGTATCTCTTACACAGACGCCGTTGGGTAAGCTCCTGACAACCGCCTTCCGATCACCCAGGGGAACCACATATCCATCAGGCAACACTTCGTTTGCACTTTGTTCATTTACCCCTTTCTCCCGGCCCCCTCTCTTCCTAAGATCTCTCTCCCATCCATCGACCCTGACGCTTGTGACTGGGTTCACAGGCCAAGTTGATGGAGCGTTTGACTCCTTGGATTTTGTCTTGAGACGTTGTGAATATTGCTTTATGCGAGTATGGAGTAGGGGGTTGGGAGGAGGGTAAGGCCTATGAGTGCTGGACTGAGACATCTTGCGGGATCAACGAAACTCCAATATAATTGACTTGTATGACCTGTTTCAAGTTATGACCTTGGCTTCAGTTCTGCGCCTCCCTCGTTGTTGCTGTTAAACAAAACTACGGACAATTTATTACAATGTAAGTCAATCAAGTTGATTTTTGAACTTCGATCTGATTTATTTCAGCTACTATTGCACTGATTTAGGAGCTAAATCAGGATATATTTTTACAAGCCAATCTCGACAACGACACCCAACTTCCATAACTGAACAACCTCACTACAGGTCAAAGTATTAATTCCTTGAGTTAAAAAAAGTTCTTCTGTGCTGAAGTGAAAGTCTCCTTCTCTGTCTTCTTTCTGCCGGCTCCCTGTCACCCTTATACCCCCCAATCACCAAGACATCACCCCAAGAAGACGCAGAAAAAAAATGACGAAGCCAGAAACAGACAACCTGGCTCGCCCAGCAATCCACTCCTCGTTCACTCCCTCCCACGGGTTGAGGGTAGTGGATTTTGTTTGTCGTCGAATGGAGCACCAGATGCACACGGATATATCTTTGGGAGGATCGTGGTTCAAGCTCTTCAAGAAGTATGACCGTGACTCTTCCGGGCTAGTGGATTTTGCAGAGATGGAACATGTCCTTAGGAAAGAGGTGAAAATTCGAAAGACGGAGATCAGTGATGAAGAACTAAACTTGCTGTGGGCGACGTTTGATTCAGATGGGAGTGGGCATGTCACCATCAAGGAATTTAGCGGCTTCATGAGGAGATACCAAAAGTTTGGGAAGAAAGCCTTCAGCGGGAAGATTCCAATAACACCGATGAGCAATGTGAAAGATTTGAGTGCTAAAATTATGGCGAAGGGAAGGTAAGTCCTATAGTTGTGCGACTGTGTTTGACAGTGATGAGGCTTTTTCAATAGCAGCAGCACCAAGCAAAAAAACTTCATTTGACTGACACCTGATGCAACGACCGTCATAAACACGCAAAAATGAATGAACAGGGAAATGATGGTGGAAGATGGTAAATTGGAGATAGATGGTATTTGTCGTTTTTTTCAGGGTTCCGAGTACGAGCAATTCACTCAGTGGCTAGTCGCGAACAAGGACATCTACGATGCGGATGGAAGCGGTACATTTGACTTGCCCGAACTTGAGGAAGCGCTACATGAATTCATTATAGAAATGGACCGCGATCGCGCCCGTCTAAGTGCTTCTAAGTCAACAGGAAACCTTCATACAACCATGAACGCTACCAATACGAATGTCATTGACGGTCCCCAGTCCCCCATGAGCCAGGGAGGAGTTTCGAGAACCATGAACAAGTCTTTTAGTGATGGTTCTCTCCTTGCTTCCAACCGCTTCGATATGACCCAGGACCCGCACGTGTACAAGACCGTTGCAGGCTACAGCAGCATCAATCGCGCCGGTCCAATTATGGGCAACATCCCGAATCGCGCTTCCGACTACCAGGGACTCTTAGCAAAGCTCAAGAAAGATTTTGATGAGAAGAAGGAAATGAGAGACAGGTACGAAGACACAACGTTTACGGGGGCGCCGGCAACGAGCATTACTTCGATTCCGCTGGATAGCTACAAAGCAGGGGCTCACATGCACAATTATGTTCACACGAGGTGGGGTGGGCTCAGGAGCAGGAATGATAAACCCATCTTGATTAAAGGTACGATATTGCCTCCGGAAGAGAAAAGGTTTTTAGAGCAGGTCAGAGAAAGTCACAAGCCGCCTATGTGGCCAAAACCTTACGATAAGGATCTTCATTGGTGCCAGAAACTTGATCAAGTACAGACTATGAGCAGCCTCATCAGGAAGCAACAAAGATATGAGGGTCTGGTTGCCAGGTTGAAGAAAATATAAAGTGTTGGTGTTGGTGTGTTAAAATTGTTGAATAAGTACTGTGCAAGTGACATTTATGTAAATAAATAACTTTCGTCTGTGAATTAATTATCATCATGTGTTGTGTTGCACCACCAAAAATGTCTTGCGCCCCCGTCTCTCTCAAAAATTGCGCCCCAAAAATGTCTCTCGTGCACGAACACCGAAATGTTCTTCCCCCTCCGCCGATGGATTTCGTATTAGCCCAAAAACATCCAAAAATCATTCAAAAAAAGGAAAAGACCTAAAATCGTTCCCTCGTCCCAAACATTCCCTCATTCCGGGGCGAACTTTGCTGCCTTCTTGAAAACCTTCCCGCTCTCACACAAATCTGGCTCATCCGTGTCATTGTCGTCGCAATTACTATTATTGAGGCCATTGTTGTCGTCGTATATGTCCAAATCGCTTGTGGAGTCAGCGCTGCCGCTATCGCTGCTTATTGTGTTAACGACGCATCATTAGAGTCGAATTGGAAGGGTAGTTTGCGAGAGGATTCTTCAGCGCAGTACAAATTATCCGTGCCATTAACGACTCACCTGCTATGAATGTTTGAACTATCACTACTTTCCGCCACAGTTTCGACCCCATCGGGTTGATAGTACCAGCAGCCTGCGGAAACATCCTCCTCCCTTCTCATCTTATCTTGACGCAAGTGCTCCTTGACCCTGGCTTTCTCCTCTCGACGGAGACGCTTCTCCTCCTTGCTACTGAATACCCGTTTTATCTTTCGGACAGCAGACTCAGCCGCGACTTCCAAGTTGTAAGAGGGAAGCTGAGACCGAATCGTGCTGGAGCGGCGCTGTGATTTGATCTTCGCAGAAATGGATCATTACAAGTGTAGAGCGCGCGTCGAGAGTCGTGTTAGCTCCCCTGTATTTTTTCTGTCCGCACAAAAAGCTTTATACACTCACTCACCTTCCTTATTTCATTCTCAGATGAGTCCAGCTCCCTTCCTGTCAAGCCAAGGTCAGTGAGCTTGGCCGTTCTCTCTTTTTTCGTCATGTAAAGCTGCCGTCGGGTGCGACGTCCTCCCTTCAGCTCCCTCCCAGATTCAAAGACATCAATGTTGATGCTACCAAGATTGCGGAATCTCCAGTCAAGCTGAATCGGTGGGCCTCTAGAGCAAGAAGGGTGGTCGCCCAGTGTAAGGGCGTACTCTCGCACGGAGAGTGTGGAAAATGAAACTCGCCGGGAAGACTTTGTTATCATTGCTTTTTCAAGTGAGCCAAAACTGGCGCTTCGGGTCAATCTTTTTGTGCCCTTGAGACTTGAAAAATTGCTAAATGAGTCCATCCTCCTAAGCCTCGGGCTATTGCTCAGAGCGCTTTCGTTCCATGGCGGTAATGGTTTAGGAGGCGTTGACAATCCCAGAGTAGCTAATTTTCTCGAGGTATGGGGGGTGATGGCATTGTCCTTGAGCGGCTCCTCGTATGATGATCCCGCCGAATAGCCGCAAAAATAGTATTCGTCGTCTCCGTTTTCAAGATCGTCGAATGCAGAAGGCTCAGGAAGGGGAAGAGGAGTCTCAGGTGCGTTTTCAGGTGTCCGAAGTGAAACTGCGTGTACTATCCCATGAGTAATCGCAGATAGAGCGGCAATATCGTTCGTGGATTGTGATTTGCGCATCACGTTGGGAGGGGATATGCAGTGATGTCGGGCCCGGGAAATTCGAAGAAGAGTAGGTGTGATTCTACACTAATATGTCGTCGATTTACATTTGCTCATTGATAGAGGTGTAGTGATCGCGATAAAATTCTTAAGGATTTCTATGTTCCCAAATTTCCAGGAAATTGAGCTTACCACCGGTAGCAAATTTTCTCAGCTGCTGTACTAGGGCCTTGGTATTTTTCGTAGATCAAACCTGGAATAGAGTTTACATTGTACTAATTGCTACCTCTGGAGTAATTTTTACACCCCCGATGACACCAATTAAACCACAAAGCGGCGAGCCAAAACAAAGCGGCGAGCTCAAACCTCGCACCTCTCGTACATCTGAGCTACAGCGGGAAGTTGAGCAGAAATTGAAGCTGAGCGTGAAGAAGGGGGTCGACGGTGATGCGATCACTCGTAAAAAGTCAGTGTTCACTCCCACCGCATTTGTACAGGCGGCTGAGCCTCTTGCCCAAAAGGGGTTCACCCCGTCGGAATTCTCTGACGTCGTCTCCCGAAACAAAAATAAGTTCGAGTCAAGCGATCAAAACGTTCAGACGCAGCCTGTTGCTACTTCTAAGGGATTCAGCCCCTCCGAATTC
>Ga0115557_1002360_pt1 | contig 12741 bp, 10 predicted proteins | sample COGITO_mtgs_1104_FD_87280 | JGI IMG/M metagenome (GOLD analysis project Ga0115557, IMG submission 87280) | Pelagic marine microbial communities from North Sea - COGITO_mtgs_110421 | ecosystem: Environmental > Aquatic > Marine > Epipelagic | place: Germany:Helgoland, sampling site Kabeltonne...
CGGGAAGACCAGGAAGTGGGGGTAAAGCCTCATCACTTGGAGGAGAACTGGGGAAGGAGGGAAGATTTGCGTCCATTGATTCAGGAAGCCCAGGGAGAGGAGGCAACCCGTCTTCGCTCGCAGGGAACTCTGGAGCAGATTCCAAGGGTATCTCACTGGATTCAGGAAGTGGTGGAAATTCAGTCGTACCGCTCCCAGGCAGATCTAACAAATCATCAGATAAAACAGGATTATTCTGAGGAATCGAAGGGGTGACTTCGATTGCTGGCGTGTCTGAAGCGTCAGGCAATGGTGGAAATTCATTGGAGATTGGGGATGGATCAGAGGGGAACGAAGGAAAAGAATCTGCACTCGAATCACTTCCGGGTAGAGAAGGAAAGGGTTCGTTTACAATTGATTTTTCTTCTGGGAAAACTTTTTCAGCTCCAGACTCAACCGGCTGGAACTGCAAGGCTTCCTTCACATCCTTACGATCTTCGGATATCACCGGTTCTTGCCTAGGTGTAACAAAAGGCTTTTCAGATAATTGTATTGGAGACCCATCCGATCTCCATGTTGCTTCTTTTCCATGCCTGGTTCCGTTTGTGTAAGCACGAACATACATTTTTTGCCCATTAGGCCACCAACGGGTTACTGTTCCATGCCAACGTCCCTCACTATAGTTTCTCTCATACATCTTGATTCCGTTCGAAAACCAGCGAGCACTTAAACCCTCTTTTTTTCCTTCTTTCCAAGATTCATCAGCTAAAACATAATCTCCGCTTTCTCCTTTTTCTATTGATAAAATTCGTCCGGTAAACGGGCGGTCATTGAACTTTTGGTACAATAAACCATATCGAGATTCAAAGTAATTACCGTATTCCTCGGTAGTTACCTGGAAGGCATCATCGGTCACACCGACAATTCCCTGGGAGGGAGAATCTTCGGATATGTTTTGCCGATAACTATTTTGGCAAGAGGAAAAAAATAAAGCACAGGCAAGAAAAGAAACTAAGAACAGATTTTTCATAATAAATAGCGTGATCAATTTGAAGAGGAATGCAAGATTGAAGGACATTAATCTACAATGTTATTGTCAAAACTTTATTATTATGTTTTCGATTAATTTTAATTTTTCTTAAATTCACTCCCTTAACCCAAATTATGAATATTGAAAATCTTTCCCTTATAATACCCGCCTTTGGAATATTAGCTTTGCTTTTCACTTGGTGGAAAACAAAACAAATAAATGCACAGCCTGAAGGCACTCCCAAAATGGCTAAAATTGCGGCGAGCATACAGGAAGGTGCCATGGCATTTTTAAAGGCAGAATATAAAGTCTTATTCGTGTTTGTTATTGCAGTGGCGATCCTATTGGGATGGAGCGGGTCACAAAACCCAAATAGCCATGTTTATGTTGCAGTTTCATTTGTTGTGGGTGCATTCTGCTCAGCACTCGCCGGATATTTAGGAATGGTCGTGGCCACAAAAGCCAATGTAAGAACTACCAATGCGGCTCGAGAAAGTTTAGGAAAAGCGCTGGAGGTTGCATTTGCGGGTGGGTCCGTTATGGGGCTTGGAGTTGTGGGTTTAGGAATTCTTGGATTAGGTGGTTTATTTGCATACTTCGCCCAGGAATTTAGTGCTTTCGAAGGAGGTGCTGCCTTAAATACTACTCTCTCTGTTTTGACTGGTTTTTCATTCGGTGCATCTTCAATTGCACTTTTCGCACGCGTGGGTGGTGGTATTTACACGAAAGCTGCAGATGTGGGAGCAGACTTGGTCGGAAAAGTGGAGGCAGGTATCCCGGAAGATCACCCGCTCAATCCCGCTACAATTGCAGATAATGTGGGTGATAATGTGGGTGATGTGGCCGGAATGGGTGCAGATTTATTTGAGTCTTATGTAGGGTCAATTATCGGGACTATGATCCTAGGAGCAGCCATGGTTGCAGGTTCTGACAATTTCCAAGATGAATTAAAGGGATTATCACCGGTCTTTTTACCTCTTTTGTTAGGAGCAATTGGAATTGTCACTTCGATACTAGGTACTTTCTTGGTAAAAGTAAAGGATGGTGGGGACCCACACAAAGCCCTTAATAAAGGCGAGCTTGTAGCATCCCTCGCAATGATCATATGCTCCTATATTACCATTAATTATTTTCTGCCACAAACATGGAACTATGACGGAGCCACCTTCACCTCGGATGGTGTATTTTATGCAATTATAATTGGATTAGTTTCCGGTTTAGCTATCGGTAAAATTACTGAGTATTATACCGGAACTGGCACGAAGCCTGTTAAATCAATTGTTGAGCAATCCATTACAGGCAGTGCCACTAACATAATTGGTGGCCTTGGAATTGGGATGATCTCCACTACTTTTCCTATCCTTATTCTAGCGGCTGCAGTTGTAGGTGCTCATGAATTAGCAGGGCTCTACGGAATCGCAATTGCTGCAGTAGGTATGCTTTCAAATACCGGGATACAATTGGCAGTAGATGCTTATGGCCCCATTTCTGATAATGCCGGTGGAATCGCGGAAATGTCCGAACTTCCTAGCGAAGTAAGGCAACGCACGGACAAGCTTGATGCAGTAGGAAATACGACTGCTGCAATTGGGAAAGGATTTGCCATTGGTTCAGCTGCACTTACTGCACTCGCACTTTTTGCCGCTTTCAAGGAAACTGCTGGAATTGATGTGATTGATGTATCTACCCCTAAAGTAATGGCCGGGCTATTCATTGGGGCAATGCTGCCCTTTTTATTTAGTGCCTTAGCAATGGGCGCCGTAGGTCGTGCGGCAATGGCAATGATTCAAGAAGTTCGTCGACAATTTAAAGAAATTCCTGCCCTTAAAAAAGCTCTTATAATTTTAGATAAAAATGATGGTAAGCCATCTGATCAATGGTCTGAAGTGGAGAGAGCACAATTCGACGAAGCTATCGATGCTGCAGAATATGGTAAATGTGTCGAAATCTCAACCCAGTCGGCAATCAAAGAAATGGTTGCCCCCGGTTTAGTTGCGATTCTCACCCCGGTACTAATCGGCTTTGGAGGAGGACCAGTAATGCTTGGAGGCTTACTCGCAGGGGTTACCGCATCTGGGGTTTTAATGGCGCTTTTTCAATCCAATGCCGGTGGAGCATGGGATAATGCAAAAAAGATGGTGGAAGAGGGCTACGAAATGGGAGGTGTGAAATACGGAAAAGGCTCGGATGTACATAAAGCAACTGTGGTCGGTGACACTGTGGGCGACCCATTGAAAGACACCTCTGGACCATCTCTCAATATATTGCTTAAATTGATGTCTGTGGTGGCTTTAGTACTGGCCCCATTTATAAAAGTTTAAGACTTCTCTCCCACAGACTGGGCAAATTCTCGACGCTCCGCATCACTGCCTTTATAATAAGCGGTTCCTGCTACAAAGACATCAACACCAGCATCTAAACAAGGTTGTACGTGAGTTGGACCAACTCCCCCGTCTACCTCAATCAGAAATTGGTTGGATGACTTTTCCCGTAAAGCAGTAAGTTCTTTGACCTTATTAAGCACATCATGAATAAAGCTCTGACCGCCAAAGCCTGGAACTACGGTCATGCATAAAACTAAATCAATACTGTGGTGGGTAATAATTTCGTAAATGTCTTCGACTGGAGTAGCTGGATTTAATGCAATGCCTACTTTTTTTCCAAGTGATTTAATATGCTTAATTGATTCGGAATGGTCATAAGAAGGCTCGATGTGAATTGTAATTAAGTCAGCGCCCGCTTGATTAAAAGCATCAATATAAAGATGCGGATTATCGAGCATTAAGTGAACATCAAAAAAGAGTTCTGACTCTTTTCTCAAGTCAGCCACAGTTTGTGGCCCAAAACTTAAATTGGGTACGAAGTGCCCATCCATAATATCGAGGTGAATCCATTGACGACCGTCACCCTCAGCAATATCGAGTGCAGTTTTCAAATTCGCGTGATTACCCGCGAGGATAGAGGGTGCTAAAAGCTTTTTCATAATAAGATATTTTTACCAGCGATAATTCTCAATAAGTTGGGAGACTTGCTGCCCCAATGATTCAGATATGCTTAAAAGAGCTTGTCGATCTGATGGAACTGAAAGGGAGTTATCTCTCAGTACGGAAGCATGTTCGGTAATAGATGTATCTTTAAACAATACTTTGCCACTCCGTTTGGTAAGAGAAACATTGGCTTGAACACTCATTCGAAATCCAGCTGCAAGAAGAGTATCAGTTGGTTTATAAATTTCAGTTCCCTTGCTGTAATCAATTAAAGTAACCCGCAATATGTAATTACAGTCTTGAATATTAGACCGGATGAAGAAATGTCCACGACGAATAATTTGATCACGAATTTTATTACTTACAAAAGAGCCCAACTGAGGAGCCAATGTTTGATTACTAACTACTTCAATGTAGACCGACTTGGATCCAAGTTCTGTACTTTTGTATTTACAACTACATAAAAGTAATAAAAAAAAAAGGCTCTTTAGGTAAAAGATCTTATTCATTAGCACTGCGAAGCTCAGCAACTTTCTTCTCGGCTTCCCTTGCCGCTTCAGATTCCGGGGCAATGGTTATAGCTTCATTGTAAAATTGAAGCGCTGGGCGGTTTCCGAGTTCGCGCCAATGAGTAAGATAATACTTTCCATATTTCTCAACATACTTCCCGACAATCACCTTACTTGCCGCGAGGGTTTCTCTCATTTTTTTTCGACCTCTTTCAGCCGCTAAATTTCTTTTTTTGGCCTCCTCTAATCGATTGTTATAATCAGACAATTCTTCGTGTTTGCTTTTGGGAGGAGATTCCGCAAAAAGGATTAAATAATCTTCATAAAAATTGAGTGCTTTTAGAGTTGCACCCTGATCATAAGCAGGACCCGCAACCCGACTCTCGAAAATTTGTGCTAATATGAAATATGATTCCTCACAAAGATAGTTGTCGGGGTATAAGTTAGTTAATCTTTCAAGGGCATCGATTGCTTCCTCTTCCTTATTATCTTTGATCGCAATTTCAGATAATGCCATAAGGGCACGAGGGGCAAATCTTGGTCCACGAGCCAGACCGGCAATTTGATTGAGTCTCAAGCGATCTTGAACCCCCGAACGAAACCTTGGAACCACTCCCCACTTGCGAGGCAACTTATCCTTCGCCAGTCGTTCCGCGATTCTCATCAGAGACTCCGCAACTCGTTCAAAATCATAGTCTGTATAAGCCTCTGCAATAAGACGCAAATGTTGAAAAGCCTTTTGCCAGTCCCCTTTCTTCTCGCGTAAATTTGCGGCTCGATAAAGGGATTCAGGTCCAATCTGTATTTCATTGCCCTTTCTAATTATTCGATAATCTGAGCGTCTTTTGGAAAAATTCTCATAAAGAGAAAGTGCGTCTCCACTGTCACCTTCTGCTTCAGCCTGTTCGGCTTCAAGAAACCATAATTTAGCCTGCTTATCGTCGAGGGGGTCACGATTCTTTTTAAAAAAACCCGTACCTGGAAATAGGTATTCCTTATCGTTATTAGAAGAGTTTCTGTTATTCCTACTGTCTCCCGGTGAGACTGACCAGAGGAATGAAGATGACAAAAGTAATATAAAGCCAAAGAGTATAGTGAGTTGTTTCATTAAATTTAAAAAGAGTTAAAATCGAACAAGAACCGCAGACCATGTCAAGCCTGCACCAAATGCAACAAACAAGCCAAGTTGTCCTTTCTTCAAAATTAAGGACTTTCTTGCTTCGTCTAGCGCGATGGGTATGGAAGCAGCCGATGTGTTGCCGTATTTGTCTAAGTTGCAAAAGAATTTTCCGAGAGGAATTTCCAATCTTTGCGATAAACTTTCCACAATTCTAGCATTCGCCTGATGAGGAATAACATGATCGACATCATTCTCGGTAAAGCCGTGTGCTTCGAGAAGTTCTCGGGAAGCACGTTCCATAACCCGCACAGCAGATTTGAATATTTCACGGCCGTTCATTTTTAAGAAATGCCCTCTGCTGGATAAGGAGTCTTGTGATGCTGGGAGCAAAGATCCGCCGGCAGGTTGGTACAAAAGATTTGGGTTGGAGCCGTCTGCTCCACTCTTAAAGCCTATGAGTTGTGAACCGGAACCAGCATTGGAAAGAATGGCAGCTCCCGCTCCATCACCAAAAAGTACACATGTGGTTCGGTCTTCCCAATCCATTATGCTAGAAAGCTTCTCGGCTCCGACAACTAATACACACTTGTAACGATTACTACTAAGCATGCCATCGGCCACATCCAGTGCATAAAGAAAGCCAGAACAGGCGGCTTCGATATCAAAACTCGCTACTTTGGGGATTCCAAGTTTATGTTGAATCAAGCAAGCGGTAGATGGAAAAGCCATATCTGGGGTAATCGTTGCCACGATTATAAGATCAATATCTTGAGCAGTTAATCCAGCATCAATTAATGCGTTTTGAGCAGCTTTTACGGCAAGATCACTGGTTGCCTCTTTCTCATTTGCAATTCGCCTTGCCTTGATTCCAGTGCGAGAAGTGATCCATTCGTCGCTCGTATCCACTTTTTCGCTTAACTTCAAATTATCAACCACCTCAGATGGTAGATAGGAGCCAACTCCCAATATTTTGCTACTTGATTTCGTTACATTATTCACCATGATTTAATCTCTCTTCAATAGAGGTTCAGGGCGCAGTATTTCGTTGGCTTCGTGTACATCGTCGAGAACTTGGGTTATCATATCGTGTTGTACTAGTTCTATTGCAATCTTGATTGCACCACTTATATGATTTCGATTCGATGAACCATGTGCTTTAATTACATTTTTTGTTAAACCTAGCAAAGGAGCACCCCCAAATTGTTCCGGATTAATTCTTTGCTTTAGGCTTCGAAACGCTCCCTTTGATAATAATGCTCCCGTCTTACGCAGTGCATTTCGACGTAATTCTTCATCCAGGAAACTACCAATTAATTTGCTTAATGACTCGCACGCTTTGAGTACAATATTTCCAACGAAGCCATCACAAACAACTACATCAACTACATTTTCAAAAATCTGGAATCCTTCTATTAGACCGGCATAATTTATGATGCTCCCATCAATATCCTTTAACATTTCATGAGTCTCATGAATTACTTCATTTCCCTTTCCCTCCTCGGTTCCAATCGTTAATAGTCCGACCTTGGGGCGAACTAAGCCGAGAGCAACTCGTGCATAATTTGATCCAAGGACAGCACTTTGAGCAATATGGAAAGGTTTTGCGTGTGGGTTAGCACCTGCGTCCAATAAAGTAAAATATCTTTCTCGCCCAGGCCAAATTGTGCAAAGTGCAGGTCTCTCTACCCCATCAAGTGTTCTTAATTTAATTGCACCACCTGCCATCAAACACCCTGTATTCCCGCAACTTAATAAGGCATCAGCCTCGCCATCTTTAAGTGCTTGGAGAGCCAAACTCATGGAGGATTTCTTTTTGCCTTTAATTCCAGCAATCGGCTTTTCCTCCATTCCCACTACCTCAGGGGAATGCACAAACTCCACCTTTGAACGCGAAAGTATGGAATGGGATGTTATGAGTGGTTCTATGATCTCTTCCTGACCAAACAAAACAAATTCTGTATTCCAAGGCGAACGATCAATAGCTTGGGCAACACCCTCAAGAACCTCGGAAGGACCTAGGTCGCTGCCCATGGCATCTATCGCAAGCCTAATTCTAGCTTCGGTCTTATCCATGCCGAAGCACTATAATTTTAAACCTCTACATCAAGAACTTGCCTACCACGATACTGTCCGGTTTCAGGATTGACGCGGTGAGGGCGACTCAAAGTACCATCAGCTTCTTTGGTAAGTTGAGGTTCTTGAAAGCGGTTCGCACCGCGACGCTTTCTGCTTCGCTGTTTAGAATGTTTTCTTTTTGGTTGTCCCATAGCTTAATAAATTAAATTTTCACTAAATCATGAAACCGGATTATGGTCAAGCTAGAGAAATTAAGATTGGGAGTTAAAATAAAATGCAAAAAGCACAATCGATAATACTATTCGGTACCAAACAAATACCCCCAGTCCGCGCCTTGATAAATAACCTACCAACCAAAACACAGATAACGCCGCGGAAATTCCCGCCACAAGGCAACCAAATAAAATTGGCCCAACAGACAAATTTGCTTCCATTACTTCCCATTTTGTTAACAGCTTGTAGCCCGCAGCTGCAGTTAAAGTAACAAGGCCAAGGAGAAAACTAAATTCTGCCGCTTTTTTTCTTTGTAGCCCAACTAAATATCCACCCACAATTGTCATCATCGATCGACTTGTACCCGGCCACATCGCAAAGCATTGTAAAAATCCTATCCCCAATGACTGGGCCAGGGTTAAATCATCCAAAGTTCGCCCCTGCTCGCTTATCATACCAGAGTCTTTTGCTTTTTTTCTTTTTTCGACCCAATACATCAAAATTGCCCCCAGGAATAAAGCGATTGCGATAGGAAGGAGTCCAAAAAGAAATTCTTCTATCTTATCATCTAATATTGGGCCCAAGACAGCAGCAGGTAAAAAAGCAACTAGTACATTAAATGCCAACCTCTTCCCCCGGGGGTCCAAGCCAAGTAATCCTAATATCATCGACCAAATTTCTTTACGGTAAAGCAGAGTGACCGCCAATATTGCACCCGCTTGAATGACTATTAAATAAGCATTGATCGCTTCCTCATTATGATTTTCGTTATCGGATAAAAACTCACTGACCACCACCAAATGACCGGTAGAAGATATCGGAAGAAATTCTGTTACACCCTCAACTATTCCATAAATAAAAGCATCCGAAAAGCTCATAGACGAATTTGAATCGGGCTGGTACTCCTGAACTTCACTCCGGTCTACTAAAGCCGTTTTTTCGATAGCCCCTACTAATCCTGCATAATGGAAAAAAAACAGCGTAATAAAAATAAGTTGGCGACTGGGCATCAAAATCTCTACAAACCTTGTTGCACAAATATGCAAGAATAACTTTTAGCCATACTTCACAATAACGCACCTTTTACAGATACGATGTACTCATTAAAAAATTTTACAGCATCTTTAAATGAGAAAACTGATTTAGACTCCGAGCAAATAAAATTTTGCATCGATCAACTAGTTTCAGAAAAAGTAGAGTCTTCAGAAAAAGAAAACTTTTTAATTTCACTCTCGGCAAAAGGGGAAACTGCCGATGAAATTTCTTCGTTTATTGAACATTTTCGTGTTTTGGCAAAAGACCCTGCTCTTGAACCATTTTCTGAAAATGCAATCGATCTTTGCGGTACGGGGGGCGATAAGGCTGGAAGTTTTAATATCTCTACATTTGTTTCTTTTATAATAGCTTCATCAGGAACTCCTGTGATCAAACATGGAAACCGATCAATCAGTTCTAAATGTGGGAGTGCTGACCTACTTGAAGCGATCGGAATACCCCTTGAAATTAATAAAGATAAAAGAATAGAGGGAATGAAAAGACTTAACTATTCTTTTTTATTTGCTCCTTCTTTCCACCCTGCTTTTAAGCACATTGCCCCAGTTCGAAAGGAACTTGCGAAAAAAGGTACGATCTCAATATTTAACATTCTTGGACCGATGATTAATCCTGCCCAACCAGGATATCAATTACTAGGTGTCTATTCCCAAAAATTGGTTTCAAAACTCAGTGATTCCCTGCACCAATCCGGAACAAAAGGCGGATTTGTCATCCACGGATGTGTGGAGGGACATTCAACCATAAATGGTGTCGATGAACTCACATCATGTGGACAAAATATAGCTCAAGGGTTTGGTCGAAACTTATCGAAGGAGGAAACTAATTTTAGTCCTGAACAATTTGGCTTTACCCAGTCACCAATTGAAGATCTATCTGGAGGAGACTTGAATCAAAACCTCAATTTAATGAATCACATTTTGTCCGGAACTGCACCATCTGGACTCACAAACAGTATCTTAATGAATACGGCACTAGCATTTTTGACAACGGGTCGAACTCAGGATCTCCACGAGGGTGTTGATCTAGGAAGACAATTACTGCAGGATGGAATTGTCAAAAAATGGCTCAATCAAACCACTACTTTCTTCGCTTAATTCAAAATGAACAAATATTTTGGAACCGATGGCATTCGTGCTACTTTTGAAAATTCTTTCCTGGATGAAGATTTTGCTTTTTCTCTTGGAAAAGCCCTCGCATTATTTATCCAAAAAAATGAAATCCCCGGGAAGCAAGTTCTTATCGGTCGAGATACCCGCCCCTCTGGCAATCTTCTCTTACATGCCTTCGAGCAGGGATTAAAAACTTGTGGTTGCACCGGTCTTTGTGCTGGAATTTTACCCACCCCTGCCCTCGCATTTGGGACAATCGAGGAAAAGGTAGCGATGGGAGTAATGATCACTGCTTCTCACAACCCAGTTTCAGATAATGGATTTAAATTTTTCACTTCCACCGGAACGAAACTAAAAGATTCCGAAGAAACTGAAATAGAAGGTTTAATTTCACAGCATAAAAGACCAAAAGAGGTCCAAGATCTCAAGTCGTTGAAAGTCACTCAATCATATCTTGATCGTATTCGAAATTTTTTTCCCGACGATCTCCTCAAAGGCAAGAAGGTGGTAATAGATGTTTCTAATGGTGCAACACAGGAAACCACCCCGGAAGTACTTGAAAAACTGGGAGCTGTGATAACAATCCTTAATAATGGAACCGGCGATATCAATGCAGGAGTTGGATCGGAGCACCCCTTGATGATGGCAAGTAAAGTGAAAGAGTTAAATGCCGATTTTGGCATTGCTCATGATGGGGACGGAGATCGGATTATCTTTTGTGATTCCAAGGGAAATATCATACCGGGAGATAAAATCTTGGGAATTCTTGCCCTTAATGAACATCAAAATCAACGACTCAATAACAACGGGTTTGTTGCCACGATCCACAGCAATTCAGGTCTTGATGCCAGTTTAGAAAAACATGGTATTGCAGTACACAGATCCGATGTGGGGGATAAAAAAGTTGCCGCGATGATGAGAGAAAAGGGATTAAATATGGGAGGGGAATCATCTGGGCATGTGGTCGCAAGTGATTATCTTCCAACTGGAGACGGTCTCCTCACTGCTCTACTTGTGGCTAGAGCGTCTTATGAAAAGAAACAAACTATCGATTTACTGAGCAAAGAAATTGCTCTTTGGCCGTGCGTAGAAGGCTCATACAGGGTCAAAGAGAAAAAGCCCATTGAAGAGTGTGACGATCTAAACTCAGCTTTGCTTGCAGTGAAATCTTCTCTTGGTAATGATGGAAGAGTTTTACTTCGATATTCTGGAACAGAGCCAAAAATCAGACTTCTCGTGGAAGCGATTGATCAAAACACTACACAAGCCGCCTATGATCGCCTTGCGAACGCGATTGATAAATTCTTGTAGACTAATAAATTTGATTAAGCATGAGTTCTCCTCTTATCTCTTTCTCTACCCTTTAAAACTATTCCATGATTCAAGAGATTCCTATTGCCCAATTAGATCCTCGACAAGTAAAGCAACTTGAAGCAGCTGAAGCAGCTATTCAATCGAACCTAAGCTATACCCTGGAAGTTTATTCCTCCATTTTAAAGCAATCGCTGGGCTGTATCGAATTACGAAAAAAACTTCGTGCACTTCAAATTAAGAGCATTCAGGGTTCTACCAAAGGGCTCAACAATCTTCTAGGAAAGGTAACAGCAGTTCCCTTCATGTTCGGAGGCAAGGGGGAAAAAGATCCTGAGGGAACCTTAATCAAAGCAGAGGGTCTAATCGAAAAAAATCCTGGCAGTGTTCTCGCGCATGAAATGCTTGCCGATGCGGCCACTCATTTAGAAATGAAAGAAACAGTCGTTTTTGCTTACGAGACAATTCGAAAGATTCATCCCACCAATATTAAAAATCTCAAACAACTCGGGAATGCTTATTTAGAATTTGGTAACACCGAAAAAGCGATCGAAACTGGCAATTCAATTCTAAAGATTAACCCGACCGATGGGGATGCCGTGGAACTCATGAAGCGGGCATCAGTTGCGGTTGCTATGAACAAAGGAAAATGGGAGGAATCTGAGGATTTCAGGTCTCAATTAAAAGACGAATCAGAAGCACAGGCACTCGAACAACAATCGAAATCAATTACTGACTCGAAGGGTCTGGAAGATCTAATCAGGCAGTCTTATGAGAAAGTGGAACAGGAACCTTCCAATTTAAATAATTACCGTCAATTGAGTGAATATTATCATCGCTATGGTGATTTAGAAAACTCAATTGCATGGATTCAGGAGGCAAGAAAACAAGAAGCGGGACAGGGAGATGTTTCACTCGAGGAAAAGGAGAGACAGTTAACCTTGGAATATTTTGATAACTCAATTGAGGAATGGGAAAAGCTTTTAATAACTAAACCCGAGGACGAAGAAACAATAAATTCTCGTGATAATGCGATTGCCCAAAAGAAACTGTATGAAAAAAATCAGCTCGAATCTCTCGTTCAAAGGTATCCAAATGACTATGGATATCGCTACGAACTAGGAATTAACCTTTTTGATAATGCAGATTATGATAATTGTCTCTCTCATTTCCAATTAGCGCAGCGTAACGCAAAAGTTCGACTGGATGCGATTTTATACCTTGGTCGTGCCTACAGCAGAAAAAACTTCTACGACCTTGCGATTGAACAATTTTCGATTCTTAAGAACGAAATTCAAATAATGGATGATAGGAAGAAAGATGCCATTTACGAGCTTGGCTGTTGCTTTGA
>Ga0115557_1002361_pt1 | contig 12739 bp, 12 predicted proteins | sample COGITO_mtgs_1104_FD_87280 | JGI IMG/M metagenome (GOLD analysis project Ga0115557, IMG submission 87280) | Pelagic marine microbial communities from North Sea - COGITO_mtgs_110421 | ecosystem: Environmental > Aquatic > Marine > Epipelagic | place: Germany:Helgoland, sampling site Kabeltonne...
CACCTCTGCAAACCTTTCGAGCGTAAAGCCTTTCGACAGCTCTGCCTTGGCAGCTGGAGACGGAGAAAGATTCGGAAGAATGTGCTCGAAAAGATGCGATCGCACCATGCGAGACCGGGAACGGGAGCATTTTGCGGGTTCTGAAACGTGAGCTGAGCCTTCTCTTCCCTCCTCGGAGCTGTCGTCCGCTGAGCCGAAGCTTCGTTCAGCCATGTTGTCGGGGATATTGAGAATAATACTACAGAGGGGAACTAGGATGGATGTCACTAAGGGAGGCCAAGGAAAATAAGTGGAAATGCTACAGTGGAATCATCAATTTGTTAAAGTTCCATGATCTTTTTTTCGATGTCGGTGTTCGGACGATTTCTTCATTAGTTTTTCTCATTACAAGCAAATTTGTGCTGTAAATGAAAATAGCACAGTAAAAAAAAAGGCTCGGCTAAAATTACCACGTATATTGTTTTAGAGGCAATAAACTATTATTTAATTTCGTTTTACTTTCTTTTCGGTTTCATATGTTTTACGATGAAGTTGAGGGTGTCGAAGGAGGAGGCGGTGGCATCAGAGAGGAAGGAGCCTCGGCATCGTCGGGGGAATCACATGTAGGGGTACTAAATTCGCCGCCAGCAGTGTCGTCCTTCAAATTTCCCTGTTTTATCTCCTCGCCGACAGGTTTACCTCCCGCTTCCTCTTTCTGGAGATTCTCGAGCTCAACTATTGTCTTCTCCAGCTCCAAGACCTTGTTCTATTCAGCAAACAAATTAGTGTTAGGAATTGCATACTATTTCATTTTCTTATTCCAAAGCATACTTCAGCTGAAGTTATGGATGTCCGCCGCTCACCTCCTTTTCCATGAGCTCAACTTTTTGCCTTAAGTCTCTGTTTTCCTTTTCCAGCGCCTCAATTTTCCTTCGATCGAGGTTAGTCTTTTGTCTAAGCATGGCCGCAACGTACTCTGGCGACGAGTTGTTCTCATCTACCTCCCCGAAGGACTTTGTACAGTCAAACCCGAATTTGATGGAGGAACGGGGGGAGTTCGAGCGGGAGAATGATATCCTAGTCGGCATGGATAGACGGCGGGCAGCATTGGTCGGAGATTTGCGAAGGATATTGCTGGAATTTTTGCCCCGGTGAAGCAAAATGGGAGGGCGAGTGAAATTGACACGGTTTTTGTGGTGTTAATTTTGGTACGCCCATTTGTACGTGTGTTTTGGAGTCGCGAAGCTAATTAACTCACCTGAACCAACTACCCCCCCTATTCATTCTATTCACAGCATCTCTTTCCGACAAGGGTCTCGGAATGCCATCTCCATTATTATTGCTACTTCTCCGTGAGGGGAGGGAAAAAGTGAAGCTACTACGTTTGCGAGGCGGCTCTGACTGGGACCGGAAAGAACGACCATTCGCACCAAATACCGAATCCTTAGAACGACGACGCCCGTCAATACCGAGAGCACCCAGGTTCTTGGTGTTTTCTGAGTCGAGAGTTTCCTCAGTTATGCCGAGAACATCCATAGCCTGAAGGCACGAAAAAAAGAGAGCGTCGTGTGTTGTTAGCACGTGCGCGCAGCCCTCTCAGAATGCTCCCAGCACATACACATGTTCGCGCTCTCTCTCACCTTCTTTCTATCAAGCCTTGCCTTATCATACCCCAGGACCAACTCAGCCTTGCTATTACTCCGCCCTTTCACTGGTGGCGCCGGCATTTCCCTGAGCAATTTTTCTGCGATTAATAAATCTTCCTCAGACACACCAAGCTGGCGCAGTGACTTTGCCCTCGCCATCTCTGAGGCTGTCAGGCCAAATTTCTGCATGAAGAGAGTCTCCTGTGACTTTTGGGTGGAGACATTTGGTGTGGCCATATTCTTGGGTGACGTTATTGAGTGGTCTGGATCGGAGGGGTCCTGCGAGTTAATTTGAAGAACCATGGTGGAGTAAAAAGATTGTAGAGATGAAAGAGGGACACACGGCACGGGATGGTCACGTGATGGTGGCCGAAGTTGAGGGTGAGGAAGGCTTGACCGGTATGCAGGAAGCTTTTCTTCTTTAGTGGATTGCTGAGTATGACTAGTCCAGAGTGCTGCTCGAAGGGTCGTCTTTAAGCCAAGGCTAAACTGCAAAGAGCTACAAAAGCTAAATGCAAAAAGTAAACACTGACAAAATGAAAATGGAACAAGACCATGGCAGTCATTGCACCCATCCAAGAAAATAAAATAACTTTGAACAACACCCGAAAAAAGAACTGACTTGGATCGGCGTAAAAAAAGTTGGGCAGAAACACTTCTGACCTCTCTTTTTCATTCGATCCTACTCTTCATTCCATCTCATTTATTCACCCAACCTATTACACAAACAAGTTATGCCACCACCGCCGATACCACCCCCGGCACCACCTACTGCACCTCCTACCGCTGAACAGATAAAAAAAGGCGTACAACTTGAGGGAAAGTTGAAGTATGTGAAATCAAGTAGCACCCGCTCTTTAGGGTCAAATAACAGAAGCAGTGAAGCACAAGATGACAGTTATGAGAGGGATAGCGAAGCGGAAAGTTTTTTCGGGAAACCATCGTCAGGATCAGTCGTGGAAGACCACTTAGTGCCACCTCCTCCAACTCATTCGCCTATCGCTGGGGGTTTGTTGAGACGAAACCACAACAACAACAACAACAACAACAACAACAACAACAACAACAACAATTTTAACAAGGACAACAATGTTCACATTAAGTTTGCGGATACCGTCGTCGTCGATGATGATTCAAACGCCCCTCCACCTCCAACAAAGCCGCCGAAACCTTTACATACACCCAGATCCATGGAGAACGAGTTTGATGCCTTTCAGAGTGAGGTGAACTTCCTCCTTTCTGCTGAGTCGAATTCCTACAAAATCCCCGTAGACCTCCAAATTTTCTCCGGGACATGGAACGTGAACGGAAAACTAGAGAGTGGGACAAAACTTATCCAGTGGCTAGAGTCTGGATTGACCGGGATGGTAGGGGAGCCTGACATCTTTGCCATCGGTCTGCAGGAGGTGATCGACTTGACTCCTGGCAATGTCCTTGCCGACAAGCTCATCGCGGGCGACCAATCTATCGGAGCAGAACGTGCCAAAGAGTGGGAAAGCATTTTGCTAGAAAGTTTGGAAACATTTTCATGCGTTCACGACTGCCATTATGAATTGTTGGCTCAGCAAAGTATGGTGGGTGTTTTGTTGATAATATTTGTCAAGAAGGAGATCAAATCGTACATAAGCAACGTTCAGTGTGTTTCGCTCCCCACCGGTGCGCTGGGACTGGCCAATAAGGGAGGTTGTCTCGTTTCGATGAAGTACATGAGCACGACCATGTGCTTTGTTAGTAGCCACTTTGCCGCACATCTGAGCAAAATCAAGGAGCGAAACTTTAACTTTCATCAGATTAGCAAGAGCAACATATTTGTGGATCACGACATGGTGCCATTCGCCCAGACTCAATGGAGGAAGCGACGGGTTTTAGATAAAATTGGCGGAACGGTAAAGCGAAGTAGTTTAGGGGGGATTGTGGTCAAGGGGGGGGGGGCAGAGGAGGAGGGAGAGTGGTGGGAGCAGGGTGGAGAACAAGGGGGAGCAGGAGGGATAGATAAGGCGGCAGTGACCAGTCCTGACGAAGAGGACAGGCAAAAGCGTGTAACATCGTTGCGACAGAGCTTGTTTGAGGACGAAGAAGAGGAAGATGCGGAACTTAAGGGGGGGAAAGACGAGGAAAAGAAATTAACTTTTGAACACGTCGAGGAGATAGGCAAGTTTTGTGTTTTGGACCATGATATTGTGTTTTGGATGGGCGATCTGAACTATCGCATCAAGAAAGATGTAGAAATTAGCAGGGTTTACGACTTGCTCGATCACGTGATTAGCGACGAGGACAAACATAACAGCGAGGAGGCGTTTCATATGCTGCTTTCCTTCGATCAGCTGAACATTGAGCGAGCGGCTAGGAGAGTCTTTCCGGGCTTTAGCGAGGGGGAGATCAAATTCTTGCCGACATACAAATACATTCCGGGAGATGTCAATGGTTATTACGACCGGAGACCAGATAAGAAGATGCGAAAGCCAGCTTGGTGCGACAGGATTCTTTGGAAGGTGAAAGAGAGGGGGAGAGACGGAACGAAGAATAGTGAAAGTGTGGAGCTGATCCAGTACCGTCGCGTGGATGGCTTTTTTGTGAGCGATCATAAACCGGTGAATGCTCTATTCAAAGTGAGGGTTAAGAACGAAGACGATCAACTGAAGAAGCAGAAGCTCGCGGAGGTGATCAAAACGGCAGACGAAGTCAAGGCCAAGAACTTTGCGAAGGTCTGTTGTGAAAGTATGTTCAGCTTTTTGGATGTGGATGTGATGAAGACAACGCGTCTGATGGGAGAAAGTGCATGGAACTCGTCCGAAAGTGATTATAAGATTTCAGAGACGGTTGTGGTGGAGAATATCAGCGATTTGGCTACGGCGAGGATTCGCGTTCTCGTGGATCAGCTACCACCTTGGCTTGAGCTTGACGGCGATACACCAACCAAGATTGGTCCAGGGGGTAGTGTGAATATCAGTGTGCGACTGAGGGTCGACGAGATAATCCCCGGGAGCGAGGTAGGATATACTTTCTTGACGGTTGAAGTCGAGAATGGCAACAATGTCGTCATACCAGCAGAATATCGCGAGAAGAGAATGTCTTAAATGTCTTTAAATTTTGCTAATGTAAGGATGTGTGTTTTGCAGAAGCTACTAGTACCAGTAGGGTATATAATAAATCGTCATCTACAATATTTAGCTGCAGCTTTCCGGGGGTTAATTTTACTCCACCCAAAAACTCTTAGTAATCTTCACGTACAAAGATCCATTCTGGTAATTGGTTTTGCTCAAAACAGGAAAGTTCATTTCCTCTCCATCTCTCGACAATTCCGACACGAGCGGACAGAGGCATTGACCGATGTACTCGTCGCTTACGAATAAGTTATTAGAAAAAACGCTGCAGCGTAGATGCTTTTCACGCGCAACATTGACATTCCTAAATAGAAACGACTGGTCAAAATTCGGGTCAGTGGAGTTCTTGACTATCTCACTCCGTTGTTTGCTGTTCCCGATCTCCAGAATGACGTATGAATTTACGCTTGAGAGCAGATCCGGCAAACCGCTGATGTGGGAAAGGTGAACGACAATGTTGAAAGTAGATTTCAAAGCTTGGCGTTGGTCGTCTCGGGAAGGGGAGGAAAATTTACCATCAGGGGAGGTTGGTTGGTTGGTTGGAGCGATGATCGGTTTCCGATTTCGAGTTGGCGAGCGCGAGGGGGAAGGGAGCGGCGACGCAGGCTTGACAACATATGATTCCAAGCGGGCCTTAACCCTTTCTTGGATTTCCTTAATTTTGTTTTGTTGGGCCGAGATAACGTCCGAGGCACCCCTGATAACATTAATTGTATTGGGGGAGCACTTGGGAATAACGTCGAAGCGTGCCGATTTCTCAGTTATCTTTGTGTTTGCCATGGTCGTTGCATTGATGGAGGGAGCCTCTGTCCTGTTCTCCACAACAACCTCGACCACGTTCTTTTTATCCCTCGCCCAATTTTCGAAATATTTTGTGCCAGTGAACTTCTTTTTCTCCTTTGCCTTCGGAATTTCCCACTCCGACAGGCTATCCCGCTCAAAATCGCTGCTTCGGAGTTCGTTTGTAAAATGAACCTTGTCGCCATCGTGCCTAGTTTCATCCTCGAGTAAGCTTTTCTCCCCTTCTCTCTCCTCCCAAACAACCCCCTGCAGCCGTTTCTCCCTCGCAAGATTCCGACTGTATTTTTCCCTTTCCCTCGTTTTTTTCTCCCCTTGCCTCTCCAAAAACTCTTTTATCCTTGACTCACGGGCCACCGACTTGAGCATGGCTTCCTCCTTTATCTTCAGTTTCTCTGCCTCGATAGCTCGTTTTGCTCGGCTCTTCTCGTCTCGCACGCGCTCCAACGCGCGGCGGCGGGCCCACTCGGTCTCCGCTTTCTCCTTCGAAGACTGAGCACCGCTACTTTCTGTCTGTCCATGCAGCAGATCCAGACTCGTCAGCACAGCAAGCTCTTGCCGCGCTTCGAGATTAACTCTCCTGGCACTATTCATCCTCGCGTTCCTCGCCTCCTTCTTCACACGCTCCAGCTCTTTGCGCTTCTTTTCAAGCAAGTCTAACTCTGATTGTTTGGAGGCCGTCAGGGCAATCTGGGAAGGTTTTTCACGGTAGGATCTCAGGCGGGAGAGTGTCGCCTTGTGCGAGTCGCGCGCGTTGTCGGATCGTATCTGACAAGAGTTCACAAAGTGGGAGCGGAACTCAAATTCAGATTGGGGTGGCGGTGGTGGTTCCATGGGGGATGTCGCCTGCGGTTGAGGTGGCTGTTTGCGAGGTACAGGGCTCGCAAGGAGGTGCAGTACGCCCGTGGACTGTCGCTCAGCTGTCTGGGATTGTTGTGTTTTTGACAAGCTGTCTTCCTCAAAAGCGTTCGGATCAGGTTCACGCTTTTTCAATAGATTAGCGGCCCAATCCAAGTCGGTCAAGTCGGCCAAGTCGGCGGTCTTTACATCATCATCAACACCATCGTCATTATTTTTCTCATCACCATTATCATCATCATCATCATCATCATCAATTTTACTGTTGTGGTCGTCCTTGCTGCGTTTGCTGTCATTTCCACTTCCATTTCCATCTTCATAGTCGTGGTTCTCATTCATCTCCTTATTCTTGCTGTCACCATCACCATCACCATCACCATCACCATCACCATCACCATCACCATCACCATCACCATCACCATCACCATCACCATCACCATCATTGTAATTTCCTTGGTCGCTGGCATTGGCAAAGGTGTCTTCATCCTCTTCTTCAATCCTACTCGGCTCATCCACAAACTTTACCTCATGCTTCGCACTTTCTCTAGCAACTACAAGCTCAATAGCAGTTTTTTTTGCAGCAGAAATTGTTCTCCCCTCCATCAACTTTCTTAGCCTCGTTAACCACGCAGCATCCTCAACCATACTACTTCTCCCACCGCCACCTACTTCACCACCAAGCGCTTCGATGAATGCAAACAATCTCCCCATTTCTACCTCGTCAACGGAACTTCTGCTATCTCTTACGTGGTTCAAGATTGCCATTTTGATGTCGTGACGGGTGGTTGATATTTTTGCATCATTTTTGGAGCAGGGAGCTAGCGATAGGAGGCGGAGATTGATGAGATGTTTGCGGATCGATGCAAGAAAAGCTTGAATATCAGCGCTGTCAGCATCTTCGCCCATTCTGTATCGCAAAAATGGGACTTTTCGTTGCGTGGATTCTCTTGAGTTTGTTTGTTCGGTCAGGAGAAGGTTCAAACGGAGAAACTGAGGTTTTTACAACAAGTCTTCGTTAAATACAGTATCGAGATGACGAAAGTCAGCTAAAACGCGACTGTACAAAAAATAAAGATACAATAAATTTGTTGTGAGGGAAAAGTCATTTTGGGATTGAGAGGCACCCTTCGACCCTTCTTGGACTTCGCTCTCGAGCTCGGGTTCGGGTTGACAAAAAATAACAGCCTTCTCTTAGCACAGTCCCTCCGCAAAATTAACACTCTGGGCCGACTTATATTGTCTTGTGCTGACCAGAAACAAAACCTGGTAATAACAAGCTCAAGCCAAACACAACGCAAAACCTAATCTCAGCCCAACTCCACAACAACGAAACAAAAACGAAACGATCCCTTGACCCCCCCCATGTCCGCAAATAGCCTCTCCCGCGAGCTCCTCCGATGGTTGCAGTCTCTTGACCTTGCATACAGCATAAAGAATGTAAAGCGGGACTTTAGCAACGGTTTCCTTGTGGCTGAAATCTTCTCCCGTTACTTTGACCGTGCCATTCAGATGCACGGCTATGACAACGGAACTGCCATCAGGGTAAAGAAGGACAACTGGGGACAACTTTTGAAGTTCTTCAAGAAAGAGGGGCTCAACATAATTGAGCCCCAGGAGGTAACAGCCATCATCCACTGTGAGGATGGAGCTGTTGCGACTTTCATCAAGCGAGTATACAAAACGTTGACCCAGCGGGATGTTCAAGAGGTTGTTAAGCGACCCGCTAGGGAACCACCACCACCTTATATGAGAAAGACGGGGAGTAAAGTGATCAAGGATAAGCTGAGGAGCGGGGCGCTTACTGAGCACGGGGACTTGAAGGGTATGGAAGAGGCAGCCAGGGCTGGCTTGTCAGTGCATGAGAGTGAGCTGCAAAAGGAAAAGAGTTTAGATCCGGAACGGTTTTCGAGCATCAGCATCGCTGGGAGCAGGGCTCCTCAAGCGAGCCGCACCATGGGGGAGTTTGAAATGGAAGTCCCACAGGTTACTGTGAAGGAAATTAGTGTGAAGCAGGTTGACAAGAACATTGCTCACCTGAGGGCAAGCAGAGACGCTGCAGCAGTCGGTCAAGGCATGTACATCCAGCAGCAGTCTATCACGAGTACAAGCGGCGGCGACGTGATGCCTCAGAGTAGCCTCAATAATACAGGGGATTCTCACGTAAGTGCCGGTAGCTACAGCGGTCAGGGGGCCAATGCAATCCTCACGGCTTGTGTCTCGGAGGCAGGTTTTGCTAGTCTCAGCGCTTTTGCCGGCGGGCTTGCCGACGGCAGTGTTGGGGACGGCCCCGAGGCTTTGCAGGCATTCGAGAGCATCAGAGATCAAAATGTTGAGATTGCGGCTGCCTGCGCCAACGGCAGCAAGGACTTTAGGGGTGTCAGCAACTTCTTCGTAGGTCTGCTGGAAAATCTGGTGGAAAATAGCAACGGGTTCAAGGCTGCAGTGGAGACGTTTGAGAGTATCGGCAACGCGCTCGCTGTCACAATTCCCGAGAGTGCCCCCGATATGTTCTTTGATGTCACGCTCCCATCCATAGTGGGCATTTTGAAGCAGCAGAGCATGAAGAGGAGCAGTGTATTGCGGTGCTTTTACGCCTTCATGCTATCTGATCCTTCTGATCACTTGGCGGCCATCAAAAAGCTCCAAGAGGCTCTAGATGGCGACATCCCAACTTTTGTTCACTCCCTCGCCAGCCTCGTGTACACAGAGCTAGAGTTCAACGACGATTTGTTGGATTTTTACCTGTACTACTGCAACATTGGCCTAGGACAGAACAGTCCCAGTCTGCGGAGCGGAAGCGTGGCTATGCTGGCTAGCGTGTTGGGGAAAGGCGGGATCGAGGAAATTCACCAGTTCTTACCAGCTCTCAAGAGCCTGGCTGAGAGCGACACTTGGTGGGAGACGAGGGCACAGCTCCTGGTTGTTTGCAGCACCGCTCTTAGCTACTCTGAAGACGAGGTTGTTGTTGCTTCCGTTTTGGAGATCGTCCACCTCGTGTTCAAAGCCACCGCACACAACAACATCAAGCGTATCGGTGTTGCCTACTTGGCGCCAGTGTTGGTGGGAAAGAACTGCGATTTGACTTCAATTTTCGTCGATGTTCTGCTTACTCTGAGGGACAATGACCGAAGCACATTACTGTCCTTGCAGAAGTTGGGCTCTAGCACAGAGATGACGCGGACGATAGATCTTGGGGGGGGTGTTGGAGGCACTCGGTATCAGCTTCAGAGCATTGTAGGAGATTTCAGCGGCATTGACGTCGCCAGTGCGCTCATCGGAAGGATCGAAGATGGCGGAAAAAAATTCGGATACAAGCACGCGCAGATTCTTCTGTCGTGTGTCTGCGGGGCAGAATTCATTGACGAAGAGTGGAAAGGTATCTTCGACGGGGTGGTGGGGATGATCTTTGACTCGTTGAATGACGAGGACGTTGGCTATCTGGGCGCGCAAATTATTGTGGCTTTCTGTGAGAAGAACACCGACATCATGAAGAGCGTAATTGACGGAGATTGGATCAACCGAAGCCTCGCACTACTTTACAACGGAGAGGGAGACGGAGAATTAGAAGGAGGGGAGCTCTGCAAAGAAATATTTGTGAGCGAAGTATTAGAAAAGATCGCCTCCATTAGCCCAACCGCCCTCACACATGTCGAGAATGTTCTAGATGACTACTCTGCAAAAGGAGGAAGCAGCGAAGACTTGGACGGATTGTTGCAGTTCTTGAAGAGTTAGGGTTAGGGTTAGGGTTAGGAAGGAATGTGTGTGTGTGTGGGTGTGTGGGTGTGTGGGTGTGTGGGGGGGGGGGGGGGCGGATGAAATTGATGGATGGATGGATGGATGGATGGATGGATGGATGGATGGATGAATGCATGGATGGATGGAGGATGGATGGATGCATGGATGGATGGATGGAGCGGGAAGAAGTAAGCGGTAATAACTGTAACGGACTATGTACTATTTTGACGAGACAAAAATGCGGCGGGCGTCCGTGCGGGCGTGTGTGAACGGGAAGGGAATACTTGGGTTTTTTAGAAAACCAGGTCAAATCATCCCAAAACGTCACCATCACAACATTTGACATTATTATTACGTTCAAACAATTCACTTCTTTGAATCCACGTGACCCACATAAGTATCCACCATTGCGAAATGGCCTCCAGGTTTGTACTGGTGCAGGTAGCGGAAGGCCTCCTTTTCCATTGGTGTTGGCTCTATGTCCAAGTCCTTAAAGGTCCGCACTCCCTCATAATCTCCACTATAAAGATAGTCGGTCGACCAGAGCTCCACTTGGTCCTCGGTGAACAAGGGGTTTGGCTGCTTGCCCATCAAACTTCCAATGCCTTTCACGACGGAGTTGGGAAGAGGGGGGATGGCAGGGGTCTGTGTAGTAATGTCGTACACAAAGGAGGCCAGCTCGCTGTAGGTGTAATCATCATTGCCCTCAAGCACGTAGGTCTTACCCCTGGTCCCCCGGTATTGCCCAATCATCTTCGCGATAGCCTTTGCAACATCCCCCATGTACACAGGTTTTGAGAGAGATTCGCCCTCATTGGGCATAGGGATAAAAGGGAGGGCTCGGGCAGCAATCGCAAACCAGTTGAGGAGTTTGTCTTCCGGTCCGAACAGTTGGCTCGCTTTAATTATCGTCGCGTCGGGGAAGGCAGTTTTCACTGCCTCCTCCCCATGGTACTTTGAGCGAGCCCAAGCAGAAGGGCTGTCGGGCGAGGCCGCAACCGAGCTCATATGGATAAATTGCGCGACTGTGGGTGTGTTGTGTTGTGTTGTGTTGTGTTGTGTTGTGTTGTGTTGTGTTGTGTCACGTCAGAAAAGAGTAGCAGTCGGAAAAGGTCTGCTCTAGCACCGAAACACAAAAAACACTAATATCACGACCGATTACCGAAAATATAATATATATATCTCTCCCACTCACCTCCCTCCTCTTTGGCAATTTCAGCAATCCTGCGCGGGACATCAACATGAGTCTCTTCAAAAGAAAAGTTGGTCACATAATTCACAAATGGGAAGCCTTCCTTCGGGACCAGGGCCCGAGTTTCGTAGTTCTTGCCAATCAAATTCACAACTGTGTCGCACCCCCGAAGCGCGTTGCGGATGCTCTCATCGTCACGAGGTGAATAGAAGACAAACTTGGATTGGCCAAGGTCAAACATGGGGCGGAGGTGCCTGAGCTCAAGCTCGCACCCACGGTTAGGAATATTTGTACTGACACCCATGTTACCCAGCTCATTGCAGGTATACCGACCCAAAAAACCACCCGCACCAAATACTGCCACAGACGTAGGGTGGTAGGCAGATCGCCCCCCCAGACCGGTCTGGCCGTACAGTTGACTTGAGAAGCCTGTAGCCAGGCGCATCGTGGATTTGGCGAATGCCATAGCTTTTTCACTTCGGACCGCCGAAAATTTCAGAAAATATACTCGATTAGGTCCTATCTGGTCGACTGTTCATTCTGCTCGCTTGGGAAAAGGAGAAAACGAAAAGTCAGCCCTGTTCCTTCAGAAGCCCTATTTTCATTTCAACACGCTGCAGCCCCCCGCTGCTTCATCCAACCCCGCGCAGAGCTTGCTTATTCTGAAAAGAAGCTTTGCCTTAACAAACCCTCCCTCCCAAACCCAAAGCACATAACCCTTTTATCTAGCTGAGCCGACCTACCTTTGTCGCCTTAAGATGAATCCCATCACCGCGTTCATCGGTGACTTGATGGAAGACCCAAAGGTTCGCCAAGCCAAATTCGAAGACCGTGTATCTCGCAACTTTAACAACTCTTCCCAGCTCTCTGAAGACCGCAGAGCCCCCAGTCACACTGATGGTCACTGGAGGCACTCGAAGCAAAACGTTACTGGTAACATGAACTGGCAAGGTTTCCACACCAACAGCACACTGATTGGTAAAACAAACGGCAAAGCCAACGAAGCCAATCGGGTCATCTCTGCCAGTGACCTGGATGAAGTATCAAAGCTCATCAAAGGAGTCGAGAAAGGACTGGCGGAGAAGAGAGGAAATGCTTGCTAGTACGGAAGTATTCTATAGCTCTTCGCGTTTTTATACATAACAACCGAATGAATGAGTGACTTTGTGAAAACCAAACCAACAACTTTATTTGCTATGCAAAATTATTATTATATTCACTCTTGGCAATTGAAATGAATGTCGTCGCCACTATCGCCTCCATCGCCATTGTGATCTCCTTCATCAATAAGATTATGAGAAAATGCTCACAAACGACAAAACAGCTATACCCAGAATTAAGCGTCAGAATACCAAGCAGATTGAAGCGAGGGGAAGATGCTGAGGAGGATGGAAGTGAAGGGAAGTGATTATTTAAGACCCTTTGCA
>Ga0115557_1002373_pt1 | contig 12703 bp, 10 predicted proteins | sample COGITO_mtgs_1104_FD_87280 | JGI IMG/M metagenome (GOLD analysis project Ga0115557, IMG submission 87280) | Pelagic marine microbial communities from North Sea - COGITO_mtgs_110421 | ecosystem: Environmental > Aquatic > Marine > Epipelagic | place: Germany:Helgoland, sampling site Kabeltonne...
AGCCCTTTTGCAGCTCACAATCTTCCTGGTGTCAAGAAGGACGATAAGAAATCGTCAACGAAAACTACCGAGGTGGCGAATAAATCGACTAAAAAGGCCAGAAAGAAAGGCGAGGAGAGACTCGCCCGGATGGAGAGGGAGAGAAAGAAGCAAGCCAAGATGATACAAATGCAAATTGACCGCGAGAACCGGGCCAAGGAGTCTAACTGGAGCGGAAGGGCGGGTGGTATGGAAGTCAGCCGAAGTCTGGAGGAAATGCCTCGTAGAGGGAAGGGGAAGAATGCTAGTATGGATGCACTTCCGCCTGTGAAGCGACCAGGTAGCAGCGGCGGGGGGGATGAGCAGCTCATGCGAAGCAACAGCGCTCCAGGGAACAACAGAACTACGGGGGGCATGCGCATTAGCAATAATTTGCAAGATAGCCCACTAATGAGAAGTGTCGGGCCCAGGAGTTGAACAAATATGGAATGATATATAGTTAGTGTTTAAATTAATGTTGGAAATGCTTTGCTAGGAACGAAATAGAATCATGCTCTCTAAAAGCCAAACTACGCTTCCTGCTATATTATTAAAGCTATCGCGAAGGCGGAGATAGCTAATTGCCACACATTATTAGCCACAGAGCCTACGTGTCTACCACCGCCACTTTCAATTTCTAGAATCGTCGGAATTATGGAGTGATTCAGTCGGCTTTTGCAGAATTCAAAGTGTTCCTCATAAGAGTCACCACCACAGCAGTATGAATGGGGATTGTTCGAATGCGGACCTCTTATATCAAGTTCATGCCCTTTGGTACTAATACTGTTATTAGCGCCGCCTGGACAGCCAAAAACCTCTACAACAACTGCCGTGTTCTGATTATAAACCGCATCCTCATCTTCAAAATGATTGCTGAATAACGAACCAGATATAGAAATTAGATTGCCACCCTTAGCTGACACCCAGATGCTCCCTCCTCCCATTCCCTTTTCTGTTGATTCGAATCCAAGAAAGACGCATTCGACCACTATTAATTCGTCTACATTTTGGATACTGATCAATCCACCTTTGAGTCCTCTACCGTTGGCAAAAATAACGTTGTTAATTTTCAGTGTTCCTCCGCCACTTCCAGCAAATTTAAGTATCGATCTCCTGCCAAGACCGTCTAATGTCGACAAAGATGTAGATGGTGAAAATCCAGACAGGTCTCCACTCCAGTCATATATCCATAGCATCTGTCTGACGCTAACACAAATTGGATCATCTGTCAATACCGGTTGGGTGAGACTGTCTATCTCTTGGGAGGCGTAGGTACAATTGAAAGCATAATTACTCTTGAGAAGAACTTGTGAGTTTTGCGGAGCCAGATGTTGTGAGCTTCCGGACCCTATGGTCCTTGTAAGCTGACGCATTGAGGTAACGACAAGTTGGGTTTGGTTTTTGTGGGATGAAGGTTTCGGGGATGAGAAAGGGACAAATCCAAATAGTAGCGCCAGGAGAAGGAGTGAATGAAGCATCTCCGAGAAGATTGAGGAAGGGAATAGAGTTTGAAGGAGAATAAACACTACTTTCTTGAAAAAGAGAGAAAAAAAAAGAATTTTTTCACAAAAAATTCGGAAAAAAACAACAAAAAAAAACAAAACAAAAAACAAAAATAATTAAATAAAATAACCACTGAGCTTGTAATTTATTCACATTCCTTCATGTTGTTTCCGTAACTCATACCAACCTTGGTTGTGAGGATGAGTGGAACCGCTAAATTGAAGTGTTTTGTCGCTGCAACTCCGAAGATGTCGACGAGAATCGATTTCAGTGCTTCTATTGCTTCTCCTCTAGCTTGAACCTCAAATAGAACTTCGTCATGTATCTGCATGATTAGACGAGGCTTCTGATTCACGGTATTCTGCTTGGTTTCGTTAGCGCTTGGTCCCTCTTTTTGCCGTGCGTGTTTGGTGATGTTTTGCAGTCTTTCCTCCAGCTTATTCATGCTCCACTTCATTATGTCAGCTGCCGAACCCTGAATGGATGTGTTCACGGCCTGGCGCTCAGCAGCCGAGCGTTTTTGGAAGTCATCAGATGAAATGTCATGGAGATACCTCCTGCGGCCAGATATTGTCGCGACAAAGCCATTCTTTTTGGCGAAATGGATTTGGGAGTCGATGTATTGCCTTACAGATGGGAAATCTGAAAAGAATTTGCTCATCAGCCCCTTTGCATTCTCCTGGGTGATGTTGAGCTTCTTCGCAATCTGGGCGTGGCTCATGCCGTAAATGCTTGCAATGAGGATTTGTTTTGCAGTTGCTCGCTCGGATTTTGACACTGTGCGAACATTCTTTCCGAGCAGCAAGCTTGCCATTCGTTCGTAGATATCGACGCCCTGATTTCTGTCATCGTTCTGGAATACGCCAATGAGTTTTTCGTCCTTGCAGAAGTGTGCCAAGATACGAATCTCTTGCTGAGCGTAGTCCATGCTCAGCAGACAGGTCTCGCTCGAGCTTGAGCAGAAGGCATCCTTAATGCATAAATTGAAGTGGGTGCCCTTAGGCAACGTCTGGATATTCGGCTTTCTACAACTGAGCCGGCCAGTGGCAGCATTGCTCTGATTCCATGTAGGGTAAATTCTCTTTTGCACTGACTGAGCTGAAGTCGACATCTGAAGAGGATCCTCGCAAGCATGCAAAGCAAGCGGTCGAAGGTACGTTGTAATAAGTTTATTTGCTTCTCGAAAATCTAGAATGGCCTGCACCACTGGATGTACGTTTTTGAGCTCGTTGAGGACAGCGCTACTCGTGCTGCCGTGTGTCTTCTTTGCAGTGCTGCCTCCAACTGCCTTAATCCCAAGCTTGAGGTAAAGAAGGTCCGAGACCTGCTGTGGGGAAGCTATATTGAAGCCATTATTCTGAGCATATTTCTTGGCGAAGGCAGCAGAATCTTTTAACCTCAGGTTAAGCTGCCTCTCCATCTCCGTCAATCTACTAGGGAGAAATGGAACTCCTGTTGCTTCCATTTTAGATAAGACGTTTGTGAGGGGCATCTCGATGGCGAAGAAGATGTACTGTTGCTTAGATAAAATAATTGACTTGAGGAGTCCGTCATACACCGCCATCATGCGTTGTAGCTTCAATTTTGTCGATTGTAGCTGATCCAACCTGTCGGCATACCGCAAAGTATTATATTCGTTCACATCGTCCTCCTTCAAGTCGTTTTTTCTCTCTCGAAGGATCCGGCGACAGATAGCTTCAAATTCATGCTCTGATTCATCGGCGCTCGAGGTTTCAGTATTGAGCAAGCTCGAAGCCACCTTGATGTCGAAGATTGATGAGGGCAAGAATGGGCTCTCATCGTCAGGCTCAAGAAGGTGTTTGAAGTGGATCGGCAGATATGAAAGAGCGGCATTGTAGGTCACAACTTTGATGCTCGGGTCACAGATGACATCCTCAAAGACTTTGAAGCGGGTTTTTAGCTTTGTCCTACAAACAAATGGCAAAAGAGGCCATTTTCGTGTCCTCTTGTCCAGGGAATTTTGAAACCCAGTCGTCGCCTCGCTACTACTAATGTCACCCTCCGTTGGTCCAAGAGGAAGAAGGAAGCACCCATCGTCCGAGTTGGGGTTGTTGTCGCTGCTCTCGAGGATGAACATCGCACCAACTAGCGCGGCCTGACCCTAATTTACTGCTGAGTGAGCGTTGATACGCGATTGTTTGCTATTGTTATTTTCCCTCACTCACCTGCACGCCCCTGCTATGCTTGTCACAAGAGCAGTTCCATCGAACGCAGGGAGCACCTTTTGCGGTGCAAAATCTCTCAGTCTGGACGGCAAAAGACGAGGATAGCACCTCGTCGAAGAAAATCAAGGCAAAACCGACCGTACGCGCGCCCCGGCAAAGGTTGAAAAATGTCGACAGCGCTTCATCAGAGGCACCAGCATTGAGGAAGACGCTCTCGATGCGAGGATCAGAAAAGTCAGAGGGAGCCACCGAAACGGCAGAGTTATTGGTGCTGCATGAAGATAGTGAGGAAGCTGAGTCCGACCGCGGTCGCTTTCTCCGCAGATGGGAAGGGGACTTGAATTGTTGTCGTTGAGGATGGTCTGGTGGGGGATGGTTTCTTTTTTTTACAATTTTTTTCTTTATAACCCCAGTCATTTGGGGCTCTAAAGGAGGTGGAGATGGAGGCAAGGCTAGAACTGGTAATGGTGGTGGTCTTGGAATGTGGCCGGGAGAGGTACGAGAAACCACACAACTTGTCAGCATATTGCTCTTCGATCTCTTCTTCGCATTAGGAGAGGTGAGGAATCGGTCATCGCCCAGAAATAAGTCGAACTGCGAAGTGGTCTTGAATCGCGAGCTTGCCCTAGCTCCCTCGACTGCTGCCGTGTTTTTGAACTCCTGGCAAGCCTTGCCAAATTTTTCTAGTGGGGATACATTCTTGCTCACTTTGGCAAACTTTTCCATGCTCTTCAATGTCACCCCAGGGGAAGAAAAATGCTCCTCGTTCACTTGCAGGGGAACTGGCGGCATTATTGAAGGGGACACAGCCAGGGTGAAGGGAAAAGGTCGTGTGAGGGGTTGTGTGAGGGGTGTAAGGGACTGGGTTATGAATGGCGGCGGCACTTTCAGGCTTTCCTGGTGGCGGGGTTTGGAGAGTTCGATTTTTGAGTACGGGTTCGGTGCACGTTGCAAAGAAGTGACGCTCGAGGAGAGAGAGTCCATTTGGCCAAAGGGTGCAAGGCAAGGCAAGAATTACTTAATTTTTGTTCCAAAAGGTTTTTTCTTTTTTTCTCCATTTTTCGTTTTTCATTTTCTTTTTCCTCAAAAGTTACTCTTCAAATACAACCCTAGTGACAAGTTCAATGTCTGCGATAGCGAGCTCCAGACCGTATCGAACTTTCTCGCTGCCGGTAAATTTCAATTTAACGACGCCTGCATCACTGACTTCAACCAATGAAACGCTTCCCCCCATGGCCTTGATTGCTCCTTCAAGCTGCTTCAGGCCAAGCTCGACACTCTCGTACAATACCTCCTTCGTGAATTTCGCCTCGAAGGAGGATTGTACCTGCCTGACCTCCCCAAGGTTTCCCCAATTTTCTTTCAGTACTCTCTCGATTCCCATCTTCATAGTGACGGTGCTGCTTGGGCAGCTCCCGCAAGCTCCTTCCAAAATAAGGTCCACCGACATGGTATCAGGGTTGACAGCAGATACCGCGACATTGCCGCCGTCTCCGATCAAGTAAGGCCTCACCTCGTCCAGTACTTTGTCAACGTTGAAAACAGTGAATGGGATCGAGGACGCCCCCTTCTCACTGCTCCCCTCCGCTTCAGCGGACTGCGCGAATGGGCTGACAACTTGCTTTGTCAAGGGTTTCTGTTTCGTTTCGTCTGTCTGCTGCTGAATCTCCTTTGACCAGTCATCCTCTGTCTCAAACTCGTCCTCGTCGTCGTCGTCGTCGTCGTCGAGATCGTACAGGTTTCCCTGAGCCATTTCGACAGCTCGCCTCATTTTTTTTTCGCTCATTTCTCGATCCTGTTCCTCCAATTCATCGACCAAAGTGGCATCCGCGATCGCTTTCCTCATCTTCCTCTTTTTTTCCGAGTAACTTTCATCTTTTTGGGCCGACGAGGTTGATCCGATAGTTTCTTTAAACTTCTCCCCCTTGTCCTCGCTCATAAAAACACCCCCACCCTCCTGCTTTAAAGTGTCCGTCCAACGGTCAATGATGGCCTGCATTGAGTTCCTCCTTGGGAACAGAAAGCTGACAGCCATTACGTAGCTGACACGGCCGTTTTTCTCTGGGTATTCCTCAAGGTGACTCGAGAGACTCTTGTCAAGGTTCCTCGTCATCCCAATGAACTCGCATTGTTTCCAAGGATTGGTCCGATCCACCTTGCCATTGAATACAGCATAGGCAGCGGCAACCCTGGTGTCCTTCAGCCCCATACCCATTGGCACAGCGGGAAACAAACTCCCGTCATCGGCGAAGACTGGGTCTGGCGGTGCGCTTTGCGGTGCTTTGTCTAACACACTTGGGCTTTCAACCTCATGGCTCTCACCATCACCATAAAGGTCGTCATGAAGTCCCTTGTGACCCTCCGGAACGTCACGATCTTCGATCCTAACGTTGTTACTACTATTTTCGCTGGTTGTTGATGACAGGAGGCTACTATGGATGCTATTCTGAAGGCTGTGACGAGGCAGAAAAGTTCTCATTACGCGCGATGTTGTCAATGGGACATACGAATAACTGTGGTGGGAACACAGCGTTATTATGGTGATAATGAGGCGCATAATATCGGTAGAGTGAGCCTGTGTGCCTAATAATGTGATTACTTCCTTTCTTTAACCTGCAAAAACACTGGTTTCAATGTTTCGATATTATATGTTTTCGGAGCATTCTTACTCAGCAAAATCCTCCTCAGCCGCATACTCCTCAGCTGCACAATATGGCCAGAACTAAGATCGACGCCTTGAAAAAAGTTAAAACTGCATCGAAAGTCAGTAGGCAGAAATTGGGGAAATGCGTGCATGGGAAAGCAAGGAATGGTTACTATTGCAAGCTGTGCCCTGGTAAAGGGTTATGCGATCACGGTCGTCAACGCAGTACGTGCAAGGAATGTGGAGGTGCATCAATATGCGATCACGGTCGTCGACGCAGTCAGTGCAAGGAATGTGGAGGTGCATCAATATGCGATCACGGTCGTCGACGCTGTAGTTGCAAGGAATGCAGAGGGAGTAAAAAATGAAGCTAATGGAACTGAAGCACAAAAGCATGCAATTGCTCTTCCTCACTTCCAAACAGACAACTCTAGTACTCTAGACGTCGGTCATTTTCTGCAAACGATGAATGCTTCAGGGGATTAAGGGTGTTTCAGGGTCTGGTAGGATACATATTGAAAATATTCGTGTTAAACCTAATCTGTGTTAGCAATGTACGGCAGTTTTTTTACTAGCGCAAGTTATTCGTAAATTCCATATCACCACTACTTCGCTCAGTTCGTTGTCGCATTCTATTTCTCTCTTCGAGATATTGTCGTCTCTGCTGCTCAGCGATGAGAGAGTCACGCTGCTGCCTCGCCATCTCGTTTTTTTGTTGCTGGTTCTTGATGATTGTATTGTGGAGAAAGTAAAATGAGTCCTTGCGGTTCTGTAATCGCCAGGCTGTTTTCATTCGTCGCTGGCGTTCATTTGGATCGTTCCCCTGGTAGTCGAGGACCTTTGAGTTTTGCATGGCAATGTGTTCTGATATCTTGGCCGGGTCTGTGTTTACAATGCCCTGAATAACTCTCACATATTCCTCTTTAGGAACTCCCCCTAAATAGCTGCTGTTATCCTCCACACTGAGCATGGTGCAGACAAAGAAGACACCAACAATAACACTCAACCAAAGCATGTGTAATCGCCAATTCACGTCCCACTCCTTCCAACGCTCTGTTAATTGAATCGTAGCAATTAGTCCAATAGACCCCGTGAAATAGCTTAGCACAATTTGATGAACAAATCTCGAACAGCTGTAGACCCTTGTGAACCCAATGACTAAGGTAAGAATGAACAAGAAAAAAGGAACAATCTTGTCAATACCGTCCTCGTACACGATAATGCAGCCATTCAAAACGATCGACATGTGTGTCTCGGTGCTTGGAAATCCATAATTGCTTCGGCCCCTGTGCGCCGTCGCCTTCAGCCTTGTGTCAATCTCAAAGGGTCTCGGAGCTCCTATGAAAAATCGAAGAGTGGTACACATAATCAGGTTCACTGTGCAGGACCACAACAGAGTGACCCACCTTGTAGTTGTAAGTAAAGCGGAAAAAAATACTATCCACTGAACGAGATTGATGTCTTGAAGAGGGTTATCACTGGTTATATTGTCAATAATATATTTGAATTTTGCATGATTTTCATCATGCATGAACCGCAGCAGTTGGTGGATGAGAGATAAGTCCAAGTTAATGAGATTTTGCCACGCTGTGTTTGTTCTATGGTGAGAGGGTTCGCGTTGGAGGTGGCGAGGCTGAGGAGGGGTCGGTGGCGGGGGTGGAATGTGGGGGGAAGAGGGATAGGGAGTGGGATTCATCATAACCAGTCCCGCTGAGGTTTGTCAGCGGTTCGACAAATTCAGATTGGGTTGTTATCAGTGACTCGCTCAGCAGGTCTCATTTTGCTTTTGTGATGCTTGATTAAGTTCGATTAAGGGCTTTTAATTTTGTTGCGAGCAAAATAAATAATTCATTGAATAGCATAGCTAAAATGCAAGCGAACGGTACAAAGAGAACTTGGAACGGTTCCTCGTAACGTTGATATTCGATAAACACCGAAGATTGGAAAGGTGCTTTTCCTCCATATTTAAAGTGTCGGAGTCTTGCTTGGATTGATACCTCCAGCTGCAAACAGCAGCTGCAAACAGGCAAGTTGTACCGCTCCAGATCGAACCGAAGCACACAATGTCTAGCAGTACCATAGCACATGGCTGCATCTTCTTCTACGGGCATAAATCGGGCCAACATGCCTTTCTGAGCCAGTTCTACCAGCCGGCCACTTTCGTGGAGGTCACGGAGGGGGTCGAAGAGGTGTTTTACTGTGCAGAGCAGTACATGATGGCCGGTAAGGCCAGGTGCATGGGAGACGAGGCGACGAGGGCGCTCATCATGGCTTGCGGGTCGGAAGGGCGTTGCGATCCGAAGGTTTTCAAGCGGCTGGGGCGTGAAGTGAGGAACTGGGACGAGGCTCGGTGGGTTGCATTCCGATCGCGCATAGTTGAACGTGGCAGCTATCTCAAGTTCAGCCACAACCCGGAGCTTGCAAGAGACCTGGTTGCGACAGGAGACCTGACGCTTGTAGAGGCTGCCCCACGGGATCGTATCTGGGGCATCGGGTTGTCCATAAAGGAGGCGTTGAAGAAGAGAGAAAGTTGGCGTGGGCTTAACTTGCTTGGCAAGGCATTGGAGGTGGCGAGGACAGCGTTGAAGACCGGCGATGAGGTCCCTGAGGTGGACTATGGTAATTGAGAAGATCCAAACCATTTTCTTATTCGTGATTGTTGAAGTTTAGGCTAAAGTTTGTGTCGTAGCTTTTAATGAAAATTAATTCTTTCTTCTTCGGCGTGTCTTATTGTGTTGTGTGTCTCTCATAAAAATCTTCTTATTCTTTATTCAGTGGGGGTGGTGGCTTCCACCGTGTTTTAATCGTTTTACTTACTTTTGGTTTTGTTGTATTTTTCATATCTCCATTAGCATGATAGTGAATTCGCTTTTTTGCAACTGCCTGTTTGTTGTTTGCGTCTTTCAAATCGGTGTTGAGGGAGCTACTCCATTTGAAGTCTTGCATTTGCCCTGTTGTCGTCTTTTTGAAGTTCGTCGGCAAATGAAGAGAGAGCTTGGTTCGATTACCTGTGAATTTGTAATTTTCTTCTTCCTCCTTGGGTAGGAGTGTACCCTCCTCTCTTGCGTCTTTTTTAGGGGATGCTTCTGTGGAGTCTTTTTGAAGAGATGCTTGCGCTTCTACTTTGCATTTTTTCTTTTGACCCAACTTTTCATAAATCTCTTCCAACTTTTTTTCAGCTGCCAACATTTTCATCATGGAAATCTTTGAGTCTCTGTCATTTCTCATCTTCTTGTTGTACCTTTTTCCTTTCGCAAATGCGCTCATCTCCGAGGGAAGCGACGGCGGTGACGGTGGAGATTGTGTGCTTGGTGGAGGAGAGTCGTCCTTTTCTCTCTCCCTCCTCTTCTTATCGAGGTATTGCATCCTCCACCGTCTTACCAGTAATTTGAACCTAGTTTTTCTCATTGCAATGACGCTCGGACTGTCGTCCCAGACAGGTTTTTTTCTCTCTTGTCTTGGCTTGTACTTGCGTCTTCGCGTAAGATCTTCGATTCTTAGTCGCTCCTCTTTCTGCTCCGAGAGGCGACGTTTATAACGCTCACGATCCCAGTCCTTCATGATCTTCCTTCTTAGGGCAGCCTCTTCGAGATGCAGAGTACGACTCCGCTCTCTGAGCTCTTTGCCGTCGCGTGTCATCAGCTGTACTAATACATCCGCCTCGGGAGAAATGCACTTGTTTGTCTGTCCACCAAGTTCACCCAAACCCTTGTTCAATTTATCTTCCTCATCAGAGACGACAGGTGAATTGCCCTCTTGGAGCCCAAAATTTTCGTACAACTCAGCAATTGCTAGGGCGTATCTACTATCCATTTTCTGGTTGTCGAGAAAGAGGCAGTGAGAAGCGTTTGGAGTGAAATGTAGTGATCCAGGAAGAAGGAGCAAGTAAAGGGAAAGAAGAAGAATCAGGAGGTGTTCAAGTTGAATTAAGCAGTGTATTTTTAAGATTATTTGGCTCGGCGCTTGATTTAAAGTATATAGAGGGGTTTGAGAGCTTAAGAACTTTTTCAAAATGAATATTGAATGTATTCTCAAAATCGGATTGTAGACGTTGGCTTTTTCAAACAAAATCAGGTTTACATACTTCAACGAAGTTGAAGAGTGTTTTTGGTTTAACTGTGACAGTCTCTTACATATCTTGCGTTGAAAAACACCAAATTTTGCCGCAATGTCGGAAAAGACAGCCGAAATCAGTCGCCTTGTCAACAAGCTCAAGACGGGGGAAATCACCAAGGCACAACTCTTCGCAGAGTTAAATAAGATTAAGCAGAAAGAGAAACAGAGCGAAAGTAGTCGTTCGGAAGTCTCTGCGAGCAAAGTAACTTCCGATGGCATTGGAGAACGAAGTACATCCCAAGTTGATTCAGATGCTGCTTCCATGGCAACTGCCTCAACTCCCATTGATATTTTCGACTCGTTTCCGCCGCCTCCAGCCTCCACTGACCTCTCTGATTTTTCTGAGCCTTTAAAAACCGATGATAAAGTGGCAGCAAGCCCAAATCCATTTGATTCTTTCCCCCCTGTTCCCCCTCAGGAGGGCCCTCATCAGCAAGAACAGCAAAATGAGCAACATGAGAAAGAGGAAGCAAATAAACGGCGTGAAGAGGAACGGAAGCGAGAAGAACAAGAGCGACAGCTAGCAGTGGAACAGCGTCAACTAGAGCAGGCGAATAAACAGCGCGAAGAGGAACGAAAGCGAGAAGAGCTAGAGAGACAGCTTGCAGAACAGCGTCGACAAGAGCAGCAGCGTTTGCTTGTACAGCAGCAGCAGCAACAACAACAACAACAACAACAACAACGTGAACGTGAACGTGAACGTGAACGTGAACGTGAACAACAGGAACAACGTCAAAGAGAGGAGACCGCCGCAATGGAGAAGCGGGAGTTGCTGAAACACATGATCGAGGAAAAGAGGGCAGCGAATGCTAAGAAGCAGCAACAACAGCAACAACAGCAACAACAGCAGCTGCAACAGCGACAGAAGCAACTGCAACAACAACAACAACAACAACAACAACAACAACAACAACAAGAGAACACCCTGCGAGACCTCGTATCTGACAGTGGCTCAAACGCTTTGCCTCAACCCGCCCAAGAATATAATGACAATGGCAATAACGGCTACAACCGCGGGCCACAAAGTGCTCGCAAATCGACAAACCGGCCGCAGTCGGCAAGGAAGCCGAGCTCTTATAGAACGCCGAACCAGCGGCAAAATTCTTCCTACTCGAGCAACAACATTAACTCCACACAAAATCAAAATAATAATACTCGACATCATGTGTACGGGTCAGCATCGACAACAAGACACATTAATAGCTCAACTCCAGGCCTGGTCCGACCCAACCCTAACCAGAACAACACAACTAGCGAGCTGACATTCCAGCCAAAGATACGCAGCCTGCCACAAGGAATTTACGGATCTTCACGAAACGCATCTACACCTGGCAACAAATCGCTTGACAATCTCTCCTTTGACGAGAGAAGCCGCCGAACTTTGGCTGAGAGGGAAGAAAGGTTGAAAGAAAAGAGGGAGGCTGCCAGCGAGAAAGAAATGGAAGGATGTACATTTAACCCGGCAATCAACAAAAATAGTGAGAGGGCAGCTCAAATAGGCCGCAGGGATAATCGGAAAGTCCAGGAGCGCCTGTATGATGAGAGGATAATGCTTGCTGCGAAAGCTAAGCAACGCCAGGCACAGAAGATGGCAGAGGATGACTCGCATTTTAAACAAGATTGCACGTTCCGGCCTGCTGGTGAAGTCAAGGCCCCACCAAGCTCCGTCAAGAAGAATGGCAAGCAGGTAAGAACGCGAGTGACTGTTTTTTACCATCGTATCGTTGGAGATATTAAAATGTCCCGTATTACTTTCACTCGATCGTCCGTTCGTCGTAACTAATTCCAATTGAATCCACAGACGCCAGTTATTTCGCGGTACAGATCTGTGGGCGCTTCACCTTGCCAGCGTAGGCCGAACAACCCTAAGGACGAGCGGTGTACATTCACTCCAAAGGTAAAGGGAGTGCGGAATGACATGAATAGCGCCAAAGTCTATCTGAAAAGTGATGTATTTTCTCGCCTTCATACACCCGCCTCCGGAAAGGACAATGAGGAGAACCAAAATCCGGTCGGGGGAGGATCAAATAACACGACGACGACGAATGATGGAGACGATAGCGAGAGGCGCTCGGTAATGGACATGGAAACCTTCATGACAAATGTGGGTGGGGGTGGTGCCAGTGGCGGCGGCGGGGGTGGCCGATCAACGCAAACACCTCAAAACCGGAGGCCTCTAAGCGCTGGCCGCTCACGGCCACAGTACCAACAGCAACAGCAACAGCAACAGCAACAG
>Ga0115557_1002382_pt1 | contig 12673 bp, 7 predicted proteins | sample COGITO_mtgs_1104_FD_87280 | JGI IMG/M metagenome (GOLD analysis project Ga0115557, IMG submission 87280) | Pelagic marine microbial communities from North Sea - COGITO_mtgs_110421 | ecosystem: Environmental > Aquatic > Marine > Epipelagic | place: Germany:Helgoland, sampling site Kabeltonne...
CGAGGTATTCGTGCAACTCGTTATAAAAGTGTTGCATTTTCTCCGGCGCCGGGACTCCGACGCCGCACACGGTCAACGGATCCCACGCCTGCGAAGGCTCCACCGCTAACAACGACGGGTTGTGTCTCGGATACTTTAGTTTCGCGCCAAACTCTCTCACATTCTCTTCGTCTGGGTGCACGCCGCCCCAATACCCAAGCAACGCGTGCCAACAGTAGACGTAATCCACGTCGTACTTTTTCTTAATCGCTCGAACGACGTTGCCTAGCCCGTCGATTTCGCCTCGCAGTTTATTCTTTTCATGTCCAGCTAAATCCATCTGCTGGTCCGCAGACCGCAAAGAATCTAACGACGGTCTCGAATGCGAAAACTTTGGCGACCCTGGCGGGGACATTTTATCCAAAAACTCTAAACTACCCACCGTTTTTATCGCTTTTTGCATCTTTTTCCCGGCTTTGCCCGCCAACGACGCTAAACTCCCAAACGGCGAACGTTTCCCACTAAAGCTGCCTCTCCGGAACCCCGTAAACGTAGAAAACTTCTTATTCGCTCGAATAGACACGACTCTGTGATTGAAATACGACAACGACGCCGTTTTCATGGCCACAAACGCGTACAACACGTAATTGATCAAAATACGAAGGGTATGCCAAAACACGCCGTGCGCTCGCATGGCGTGTAACCTCCGCCAATAAAACGCGTAAAACCACGCTGCAATATACCCAGGCGGCGTAACCGTCGGAGTTGTCAACGGCGCTTGCGCTTCGTCGTCGTCTTCGTCGCCGTCGTCGAATTCGTCCTCTTCTTCTATTACTTGGTCTTCGTCGTTTTTGCTAGGTTCTCGGCTATTGTCTTTACTACTTCCCGTTGTCGACGTCCGACTGTTTCTATACTCCTTATCTGGCTCTACGTTCTGCCACCCGTCGTCGATAATCACAAACTTCGGGGGCGAATTCCCGTTTTGTAAACTCGTCAACCCTTTCCCGATTCGTTTCGGACTGACTTTCTCGTAAAAAGCATCCCACGTGCACCACCCGAACACGTCCGCCACCGGCGGCGTCACCTTCTCCTCTCTCGGTTTAAAGCTCTCTTTCAAAACTAAACTGGCCATTTTAATCGCTTTTTTCGACGCATCGTACGGGTTATTCGCCCACGATATGATCGCCACGTTATCGATCCCGTCCGCTTTCACTTCCTCGCACGCGCTCTCGACGACGAGAAAAGACCCTCGCCTTTCCCACATTGGATGAAACCCGGACAAAGTCGCTCTGAACTTATCTCCCGACAGCGGCAAAATGCACACGTATCCGCTCTTCCCGTCTTCCCCGAGCTCGAGCATCAAATACTGCGTCTCTGCGGGTAAGTCTTTCCCTAAATCTCTCCCCCACGCCGGGGACATCCACCACAGTTTACATCTCGCCGTGCACATGAATGAGCTCACCAATGGTTCTGTGTTCGTGCTAAACTGTAAAACGTGCCTGCTTTGCGCGTCGTTCGGTGAATTCGTGGCGACCTTTCGTAAAATCTGTACGGTCGGGTCGTTCGATATAAACGCGCTCTTCTTATTCGGAATCGTGGATAAGGCGAGCGAGCCGCCGGATAAGATCGCCGTGCGTGAATCCAATAACAGTTTCCCGTTCGAGAACTCGATTTTCTTTTCCCCGTCGGTCATCATCATCATCATCGGACAAAAAAAGATACCAACGTAATCACTCTTCTCTCGCTCTCTCTCTGTTCTTCTTCCTCCGTGCGGCGCTCCCTCGAAGAAAATATACTTCTCTCTCTGTATTTGCACTCTTCTTTCTCTTTCTCTCTCTCTCTCTCGCTCTGGAGAGACAACAACAACAGACAAGAATATCAAGAAAAGAATCGAGCGTTTTATTCTACTCGTGTACAGAGAGAAAACCTTCCCTTTCTTCTGTGGGCGGCTGCTCCGCCTTTTTTTGAGGCAAAAATGACTGGACAGCTTTTTTTTTTGCTTGACCTCTTAAAAAAAGAAAAACGTCTTTTCGATTCACCACATCTCTGACAGAAGGAGATTCAACACATTCAACGAAGAAAAGAACCTGACACAAAAAGTATACGATGTTCTCCTCGATGTTCTCCAACGCCACGAACAACTGCGAGTATTTGAACAAGAGAAAAGATGGAGATGAAAACGACCCGATGGAAACGATTTCTCGCGAGTTCGATCGCGACGATATCGTGGCAAAGTTGAAGAGAGAATGCGAGGCGTTGGAGGACATGGAGAAGAAATATCAAGAAGAATTGAAAGAGAAAAAACACGAGGAAGAGGAGAAGAAAGCGACGTTGGAAAAGGAGACGAAGAAAGCGAGAGAACGAGAGGAAGAGCTGAGACATTTACAAGAAGAGATGAACCACCAGGAAGCAGAAATCTGTCGCTTGAGAGAAGAGTTGAAAAGAGAAACGTTCGAACACTTGAGAGAAAAAGAGGAGAAGAGGCGAAACAGGGTGAAGTTACTCGAGGAGTACCAAAAGCTGGCGAGTCAGATGGAGGAGATTAAGAAATATCCGGAAGAGATTAAGAAAGAAGAAGAGAAAATGAGACTGGTCGAGGCGAGGTTGAGGAAAATGTGCGAAGGGAAATTCGTCGACGTGAAGATTGAAACGTTCGAAGATTTCGGGAAGGAGATGAACGCGCACTTCGATCGCGTCATCGCGAAAGAGAAAGACTTGGAGCGGAGAACGGTGTTGGCGGCGAACGAGCTTTTGACGAAGAAAAGCGGCGCGTTTGCGCACGACGTGGACGATAGGAAGAAAAAAGAGCCAGAAGAAGAAGAAGAAGAAGAAGAAGAAGAAAAAGGGGAAGAAAAAGAAGAAATTGAACCAACCACGCCGCTTGACGACGCGAAGGATTGATGAGTGTTTTCGTAACGCGTTATGAACACCGGAGAGAAAAGAAGAAGAAAGGAGAGAGACACGCTTGAAACAAGAATACTGAATTACTTATTCATCTTTAAAAAATACAATTACTAATACAATGCTATACCGATCACATATACATCCATTCACAGCAACGGGAAGAAGGGATTGTTGATACTATGTACTCCCTATTCTTCTTGTTGATACACGTGAAACGAGGTGGTTTCGAAACCTTTCTGCGCGACGTCGTCAGAACCATCACTACCGCTCGAGCCTTGATTCTTATTGCCTCCGGGTTGGTTTTGGTTCCTACTACCGCTCCCACTTCCGCTCCCGCTACCTCCGTTGTTGTTTCGGCGCGTAGCTCTCCCACCGCTGACTTGCTTCGTGACCTTCTCCGCGGCGACAACCGCTGCCGCTCGTCGAGAGCGTCTTCCAGTCGTCGTCGTCGTCGTCGTCGTCGTGTTCGTGATGGTATCTTTGTTACCGTTGTCGGCGTTTTTATTTTCTTCTTCTTCCGTGGCCTTATCTGAGTCCGGACTTTTTTCCTTATTGGCGACGGCAAGTTCAATCTCTTTCGGGACTTGCGGAGCGTTCGGTTTTCGCGACGCTGCAATCATCTTCGCCGTTTTACCTGCATCAGTAGCCGCCGCTGGCGTTTGCGTCGCCGCTTGGGCCTTTCTAGCCGTCTTCACCTCACCAGCAGCGTTTTTCTCTTGCGTCGCCGTCGCGGCTTCCGACTTGACACCTGCGGGGTACGCGATGTTGTTTTGTTGTTGTCGTTGTTGTTGCGCCATCGCCATGTTACCCATTTGCTGGTGCTGGAGGAACTGTGCAAAGCTATTCGGATCTTGCATCGCCGCCAACGCCGCCATTTGCGCGTTCCAATACTGCATCTGTTGATGTTGTTGCACCGCAGCCATTACGGCGGAATCATTGTTGTTATTACTACTGTTATTGATATTATTCGCCGTCGTCGTCGTGGTTGCCGCGCTTCCGGTTTGACGATATTGATTACTATTCGTCGTCGTCGTTGTCGTCGTTGGTCTCACGTAACCAGAGAATGCAGACTGCGAATTCGGCTTGAGTGATGCTTTTGCGTCTTCGGAAACTTCAGAGTTCTTTGTTTTATCCGTCGTCGTAGTTGTTGTCGGTTTAGCTTCTTCGGTTCCACTTTTATTATTATTCGCGTCAGTCGTCGTCGTCGTCGTCAGCTTTGCGTTATTGTTGTTGTTGTTATTCATAGTCGCGAAGCTGGGAATGAACGAGCTGCCGTTGCTGTTTGCGGCAACAGCAGCCATATTCGGCATACCCGGAAGACCTCCGCCAAAGTTCATGGCGGTAAACATCGGATTCGCCGCCATGAGCGCATGCAGCTGCGACAACGGATTCGGAACTTCTTGTTGCATCGCGAGATGCGCGAGAAGCGGATTCGCCGTCGTATCGTTGTTATTCCCATTCTTATTATTTTGTCGTTGTTGCTGTTGTTGTTGCAATAAATGTTGCATCTGCATCTCTTGAATCATTCTGTTGCGAACCATTTCAGACGTGGCGTTCATGAGCGCCTGCGCCGCCGACGCGGACGCGTGCTGCTCAACGTTCGCCACGTCAATCAAAGAGTTGTTGATCGAATGCCCTTTCTTCTTCTTCTTCTTATTAACGTTCACGAAACCAACTGGTAAAATCTCTCGTACTTGTCTCTCGGTCAATGAACTTTGTTTTCTCGGGTACGGGTGCGACGGTTTCCGTTTCGGTCTCGCCGGCGGAATATCCGAAGCCGTCGTCTTCCCTCCCGTGGACACGCTCGACGTCCTCTTCACCGTCGCGGGCTTATCTCCACTCGCCGCCAAGTTACTCAACAACTCCGCCTCGTCTTCTTCCTTTGTATTTCCCGTCACTTCGCTCTTACTCTTCTTCCCCATCAACGCTTGAATCAACAACTTGGAATTATTATTCCCGCTAATCTTCTTCGCCGTATCGGCGTCTTTAATATTCTCCGTCGTCTGCGTCAAACCGCCTTCGCCACTCGTCTGCGTATCTCTCGTCGCCGTCGCTCCATCTTCCCCTTCCGTGGTCCCACCACCTCTCGTCACGTCCGATAATTGGTCCGCCTCTAAATTCTTCTGATGTTCCTTCTGTAATTTCGCGAAGAACTTCTGCGCGTGGCTTCGAATCTGCACCGCCGTCTTCGTCCCAATGTGCTCCTCGATTTTCCTCCACGCTCTCCCGTGTAACTTTAACGCCTCCACGAACCGGTCGTGCTCGCGTTCCGTCCACCGTTCGCGCTGTTTCGTGATCGTGTACGGTTTGCGTACTTTCACCGTTTGGCCGTTCACCGTGTGATGCGTTGGAATAGGTTGTTGTTGTCCGCCGAAAGTATATCCGCTCGCGCTTGTATTTTGGGGCAAAAAATGCCCTTCCGAAGGTGCCATCGTGGCACCGACGAGGACGCTTTTTTGACCATTTGCCGTTGGTTTTCCGTTGTTCGCGTACTGTTGTTGTTGTTGTTGACTCATTTGGTTCACGACGACGGGTTGTCCGTGCAAATTATAATTCACGAACGGAAACTGCGGGTGAAAGGTGTTGGTATTGTTCGCGTTGTTGTTTTGAGCGTTCGCGTTGTTTTCCATCATCCTTTGCGCGGAATTGTTGTTTTGTACGTTTTGGTTTTGGTGCTGGGCGGCGAGCATTTGCGCCACGAGCGCGTACTGCTGTTGTTGTTGACTCGAATCTCCCATAACAAAAAGATTCGAGTCCGATGGTATATAAATAACGTTTTGTTCTTCTTTCTTTCGCGATCGCGCGTTCGCAAGATGTTGCCGTCTCTCGTTTGTCCGCTCGTCGTTTGCGCGCGAATTCTTTCTTAGGTTAAATGGGGAAACGCGAGAGGCACTTTTTGAATCAAAAAATCCCGTCGAAAAATCTGAAACGACCGAAAAACCGCTTTTTTTTATCCACTTCTCTGCATGAAGAAAAAGAATAAAAAATATTCAGAGCAGCAGCGAAAGAACAGAGAGAGAGCACACACAAGTATGTTTCGCAAAACGAGAGACGAGGAGCGTTTTTGAAGAGATGCGCGCACCTCTCTCTCTCTCTCTCTCTCTCTCTCGGGGTGGTGGCACGCGACGACGACGACGACGACCGGAGAGAGGGAAAAAATCGAAAACTGTGTGCAATATATTTGTGCCTTTTCGCGCGCGCAAAAAAAATTTTTCCGAATCGTTTTTTTTTCTTCCTCTTCTTCGCTTTCAAAACGCACCACGCGCGATGCGTTCGAACAACAACAACAACAACGACACAAACAGAAGAGAGAAAGAGAGAGAGAGAGAGAGACCTCTTTTTCCCTTTCACGCGATCGTAAAAATGCGCTTTTAAGCGCGTTGTTGCGTGTTTGCGCCGGCGTGCGCAAAAAAACCATTTTAATTAACCTTAAAATAAAACAAGAGCACAAAAACTTTTTATCTCTTTTGGATATTTGCTTCGTTGGATTTTTTGCGCTCGTCTTTTTGGACTGTTTTTTTAAAGGTCACGTTTTCCTTAAAAGTTATGATGATATGAACACAAAGGAGAGCGAGAACAAGAACAACAACAACGAGAACAACAAAAGCCCTACAACCGGAAGAAGAAGAAGAATACAGATAGAGGACATCAGGTACGCGAGTGAGAAGATTTTGAGTGGTTTTTGTGACGGTGGTGGTGTTGCGACTGCTTTTGGAGAGTCATCGTCGTCATCCCCCGTGGTCGCGCGCGAGGAGGCGTCTCGACGCGCGATGGAAGGGTTGCTGCTGCTCGATGATGAAGACGATTCAGACGACGATTCAGACGACGACGACAAGGAGGGTTTACTGCTGGAGAAGGCGAAAACGACGAAACTGTTACCCAAGGAAACGAAAGCGGTCGTCGATATGATCAGGAGAGATGCATCAAACGCGTTGAAATTCGCACTGATGAGTTGTGGTTGTTCCAACAAGAACCCAACAGTCGCCGGCGAGGTGTTTGCGACGCGAGAGATTTTATTTCCGGGTCGAGGAGGAGTTTTAGGAGAAGGAAAAGAAGAACGAGACGATGATGAGAACGATTTTGACGATGATGATATCGCCGATATAAAAGATAAAATACTGTCGCGGAAAACGATGGAGTTTTGGGAAGCCGCGGTGAGCAGGATAGAGTTTGAATACGAGAGGAGGAACGATAGCGCGAGAATCGAAGCCGCCGCGAAGCGGGTTCGCGCGCGGTACAACGAGTTTCTTTCCCAGTACGTCTACGCGTTAGACGCAAAGTACAGAGAGGATAAAGAAAACAGATCCGCGAACGAAGCGATGGATAATTTGAAGTTACGCGTGTCGTTGTTAAAAGACGCGGTGATGAAACGGAGAGAAGGCGACAAGGCGAGAATTTTTAGTAAAAAGTTTGCGTTGGAAGCGAAACATTTACTCGTGGAGTTGAAGATGCCTTCGCCGGAAGCGGTGGCGTTGTATCAGTTCGTCAGTTCGATAGATTTAGCAAACAACAAATAGAAAGAATAGTCGTTATAGTAGTTCTTCGATTAGTGTATTATATAGTGTACAAATGTATCATCTCTCTCTCGTTTTTCTTCTCTCGTTTTTCATTTCGACGGGGGTTTAGACGTTTCTCGATACTCGGACGATTCCAGCGTGACCGTGTTTGTTTTTCCGAAGATGACGACCTCGGCGCGAACCACGCCGTCTTCTAACCGTTCGACGACATTTCCGTGAAACCCTTTGAACGGTCCGTTAAATATTTCTAAATCGTACGTCTTTTTCTTCGCTTTCTTTTCTTCTTCTTCGGTTGGATTCTCCGCTCTCAACTCTGCGACCCTTTCCGTGCGTTTCTTCATCTTCACGCCATAAATGTTTGTCTCTTCTTCCTCTCTCTTGGACAAATCCATCTCGCTCATCAATTCTTTAATTTTCGCGTCGTATTCAACTCTGGACACAATCGTCGGCGCCGAAGCTCGGATTAAACTTTCAAACAACCCGGGGTCAATCGGCTCGGCGATTTCGCGTCGCGTCGCCTGTCGTTTCCCGAAACTCGTCGTCCCACCCGTTGCCAAACCTTGGACAAAGTACTCGCTCTCTAAACTTCGAATAGTGTCTTGAGACATGTTTGCAATTTTCGCGAGGATGAACCCAGCCTGTATCGGTTCGCCCTCAACAATCAATTGTCGAATTTCTAAATCCGTTCTCCCGTGCGTCTCTTCTTCGGCCAAAACAAACCCGGGGGGAGGTTTTCGCGGACACCACACGTCCACCACTCCAGAAACGTTCAAGCAATTTGCCATCGCCGCGTTTTCTCGCATTTCTGAGCATTCAATCGTGTACCACATCGCTTCATCACTGGAAGCCGAAGCGTCGCTCTCTCCTCCCGATGATGATCCTTTCGCCTTTTCGCTCGTCGACGCGTTTACGAACGAATTCAACAAATGATCTCTCGCGTACGACCGTTTTCGCTCCGTCATCTCCTCCCCTTGAAACGTCTCTTTCAGGACATTCTCCACGTTCGCCGAATTTGCCACGGTAAACTCCGCGTCTTCAATACCTGCATCGGTCGTCGCCGCCTCCGCCGCCGCCCTCCTCCTCGTCGTCGTCGTCGGCATCCTCCCGCTTCTCAATCTCCTCCTCTCCCGTCGATCGTTCAACTCTCGCGCTACGTTCTCTTTCGTCGACTCTTCTTCTTTCTTCCTCATTTTATACATCTTCAGTGGATCTTTCCCGTCTTGTTCGTCCACTTTGGCGTAGGCCAATCTCTCCGCCAGGTCGATTTTCTTCCCCGGCGATTGTGGCACTCGCAACTGTTTCAAACTTTCTTTCAATTCCGTCGCTTTCATCGCGGAGGAAATGGAGAGGAACTCCTCGAACGTCTTCTTTTTTTCCTCTGTCTCCTTTTCTTCTTCTTTTTCCTCCTCGTCGTTCGTTTCTTTCGTCGTCGCTTGAAGAACAAAAGAAGAAGAGAATCTCTTTTCGTCGTTGTTGACGGCGCTGCTCCTTTTCTTAATCATCGAAGCGCTCGTTCTTCTTCTTTTACTGAGAGTACTCAAACCGCATCCTGCGCCGAAAAAAATCCTCGTCTGAATCCTCGTCGTCGTCGTCATTCTCTTTTTAATAATACTAATTTGCCCCGAAAGGTTTGTTGTGTGGTCGCGTTTCAAAGCAGCGCAACAATAACGTGCGTGTAATGAATGAATGGTTCGTCTTGTGAAGAGTTGTTTTTGCCCTAAAAAATGTTTGGGGACAAACGCACTCCTAAACTCTAATACATGTACAGACCCTGAATCAAACACTGGTTAAAAAGGAACCTTGAGATATTAGAAATACTCGGTCATTTCATATTACATGGAATAAATACTACACGCGTACAAAATATATTATATGTACTACGTTTGCTTGTCTACGAGTCTTGGAAGGACAGTTGCGAATCGCTCGTATTGAAAAGCGCGGGCGTGCCAGACCGAGACGCGTCGTCTTCATCTCGGCCGTTTGCATTTTCCTCCCGCGCTTTTACAATTGAACTCGCCGTTTTCAATTCTTTCATGCTCTTCTCGCCTTCTGTTATCGTTCGTATCATCATCTCGCTTTCCATGAGCTTTTCTTTCAAACTCGCTCGATGCCCAATCGCCCTTCGTAGTTTCGCCAACGCGTGCGCCTGTACTTCTTGCGCGTGCGTAATCGTCGAGTACGTGCTCAACATCGCCGCGAAAGAACCGCAACCTAACAAAACCCAAAAATACCAGAACATGATATCGCTAAAACCTTCGGGATAGAAGTCCCCGAATCCGACCGTCGTCAACGTAATCACGGAAAAGTAAAACGAGTTCACGTCTGTCCAATCCGCGCTATAATAAATAAAGCCCATAAAGAACCAAATCCAGCACAACACACCCGCGCTATAAAAAGTCGTTTTCTCGTACGCGATGTTATGATTCGCTCGAATTAAACTCAATAACTCGATCAGCTCGCTCACTTGAATCTTCGTCGTCTTCGTGCATGCGTTCGAGTGCTCCAAGTGCCTCTCTAAATTTGACACCGCAACTTTTTCCCAACCGCCTCCTAAACACTTTAAAAACGGCTGCAACTCGTCGACGTGTATTTTGTAGTTCAAATCGATCGCCCCATACTCTCTGGTCGTTTGTGCGGCAAGCGCTTTTAACAGTTTTGACTGGTCGATGCTCAATCTCAAAGGCACTCTCAACCCGAAGCACCGAATAAAGACGTGCGTCAACACTCTCGCGATATCGAGCAGCATGTTCGCCAACGACCCGAGAAGCATACCGAACCTACCAATTAACGGCACGCTAAAAACTGCAATCAAAAGTTTCCCTTTGTAACTCACCGGACTCAGGTTCCCGTACCCGATGGTTGTCATCACCGTCGCGACGACGTAAAACGCATCCATCGTCGATAGCAACTTCACGCTCGAGACGTCCTCGCCACTCTCCAAAGCCTCCTTCTTTAAAAACTCATTCTCCACGTGCTTCAGAGCTAACGAAACGCTCGTGATCAACACTATGACCACAGTCTGCCGCCACAAAAACCTCAACGCTTGCCTCTGGCTCGGCAAACACTTGCTCAGTAACTCGCTCCACGAGTTCTGCGCATCGTTCGAGCATATCTTTTTCCGATGCAGCTTTGAAAAGCGAGAGAGCAATCTGGTCTCCAAAGATTCCCGGAGGACGAAGGACGGGGAGGAATATTCGTTGCGAAAGGATTGGGATTTTTTCAACGACGACGGTGGAGACTTTTGTTGGCCTCCTCCTCCTCCTCCTCCTCCCGAAGCGTAAGGCATCGGGGCGGTGCCTCTCTCCGCGTCGCCCTCGGTCATCTCAAAGTTTTGAAGAGGAGAGGTCTATCCATTTTTAGAATGTGGAAGCCACCGAGACCCTAAATACATTTGAGGCGAATTTGTCTTTTGGAAGAAGCGTCACATTCAGCAGACGAAACCACGCGCGCGCGCACACTCGACGAGACAGAGAGTCAGAGAGAGTAGTAATACTACTACTAATAATGGTTGACGATGATGACGACAAGTACAACAAAAAAAAAGCGCTTCCGGTTCCTAAATTTACGACGAGGCAAACGACGACATCATCCTTGACGCCGGATGGGAAAACGAGGAAAGAGCGATCGATGGGAGGAGGTTTAGGAGGACAGTCGTCAAAGTCCGCGCAGAATTCACCACAAAATCAATTCGATTCGAATCGCTTGGCGGCGAAATTGGATTTCTTATCCGCGAGAGTGAACTTTGACGGCGAAGAGGAGACGCAAACGAAAGTGCACAACGCGTTGGACCGATTGTCGTTTGCAACGCAAGTGCACCACACGGCGGACGCGTTCGGGCAAGCGCTGACGGACGCGAAGGAAGAGGTTGGAGAGTACGCTTTGAAAGCGGCGGAGTCGGTGGCGAGGTTTCAAGCGACGCAATACGCGGCGAAATGGATGCCGTTGGAAACGAACGTGAACTTGAAGCCGACGTACGTGAAGGTACCGGTGAGTACGGTGGAACGGTTGAAATTTTACGAGGACGAGAACGTGCGGCAGATTGTCGCGCAACATTTAATCGAGAAGGAGACGATATTAGCCGAGAACGCCGGGTTGAGGAGTTTAGTGCCTGGTTTGCAAGACGAGGTATCGTCTGAGCAGGTGGCAAATATTCGAGAGACGGAAGACGGCGTCAATCGCGCGCTGTTGTTAGCCGCGGTGGAGGAGATTGCAAAGTTGAAAACGAGAGTGACCGTGTTGGAAGGCGAGGCGGCGAAACATCGAGTCACCTCCGCTGGATTTGGGTTGATTGGTGTGAACGCGAGCGAACATTCTGGGGAGATTGCCGAACACGCGAGGAAGTTGACGACGGAATTGGCGAGAGTGGAGGAAGATAACGGAAGACAGAAGTGGTTAATCGGCGAGAAGGATAAGGAGATTGAAACGATTAAAGGTAAGTTCATGGATACGTATCAGTACTCGTTAGAGGAGAGGTTGCAGGAAAGCACGGAAGCGTTGGAAGTGGCGGCGAACTTACAAGGAGAGCAGTTGCAGTATTTAGAAGACCACGCGTTGAAAGTGCTGGCGAAAAAGAACGAAAAGTTGGACGATTTGGTCTACCAGTTAGAAACGTTGGCTTCGCACCGAGAGCAAACGAGAGAACATTTGACGGCGTTTTTGGAACGAAACGACGAGACAGTGGTGTCTATTTTGTGTTCATTGGCTGGGTTTTCGAGCAAAAAAACGAAAGAGATTGTAGAACACCGACGAAGTCGATCGTTAACTGGGAGATTGGCGTGGTTAGGGAAGAACTTGAAACCGGTGAGTAGCGCTTTATCGAACGCGTTGATGGCGTGCGCTTCTCCGCCGGGAGGGATACCGCGCGAAGGCGACGCGATTTTAGCAGACGCGGCGGCGGATACAAAAAATACTACCACCATTACTACGAGCAGCACGAGTGATGAAGACTCCTTGACGAAAGCAGCAGCACCGGAAAAGAACGCGGCGGGGGAAAGTAGCGATGATAGCAAAGAGAAAGAAAAGAAAGCAGACGGCGGCGGGGAAGCGAAAAAAGAAGAAGACAAAGAAGAAACCAAAAAAGAAACGCATCCAGAAGAAGAAGAGGTACAAAAGGCGACGATAAACGTCCCCGAACGTAGCCGCTCGCGTCCAAAACCAAAAAGTCCTCGTAAGAACGAGAAAACCAGCGGTTTCCACGGATTCGACGACCCGGAAGCAGCCGCGAGAGAGGCGAAAAAAAGAGCCAAAGAACGCGCGGCGTTGCCGGCGCCGAA
>Ga0115557_1002388_pt1 | contig 12653 bp, 10 predicted proteins | sample COGITO_mtgs_1104_FD_87280 | JGI IMG/M metagenome (GOLD analysis project Ga0115557, IMG submission 87280) | Pelagic marine microbial communities from North Sea - COGITO_mtgs_110421 | ecosystem: Environmental > Aquatic > Marine > Epipelagic | place: Germany:Helgoland, sampling site Kabeltonne...
ATTTAATCCTACTTTTGTTATTGGGCATGGGTACATTGACGTGCACTGTAAAATGGAAAAATTTTTTTTTAATATTTTTGCTGCTTGATCTATTTCATTATAATCACTCATGCCTGTGGATAATATTACATGTTTTTTTGTTTTTTTTAATCTTTGGATTAAAGGAAGATTTGTTAATTCACCAGATGGGACTTTGTATAATTCAACATTTAATTTTTCAAGAACATCTACAGCTTTAATACTGAAAGGTGAACACAAAAATCCAATTTTTTTAGCCTTACAGTAATTTTTTAATTTTTTCCAATTTTCAAAGTTAAAATTAATTCTTTTAAAATAGCTAAATCTATCTTCTTTATTAAAATAATCTGGCGATGGTGCATTTTTTAGTGACTCCTCTTCAGCAATATGCATTTGAAACTTAACATAATCTGCACCTGCTTTTTTTGCACTAAGAATATGTTTTTTTGCTAACAAAACACTTCCATTATGATTTGATCCAATCTCAGCAATAATAATGTTATGAAATTTTTTCTTCATATACTTAATATGAAATTTTTTTTTGTATTTTAATCTCTTTTATTTTATTTAAAATTTTAATTATTTTTTTAGCCGCACCTGGTTTTCCATAGATTGAACTTTGAGTGGCTCTTTTTTTCTTTATTTGAAGGTTTATTGATTTTATGATTTTTTTTTTAGAATATGAGCATGAAATAATATTTGGTCCAATTAATCTACCACTTTGTCTATTACCAATATTTACTGATCTTACGCCAATATAAGCTCCATCTCTAATTGCAGATGATGAGTTCCCAACTAAGCATTTGGCTCTATGTATTAATGGAACATATAATTCAATAGGCAAATTTTTAAAAAATTTAACATTATCTAATAAATTCTTTTCTTTTTTTACTCTTATAATTCTTGAAATCTGATCAGCACCTGCATCTGCATTAGGCCATAAAATAATTTTCTTTTTTATGTTTATACTTAAAAAGGCATCTAATACATTTTCAAAATTTTTATGGTTTTCATGATATTCTGTAGTAACAGGATGATAAAGTAAAACTATGTATTCATCTGTGTGTATTATATTGTTTAATGGGCCACTTCCTCGTTTTGAGATTTCCTTAAAACATTTTTTAGGTTTATATGATTTTAAAATATTATCAACACTATCTATTCTAGGGCAACCAACATTAAAAACTCTTGATTTATTTTCACCCAACTTAACCACTCTATTGTAGGAATCTTGATTTGCAACAAAGTGTACATGGGCTAGTTTTGTTATTGCATGTCTTATGCTTTCATCAATTGAACCAGTGACCTCTCCACCCATTGTATGTGCCAAAGGAATATTCATATAACTGGCAGCTATAGCTGTTGAAATAGTTTCGTGTCTATCCCCAACAGTAAAAACCACATCAGGATTTTCTTTTTCTAAAATTTCAGGTAGTTCATATAATGCAAGACCTGTAGTTTTTACCATCGATTTGGTGGTGGTTCCTTCAATTTGATTTTGTAGTATATAATGTGTTTTAAAACCATCTTCTTTGATTATGTTTAATATAGATCCATATTTAGTAATAACCGCTGATGATCCAACAATTAAAATATATTTAATCTTTTTATCTTTTTTTATTTCTGCTAAAATTCCTTTAATAGTAGAATAATTAGCCCGTGAAAAGACCACTAATACAATTTTTTTTATTTTCATTATTTAAGAAATTTTAATTTTTCAATTTTTAGATTAAATACTGATGAAAATCAATTTAATTGCTCAAACTTAGAATTACAAATAATAAACTTTTTTTTTCAAGTAAACTATAAAGACATTTTTATTTTATAGTAGATTATATCCCTTATTCCTGAGTCAATTTTTAATAACTATTTGAAAAGAAATCTAAATTTTAAAGATACAAGTAAATACAACATTTTTAGAGCTAGAACTAGAGCTGAGGAAAAATTATAGGTAATTTTAGAATACCCTTTTCTTGCCAGATAGTTGACAGGTATTTCAATTATAGAGTTTCCATTTTTAATTGCATGTACCATTATTTCAGGCTGTAATTCAGATCCTATTACTGTTAATTGATTTTCCATTTGTTTATAAGAATTTTTTGATATAAGTTTAAATGTACACCCCACATCAGAAAGAGTGGGTCCAAAGAATAAATACGATAAAAATTTAGCAACAAGAATATTTCCAACTCTTAAATAAAATTGCATTTTTGCATCTTTGGCAATAGCTGATTTTGAAGTCCTAGTACCAAATACACAATCAAATTGTTCTGCATAAGATAAAAACTTATGTATATCATTGGCCTGAAAAGTTCCATCTGGTTCACACATTACAATATAATCTCCAGTACAATTTTTTAGTCCAGTCCTAATTGCTATTCCATAACCTTGTTTTTTTTCAAGTATATATGTTGCAGAAGTTTTTTTGATTTCTTCTGCGGTATTATCTGACGAATTATTATCTATTACTATTATTTCGTCAAATACCCCAGTTTCAAAGAATTCTTCAATACTTTTTTTTATATTAATTTGTTCATTAAAAGCTGGTAACACAAGTGAAATTGTTTTATTTTTATACACGATTACATACTTTACTTGTTTTTCAAAAAATTACAAAATTGATATGAAAGATTTGAGACACAAATTACAAAAAAATACATAACATATCGTCTAGTTTGTTCCATATCACCTTCTGCTGAAAATAATACTAAGCTAAGTGGAAATAGAATAACAAAAATAAATAATTCTATATTTTTTTTGTTAATATTTTAAATATTTAATTTTATTCACATTTCAAGCAAGATTATAAGTTAATTAATTCTAATCTTGTAAATAATTTTCTTAACATATATTGGCAAAAATAAAAATTTAAAATGAAAGAAATATATTTTTAAATCTTCATATATTTTTCTACAAATTCTTGAGTAAGAAGTACTTAAACCACCTATTTTCATAGCAATGAATGTTCTTTGCAGAAGCATAAAAGAAATGTCTGGAATTTTAGATACTCTCAATAAGAAGTCTGTGTCAGAAGCAATAGTATATAAAATATTATAATATCCTATCTTTTTAAAAACTTTATTACTAATAAAAGTTGAAGGATGCGCTATTTTGAATGCATTGTATTTATTTAAATTTTTTATTTTGTAATTCCAAAGCCTTTTTTTTTTAAAATTATTATCCACATAGATTATAAAACCAGACAAGATATCAATTTCATTGGTAATTTTTGAATTAACCAGCTTTAAAACTTTATTATTAAAGTACATGTCACCTGAGTGAAGAATTCCTATAAAATCTCCCTTGGCAACTTTTATTCCTCTATTCAAAGCTTGATAAAGATTTTTATCTTTTTTTCTTATATAATTTATTTTTTTTTGATTTCTAATAGCTTTTTTTATTACTTCACTGGTACCATCTGAAGAATTTCCATCAATAATTATATGCTCATAGTCAGAAAAATTTTGGCTTGAAAGTGATTTTATAGTTGACTCAATATTGGTTTTATCATTTTTTACAACAGTAATAATTGAAAATTTCACTTTTTTTTCTTTTTCCAAAAAATTAAATATTTTGTAATTTTAATTATTTCTCTTATGAAATTTTTTCTAAAATACCAATTGACCCTGATGTCTCAAGAAACATTAAAATTTTATTTGTTTTTTCATCATAAATCAAATCTCTAATTCTTTCAACGATTGGAATAACTTCATGACTCTCAATTTTATAGTTATCATTTAATACAAATTTATGAATAGATAAATCGTTTTCATCCAAATCCCAACCCATAGACCCAACATAAATTACTTTTTTATCTAATAAATTTTCAAATTTCTCAGTTTTGATAATTTGAGTAATACCTATGGAGGGAGTAAAATATTTTAATGGCTCAATAAAACCAAATTCAGAGTGAGATTTATGAAGTGGAGCTCTTTTATAAAATCCCTCTGTAAGCCATTTGTCTGGAAATGAATAATGCTCTCCATAAGAAGAGACTGCCCATCCAAAATTTTTTGGATCTTTATGATCAGGTGTTAAATCTAGATTTATCTCATCACCACCTTTTGGTCCATGATCTGTGGAATATATCACATCATCAAACTCATCATAAAATAAACCTTGTGAATTTCGGTGTCCTAATGACAAAATATTGACCTTTTTAGTTTTTTTATCTATCGATAATATTTTACCTATCATATTATCTAATTTCTGTGGATTATCATTTTTTTGAACCTCATAAGATTCAAAGCCACCAACTGTCAATAAAATTTTATTATTCTTAAATTTTGATAAATTTCCCCCTGTGCCTATCATTTGACCTCCATATGGCTGACAAATATCTAATTCAAAAAATTCAATAAAATTTAATTCGTCGAAATTCAGTTCAGAAGATAAAACTGCAAGCTTTACACATTCTTCATTCACTTTTTTCAAATAAGAAACATAAATTTGGCCGTTATCTATCAAAATATTTTTAACAATAGTTTTTCTACCATCTTTAAATTTAGACATCACAAGTTGATTAAAATTAGATTCTATTTTTTTAAAAGTAATATTATCATTTTTAAAATCATTTATATTTACGTGCATCAATGTTCCTGATCCAGTCATTAAAACTAGCACATCTTTATAAAGGGCAAGATAACTTCTTGGTCCCATTTCAGGTAATAAAATGTTTGTGTATCTAGTAAGTTTATACTCATTATCTTTGATCATTTCTTGAGAGTCTAACGTAAAATCAAAAGTTTGGATGGAGTCTAAAATATCATAAATTTTAATATTTTTATTTTCAATTTTACTTTTTAAAATTTTATTATTATCAAAGACAAAAATTATATTTTTAACTTTTTTATTAATTTTTTTTAAAAAGTCCCTTGAACTCTGAGGCATTAAATTTTTTACTTTATGTACAAAAAAGTTATTTGTCGTAGACAAATGCGTAATTACATAAAAATTTAGAGAAACTAAAAATATAATAAATATGGATAAGTAAAGTAATTTTTTATATTTCATTAAATAATAATATTTTCAAGAATTAATATCTATGTATAGCCTAACTGTAAAATGTAAACAAACTTTTTATCCTACTTTAATACTATTGATGCTTTGTTAATTATATTTTTAAATTTAATTATTTAAATATTCTTAATTTTTTTTTACATCTAAATTTATCAATATATGAGTAAGCACTAACACGCTCTGGATTATTTTTATTTTTAAATTTTTTATAAAGGATAATCTAAAAAAGATACTCGTTAATTTTTATGACCAAATAAAATGCAAGCAAATTAGAGAGGTTTTTTATAAGTTAAAGAAACTTATCACTGGTAATTACTCTTATACTCTTGTAAAAGAAAAAATATTCAATAAGAACAAATAACAAACTAGACTAAATTATTACTGGGTCTTTATTAAAATAAATGAAAATAAGTTATAAATCTTTTTGTATTTTATTGTGTCTTTTAATCATTATTTTATTTTTTGGATATAGAGAATTTTTATACCTATATAAATCTATGTTAACGGAGTTCATAGGTTACTACAAATATCAAAAAATTATCATTTATTATGAAACTGGGAATAAAGAGTTCATGGATAAATTTCCAATGAATGTAAGATTTTTAGGTCTATTTTTGCAATATATAGTTTTTAAAATAGTTCCCTGTCTAACTTTCCCAAATATTGAAATAAAAAATAATGTTCATGAATTATATGAATGTGCAACTTTTAGTCTTTCTCTGGTGAATTATGTTTCAAAATATATAGGTCTTTTATTAATAATGATTTATGTCTATATGAAAAGAAAATCTTTTATTGAAGTTTCAGTTGCTTCAATCTTATTTCTTCTTTTAATTAATTTAGTTGAGTCTAGTACCTTAGATAGAATTGCAATATGTTATATAATAATAATTTTAATTTCTCTTAATAATATCAAATATTCAGTTCCTCTTTTATACTTTTCATTTTTAGTTAATGAGAAAGTAGTTTTAATATTTGGGACTATATTATTTTTTCAATTATTTTATTATAAAAACAGAATTAAAATTTTTGAATTTATCGCAATAAGTTGTTCTGTGATTTCATACATTGTAATGATATTTGTTCTTTATAATTATTTTAATTTTGAATTTTATGATTATCCAAGCTTCGAAAACGACGGATACTTAAAAGTATTCAAATTATTGATAGCGAATCCATTAAATCCTAGTTATTTTACAGGTGCTTATGCTCCTTTATTCATCAGCATATTACCATTTTTTATTTTTATGATTAGTAACAAAAAATTTAATTATGATTTCTCAATTTTATATTTTATTCCAATAATTTTACTACTTTTGATTGGCTATATAAGTATAGAAAATATGGGTAGATACATTATGTATATGTTTCCATTATGGTTGCCAATTTTAAGCTCACAGATAGTCTACTATCTAAAATTAAATAGACTTGATAGTAAAGAAAAATGAAAAATAATTTACGAAAAAAGATATATGGATTTGAAACTATAAAAGATTTTATCAATAAAGATAAAGAGTATTCTATATTGGATTTGGGTTGTGGAAAAATTCCCTTTTTTCTAGAGTTCAAAAAAAATTTTAAAAAATATCATGGTATTGATATCTCTATAAATGATAATATTTATGACAATATCATTTTAAAAAAAAAAAGTATCGACCAAATTGATATTGAAGAAATGAATAAATACGATTTAATTTTAGTAATTGATGTTTTGCATCATCTTAAAATTGAAGTCATAGAGAGGTTGCTAATTAAATTCTCTAAACTTAATCCAGGTAAAATAATAATTATTAAAGATCCTATAGATACAAATTTATTTTATAGAACTATTCATATTTTACATGATGTTGTAATAAATCATGAGATTATTCATTTCAAGGGTCATAAACTTGTTGAGGCTAATATGAAAAAAAATATTGATAATAAAATTATTAAAAATAACTTTTGGTATAAAAATATATTTTTCAAAATAATTATTTAAATTACAGTTCTAAAGTGTAAACAAACTTTTTGTTCTACTTCAATACGATTAGTGCTTTATTAATTATCTTTATAAATTTAACTATTCAAATATTCTTTATTTTTTTTTCCAAAAATAAATTTAATTAAACCTCTTATTAAATATAAAAAATTTCCTTGTAAAAAATATAAAATAAATTTTCTTATTAATAAATATGGTTTTAAAAAAAACGAATGGAATTTGCTATATCCATATTCATCTCTAATTTTTTTTAAGTTATTTAAATCAGTTAAATTTTGATTTTGAGTTTTTTGATTTTTATGCAATCTAAAACAGGCAATTGTATGATTTAAATGTAAACCACAATTAGGAAAATTTTTTAATATTCTCAAAAACCATTCATAATCAAAATTTATTCTAAGATCTTTTAAAAGTCCTAATTTAGAATTTAAATCCTTATTCCAAAAGCATGCTTGATTTGTAAGTGTCATGCCCTCATATAGTAATGAATAAAAATATGGATTAAAATATTTTACATCCCTCAAAACCTCTCGATGAATATTAACAAGGTTAATATTTCCAATAAATAATTTTTTTGATGGATTTGAAATTATTGCTTTGGAAAAAATTGATAAAGCATCTTTGTTAACATAATAGTCATCACAATTCTGCCAGGTAATCCAATTTCCACTAGACATAGCAATGCCTTTATTAATAGCATCTGCTTGACCTTTGTCCTTCTCACTAATCCATTTAATTTTATCACCAAAAGTTTTTAAAAACTCAACAGTTCCATCATTTGAGTCACCATCAATAACAATAACTTCATAATTTGTATATGATTGTTGAATGATGCTTTTAAGGCATTCATTTAAAAAATATTTTGAATTTAGACTTGGTATAATTATAGAAAACTTCACTTTGAGTTTATAAAAGATTTATAAGCTTTAAAAAAACCATCTTCTAAAGAAGTTTTAGATTTCCAGTTATATTTTTTAGCCATTGTTACATCTAATAATTTTCGGGGTGTCCCATCAGGTTTAGTTTTATCAAATTTGATTTGAGCTTTTACCCCAACTACTTTCAAAATTTTTTTTGCAAATTCTATAATAGTATAATCTTTACCAACTCCAATATTAATCAAAAATTTTTTTGTTTTTTTATTCATAAAATGTACACAAGCATCAGCAATATCATCAACATATATTGCTTCTCTTCTTACTTTTCCACTTCCCCACAACTTAAGAATTTTATTTTTTTTTTTATTTTTTTTTAATTGATGAACTTTTTTTATCAATGCAGGAATGAAATGAGAAGTCTTTAAATTGTAATTGTCATTTGGACCAAAAGTATTGGTTGGCATTAAACAAAGGTAATTTGTTCCATATTGATAATTGTAGCTTTCACATAATTTAATACCAGCAATTTTTGCTATAGCATAAGGTTCATTTGTTTTTTCTAATTCTCCTTTTAAAAGATATTCTTCTTTAATTGGTTGTTTACAATTTCTTGGATAAACACAACTTGAACCAAGAAAAATTAAGTTTTTAATTTTATTAACATAAGCACCATGAATTAAATTATTTTGTATCTGTAAATTGTCATAAATAAATTCACCCTTAAAAATATTATTTGCTAGGATACCACCCACTTTTGCTGAACAAATGATTATAAACTGTGGTTTATTTTTCTTTAAAAAATTAAAAGTTTTTAATTGATTTGTAAGATCTAGTTTATTTTTAGTGATTGTTAAAATGTTCTTATATCCATGTGCTTTTAGTCTTCTTAGTACGGCTGAGCCAACTAACCCACGGTGTCCAGCAACAAATATTTTTGAATTTTTAAAAATCATAAACTTTAATATACTTTTATAATAAAAATTTTATAATAATATTAATAAATAAGTGTATATATCAAAATATATACTATAATTTATCCATGTATAAAGATTTAAAACTATTAATTAATTTTTCTCTAAAATATTTCAAGTTAAAAATTATTTATCTTCAATTTCTCATTATATTTAGTTCAGTTATACAATTATTATCTATTTTTTCGTTTGGTCCATTAATTTTATTATTAATGGATAATAAAGTAATTAAAAAATACCAAGATTATTATTTTGAAAAAATAAATGATGAGCAATTTTTTTTATTTACTATCTTAGCAATTACAATCTTATTTATATCATCAAATCTACTTAGTATTGTTGTTTCAAAAAAATCATTACACTTAGGTCAAGAAATTGGAATTCAATTAAATAATATAATATTTAACAATATGCTATCTAAAGAATACAGTTATCATTTAAATAAAAATAGCTCTGAAATAATCTCTAAGATAACTTTAGAAAATGCTCGTGTTATTGGAAGTATCCTTATTCCAATGTTACTAATTAATTCAAGAATTATAACTCTATTATTTGTTTTTTCAGGTTTAATTATATTTAATTTAGCAGCTTCACTATTTGTATTATTTTTTTTATTAATCAGTTACTTCATCATATTATCAATTAATAAAAGTAGATTTACAACAAACAGCAGTATCATAAGTAAAAATAATTTTTATAGGCAGAAAATTATTTCAGAAAGTTTAGGAAATATTAGAGAAACAATCATGTTCGAAGCCAGAAAATTCTTTTTGAAATTGTTTCAAACTGCAAATGAAAAAATTGCATTTTCAACTGCTAACAATCAATACTTATCATCAATTCCAAAATTTTTGATAGAAATATTAATTTTTACTTTACTTGTGGTATTAATTTATTTGTTAAAAAATAATAACTCTTTAAACTATTATCTTCCTTTAATTGGAATTTATCTAATTGCAGGATACAAATTGCTTCCAGCGCTTCAGGCTATTGCGACCTCTTATGCTTCTATTAAAGGAAATCAAACCTCGTTGCAAAACATTAAAGAAGAAATTATTACTATTTTAAATCAAGAGGAAGTCCTTAAAGATTATTCAAATAATAAATTTAAAGAATTTAATACAATTAAATTTGAAAATCTAAATTTTTCACACAAAAATAATCAAATTTTTAATAACATAAATATTGAAATTAAAAAAAATGAAATAATAGGCGTGATAGGAAAAACAGGAGTAGGAAAATCAACTTTTATAGATATTTTTTGTGGGCTACTTTATCCTAATGCAGGAAAGGTAAAACTAAATGATAATGAGATATTAAAGGATGAAATTTCAAAATTTCAAAAATTAATTTCAATAGTTCCTCAAAAAATTAATCTATTAGATGATTCAATAAAAAATAATATTTTATATGCTCAAAAATTCAGTAAAGAAAAAAATATTGATGAAAAAATTAATAATTTACAAAATATATGTCTTCTAGATTACGTAAATAAAAAAGATGACGGATGGGACACTGTAGTTGGAGAAAATGGTTCAAAATTGAGTGGTGGACAAATCCAAAGATTAGGATTTGCTAGAGCGCTGTTTAAAGAACCCCAAATTTTAATACTAGATGAAGCAACTTCAGGACTTGATGAAGAAACAGAAAAAAAACTACTTAATAATTTAATAAATATTAAACCAAAATTAACAATTATAATTATCACACATAATAAAAAAATATTAAATATATGCAGTAAAGTATTTCAAATTTTTGATAAAAAAATTAAGGAAATACCAAAAAAGTAATTAATCATAAAAAATAAAAAAAACTTTTAACTTTCATTCTATAAAAAAATGAGATTTAAATTTTATCTAATTTAGATATAGTATAAAAACATACAATAATTACTTAATTATTAACTTGTTAATGTAACTCTCCAATAATCTAGAAAAATGTATGATATTATATTGTGATATTTTTTTCTACCATTCTTAATAAGTTTTTTTCTTAGTTTTTACCCCCAAAGTGACAATACTTATAATTAGTCACAACAATAAAATTTTAAAAGTCTGTGGTAGTATATATGAAATAAATAATCAAAGATTTAAAAAAATAAAGTAGTAATAAAAATAATAATCTTATTTATAATTTTTTGTACTTGATGTTTATTAATTTTCTTATTGCTAGCTTTGCTTTATATTTAGTCTCAAAGATAGTATTATATAAAAATAACATTAAAAAATTAATACTATAAAGAGATTTTATATTTTTTATTTCAAAATTATAAATTGACTCAATATATTTTTTTTTAATCAACCATTCTTTGTAAAATAATTGACTAATTTGAAATCTATTTTTGGAAAATTTTTTAATTTTATTTATATTAAGTTTTCTGTATCTGTTTGTTTTTTTTTTAATCAAATAACCAATTTCATCATTGATTATATAGTCACTCATTGTAGAATTATCATAAGCAAGCACATATTTAGATCTGCTCAATGCTTCAATTAAGCTCATTCCTATTCCTTCTTTGGTTCTAGGGCTTACAAATACATCAGAATTTTTTAATAATTGTAAAAATTTTTTTTTGCTGGAATTATAATTACCTTTAATAATATTCAATTTATATTTTTTAATATCATCTTTAGTAAAATTTTCTTTTTTATAGAATGGGTCAATAAGTGTGTAATAATTAATACATTCAACTTCTTTTAAGTTTATATATTTAATCCAATCATATAATTTTATATTCCCTCTATACCAAAATAGAATTTTAATTTTTTTTGCTTTTGGCATTTTATTGATTTGAGGTTTAAGAAAATATCTACAATATAAATAATTTAAGCCATTTTGAGCGCATAATTTGTTAATTTTTTTTGAAAATGATAAAATTTTTATATTTGGAAAAAAAGAACAGATTTTCCATATATTTGGATCGAAATTTGAGAGAGAATCGTACATAGGAACCCATATAATCTTACTATTTCTAAGACTTATTAACGTAGATACTGGTGGAAAAACTTGAAAAAAAAGAATGTGCGAATAATTTTGTATTTGTTCGTTTTTAAATTTTGTACTCCAAAAATTTTGGAGATTAAAATTTTTTTTTAAAATATTTCTTAAAAAATGACTACTTTTTGTTTTTTTATGAAATATATGATCGATATAAGCAAGATTATTTTTAGAATATGACATTTATATATTTATAAAATTTTATGAAAAGTAAAATATAAAATAAAATGAATTTTAAAAATACTGAGATTTTTCATTAAAATTTATTAGTTAAATTTCTATATAATTTAGAAGCTAGGAGATAATTATTGTAATTATCTTTATGTTTAAAATGACTCCAATTTTTTTTTAAAAACTTGCTCCAGTGTGATCCATAATCGTAAATTAAAGTTTTTGGATTTAAAACTTTACTTAAAAATATTGATGACGAATATGATGTGAAAAATATTTTTATATCAAAGTTAGACATAACTTTTTCTAAATTTATCATTTTAGGAAAATCTTTATTAACTAATACAATATTTCTATCTGGAAATTTTTTTTTGATAAGCTTGATCACATTTGTTTGAAACTTAATGGGGATAGTTTGTCTAAATTTAAAAAGAAGAACGTCATTCGTAGGTGCTATCGCCAATATTTTATTTAAGGTATTTTTAATAAAAAAATTAATGTAATTTTTTAAGATAGTGTCAGAATAGTTTAAATCAAAGCCATAATAGGGAACATAAAAATTTATCAAATTATATTTAGAGTTTGAAATTTTATTTATTTTTTTTTTATTGAATTTAA
>Ga0115557_1002397_pt1 | contig 12613 bp, 11 predicted proteins | sample COGITO_mtgs_1104_FD_87280 | JGI IMG/M metagenome (GOLD analysis project Ga0115557, IMG submission 87280) | Pelagic marine microbial communities from North Sea - COGITO_mtgs_110421 | ecosystem: Environmental > Aquatic > Marine > Epipelagic | place: Germany:Helgoland, sampling site Kabeltonne...
ATTACTCCTCCTCTCGCGCGATGATGATGATGTGGTTTTTGTGAGTCGCGACGACTCGTGAGCACATCATCGTTTCATCATTGTCGCAAAGACAGAAGGTGTCTCTTTTTTCCTGAGATCTGAATTGCACAAAATTTGTCTGGTGGTGGTGCGATGAAGGGGAAAATGATGAAAAGAAAAGATGCGGACTTTGAACAACGCGCTTTAAGTGCAGAAAAAGAAGAGGAAAAGACCAAAAAGACGAAAAGGAGTGGAGAAGGTAACGGTGGTGCTTCTTCGTTGCTCCGCGCGTCCAGGGAACAAGTTTTGAACGCGATGAGAAAGAAGAAGAAGAGGAACAAAAATCTCGTAACGAACGAGGAGGAGGAGGAGGAAAAAGAGGCTGAAAACGCTTTCAACGTCGCAAATCCGTGCGGCATGCCGGCGAGAGACCGGAACGAAGAAGGTCCAGATGATGATTTGACGAATTCTTTGTCGTCGGACTCGAGCGAAGTGGAGTGGGAAGACGTGGAAACAGAGGAGGAAGAAGAGGAAGAGATTGAGGAAAATGAAAGCGCGGCGGCGAACGACGACGACGCGAAGGAAGAAGACGAGAGAGACAGCGAGTGCGAAATAGTGGACGAGATCACCGGGGACCCGAACGAGATCAAGGTGAAGAATAAAAATAAAAGGAGGATAACGAGACAGGAGAGGAACAAGATTAAAGAGCTACATCACGCGGAGTTGTTGTGTCGTTTAGCGAGGGTGCATTTGGTCAATCGAGCGCTCGAGAGCGACGCGTTGCGATGTTTGGCGCTCAGCGTGGCGCCGAGAGGATTGGTGGAAGGTATTTTAGAAAGACCTGGGAAGAAGGAAGGAAAACCAGTGGTGAGGGTGATGTTGCATTTCGCGGTGAAGTTTTTTCAAGACCACGTGTTAAGCCCTTCTCGTTGTACTTCTGATAACGAGGAAGAGGAGCGTTCTTCTTGGACGCCGTACGTGAGCGCGAAAGAAGCGCGGGCAAGTAAGGCCGGGTTCGCGGGAGGCGTGGCGTGGAAGTTGAGCGAGATGTTAAGAAGAAAAGATAAAAATATCAACGAAACAATGAGACTCTCCTCATTTTCGAACGTTTCGGAGATGAAGGCGGCGCTTTTGTGTGCTTTCTTACGCGCTTTGGGTATTCGCGCGAGACTGTGCGCGAGTTTAAAACCGTTGCCGCACGACGCGAAAGGACCGGATTTAGATAGGAAAACAACCTTGCGATCGTTAGATGGTAAACCGGCAAATATTTTTAAAGCGATGGAGAAGAACGGAGCAGCGGCGAGGAATAATGGCGAGGAAGACGACGATGCGGCGGACGAGATTACGCACTGGTTGGAAGCGCTCGTGCGAGAAGGCGGGAACGATACGACGACCGAGGAATCGACGCGGAAGAAAACAAAGAAGAAGAAAACGACCGCATCATCTACCCCATCGGCGGCAAATGCGCAGAAGAAAAAAGAATCCGCAAAGTTTGTGCCAATCGCGCTCTCTCCAACCACGCATACTTTTACCATCGGTGACGTCGACGATATCGTGAAAACGTGGTCGACGTACCCGGGATACGTCGTCGCTTTCGACGAATTCGATCAAGAGAAGAACGGCAACGTTTTGTCCTTCACGGACGTGACGAGAAAGTATTCGCAAAAGCAGTTTGCCATAAAAGCTTTGAAGAAACGCATCAAAGGTGATCAGAGATGGAACGAGCTCAGCGCGGCGCACAAGATTGATCTCAGCGGCATTCACGATAACAACGAGGAAAATTCCAGTCAACTGTATTTGAAAAAAGCGTTAATCGACGAGCGCGACGAGATGGCAACGATGCAAAAATCGGAGCGACCGCCAAAAACGCTCACGGAAATCAAATTGCACCCTTTGTGGTGCATAGAAGCGCACTTGAGGCAAAACGAGTGCATTTATCCGAAAACGGGCGTCGCCGGGTGCGTCGACGGGAAACTCGTTTACCCTCGCGAAAACGTTCAGACGCTTCGGACCGACCGGCGATGGAAATCTGAGAAGAGATTGATGGTGAAACACGTGGAGATTGATAGTCCGATCAAGAAGTTGCTTTCGAACAAAGCGCGAGCTCACTTGAAACAGTACGGCGGCCACCCAGAACAGTTCGCGGATATTTTTTTATACGGCCAGTGGCAGTGCACCACTTACCACCCGCCTAAAGCGGACAAAGGCGTCGTGCCTACGAATGATCGCGGTAACGTCGATTTGACGAAGAATGGCGACGGGTTACCAGACGGTTGTGCGTACATTGAGGACAAAAATGCGTTAACCGCGGCTCGTAAACTTACCAATCCACAAATTCACGCGGTCCCTGCTCTGATTGGCTTTGAGTACAAGCAAGGCGGCACGACGCTTCCCGTCTTTCTCGGGTGCGTCGTCGTCTCGGAAAACGAGGAAAGAGTGAGGAAACAACTGCTCGAGGACGAGCAAGAACGAGTAAAGAAAGAAAAGCTGAAAAAACTGAAAGACGCGAGTTTGAAATGGCGCACGTTACTCGGCGCGATGTTCATGAAGGAAAGGTTGAGAAGAGAAGTGGACGTTCAAGAAAACGAAGACACGTTTCAAACGACGTTGGCGACGAAAGTAGAAAAATTATAGCACATACAGTAGTAGTAATAGAGATTGGATAGAAACGCACGCACATACAAAACAAAAAAAGCTCATTTCATTTTACCTACGGTGACGAATGGCACGCCGAGCATGTCAACCGGCGCGTGCTCGCCTACGTTTGCGCCGCCTCCGACTTTAACCAATCCCGTTCGCACGTTCTTCAACAGCGCTCTATTCCCGTCCTCCTCTCTCAACGCTTTCACGATGTGCATATCGGACACCATCGCAGTTACCGCCTCCTCGCTAACACTACCGCTACTATCGCTACGACTATTACTAATACTACTCATCAACGCCCTCTTCGCGTTTCCGGCTCGATCAATTTTCACCGAATCATCCACGACGCCATCGCACGTCCCTGGAACCATAATCCTCGCGCCGGCCATCATCGCCCCCAATGCGCCAAACCCAAACCCCATCGCGTGCAACAACGGCACCCCAATCATAACCACGTCCTCTCTCCTCAACTCCATCGCTTTCGCCGCTCGTTCTCCGTATTTAAACAACGTCTCCGCTCCCTCACCTTTCTCGGTTGAATTGAAGTAAAACACCGCTTCATTCTCCGACGATGATGACATCCCACCGCTCGTCGAAGCGTCCTCTTCTCCATTACCGTACGCGTTCATCAGCACCTCCCAATGGACGACTTTCTCTTTCAACCCGGCGGGACCAACCGCGATGGGTTCGTGCGCGCCGACCATCTCGCCCGCTTTCCCGCTGAACGAACTGTGCACCAAAGTGCCGAAACTTTTCGCGGATAAAAACTCCCCTTCCGTCTTCGAACTTTGCACTTTCGTTCCGCTCAGAACGGCGCCGGTGAGTGCGATTAAAAGTTCCGGAGAATCCCCCAAACGAATCGATAACTTTTTCTCCTCTTGGTCTTCTTTGCCTTCTCTTTGGTTGTTGGTGTTGTACCCGAGATCGTTCAAAGCGGCGGCAAACGCGTAGGATCGATCGCGAAAGTCCGCGAACGAGAGATGCCGAAAAGACTTTTCATTCTCGTCGAAGAAGTACACGAACGGCGCGTTCGGTGCGTTGGCGTGGGCGTTTTCGCGGAGAATGTGCGCGAGTACCACAGACGTCGGGTCTTTGTTCCCCGTGGTGAAGTTCCTCTTGGTCGTGGCCGCCGTTGCCGAACCAGCCGCGGTAAAAAGTCGTCCTCGTCGTCCTCCCGCGGTAAAACGCATCGTCGTCGTCGTAACAGTCGTCGTTTAGTGGTCGCTTTTAATAATCGCGTTCGTTTGTGCGTGTTGTTTCCTCCGTGGAAATGAAGATGATTTTTCCATTTTATCCATCGAAACGTCGCAACAAAACAGATGAGATATGACGACGAGAACAGACGAAAGACGACAGAGACGAGTGCCAAAAGGCACGTGCGACGAATTTTACTTCGAAAAGAATATCGAAAAGAAGTGTTGTTGTTGTTCGTGTCGTTGCGACGTGGTGGAAACAGATGAACCACACGCGGTGGTCCTTTTTTACCGGTACATTTCTCACGGGGAGCGCGTGTTGAATTCGACGACGTTGAACGCGCTGAAAACGAGCTTGGAGAATGCAATGCTCGACTTGGACGTCAGAGGGAAGATTCGGCTCTCGCCAGAAGGCATAAACGGAACCGCCGCGGGGAAGGAATCGCGCGTGAAACAGTTTGAACGGGAAATGAAAAGCACGAAAGGAAAGTTTGCGATTTTGGAGTTACAAGGGGTGGATTTTAAGCGAGAACGCGTGAACGTGAACGCGCGCGCGGTTTCGGAGGAATACGGGAGATGTAAACACATTTTTGAAAGCGCGAGCGTTCGAATCGTAGACGAGGTGTGTCCGTTTGAACCGTCGTCGTCAAAGAAGAAGGCAGAAGAGCGTCTTCAGTTAGGACAACAACGTCTTCAACCAAATCGATTGACGCCGAGCGAATGGAGGGAGGCTATTCAATCGAGCGATGACGACGTCGTCGTGTTAGACGTGAGGAACTCGTACGAGAGTCGAATGGGGAGGTTTGTCCCGGAAAAGACGGTGTGTTGCCCAATTCGAAGGTTCAATCAGTTTAAAGAGTGGGTGGAAGAGAAAGGCGGGAAGGCGTACATCGAGAACAAAAAAGTACTCGCGTATTGCACGGGCGGCGTGCGATGCGAGAAAGCGACGGCGTATTTGTTGAGTTTGAACGTGACGAAAGAAGTTTCCGTATTAGAAGGCGGGATCGTGGCGTACGCGAGAGATATCGGCGGCGACGGGTTTGTCGGAAAGAATTACGTGTTTGACGCGCGAGGGTGCGTCGACGTTGGCGGTTTCATCGATGAGAACAATAATTTTAGTAATAATAATAACATCAACAACAACAATTTATTATCATTAACAAAGTGCGACGGGTGTAAAGCACCGTGCATACCACATCTGGCCAGATGCGCGAGTAAAGCGTGTCATGTCATCTTAGCCGCGTGCGAGGAATGCTCGAAAAGTTCGACATCGATATACTGTTGCGATACGTGTAAAGCGAACAAAGACGGCGAGAAAAAACGAGCGTGCGAATGCGATAGCTACCGTTCGAGAGAGTTAAGATGTGAGATTCCCGCTGTATAGAGATAGATTAATAATAGTGTAATATATACAAACACACGCACGCGCGACGAAAATAGAACACACACATACACACACTCAACTTTCGTCTGTCGTAATCATCGTCCCGCACCCCTCGTCGGTTAAAATCTCCAATAACAACGAATGAGGCGCCCTCCCGTCGATAATGTGACCACTCACGCAACCTCCTCTCAGCGCGTTCATACAATCGGTCACCTTTGGAATCATGCCTCCGGCAATAATCCCACTCGCAATCATCTCCTCAGCCTTCGTAAACGTCACAGTCCTTATCAAAGAATCCACGTCGTCTTTATCCGTGCACACCCCGGCGACATCCGTCATCAACACCAACTTCTGCGCGTTCAACGCCGCTGCAATCGCCCCAGCCGCGGTATCTGCGTTCACGTTCAACGCGTTTCCTTTTGAATCTTGCGCTACGGTCGCAATCACCGGCACGAACCCGCCGTTGATCAAAGTCGTCAACAATTTCGGATCCACCGACTCAATCTCCCCGACCCATCCCAAATCTTTATCCTTCACTTTTCCTCTCAACAAGTTCCCATCTTTACCGCAAACCCCAACCGCTCTTCCACCTCCATCGCCTCTATCGGCCGAATTGTTATTAATCAACGCCACCAACTCTTTATTCACTTTCCCAGTCAACACCATCTCCACCACCTCCATCGTCGCGTCGTCGGTCACTCGCAACCCGTTCTTAAAGTTCGGCTCGATCCCAACCACCTCTAACATCTTGTTAATCTCCGGTCCTCCTCCGTGCACTAAAACCATGTTAATCCCGACCGTAGCGAGTAAGCATATGTCTCGAATCACCGCCGCTTTCAGTTCTTTCGATTGCATCGCCGCGCCGCCGTATTTCACCACCACCGTTTGCCCTTGAAAACGTTGCAAATACGGCAGGGCTTCGCTCAAAATGTTCACGCGATTGCTGTTTTCCGCACTGATGCGTTGGATTTTTGCGGTGCCTTTCTTCGGCTCCTCACTCCCTCCTTTTCCTCCACCACCTCCTGAAGTCGTCGTCGTCGTCGTCGCGGCAGCGGCAGCGGCAGCGGCAGAATTGTTGGTGTCATCATCAGACGACAAAGCCGCCGCTCTGACGGAAAATCCCCCCGGGTTTGAAAGAAACAGTCGTCGTCTTTGGGAAGAAGAAGAGGAAGAAGTTGAAGGAGAACAAGAGCGGCGAAAACAACATCGAGAGGAGGAGGAAGAGGAGGAGGCTGCTTTTGCCGCCGAAACCGAGACAGGAGCGGGAGAGGAAGCGCAACGCATTGTGATGATTTTTATGACGCATTTTCCACACAAAAAATGGGCAACACCAACAACATTAACGACGACGGTTTAAACGCGATACAGACGCAAACTTTGGAGGATTTCGCGAACAGTTTGTGCTGCTCTGCGTGTAAGAGTTCTAAGAGTAGTACTAATACCATCATCGAGGTGTGTGTGTGTGTGTGTGTGTATGTGCTCGCGTTTGCATGTTTTTCAGCTCTCTCTCTTCAACTCTCTTTCCCCGCGCAACTGTTTTTTCTCTCTGTCTGCTTCTCTCACATCTCTCTCTCTCTCATCTCTCTCTCGATGAACACAGATACACCGATGGACGAACGATTCGAGAATCTATTTTCTAAAGTTTCCATCGGCGATGACGCAAAAAATGGCCCTCGGTCGCGCGTCGGTGTTTTTGGAAGACGTGGATTTACACGGGCAAATAGTGTCCTCGATTCCGTCCGGCCGAAGCGGCGGCGCGGCGAATTACAGCGGTCACAACATGCGCGTGAATAGCTTTTGCACGTTTTTAAATCGGTGTAAAGAAGAGACAAAGGAGTTGTTTGGAGAAGAGAAGGTGCTGAGAGATCGATTGATGGAGTGTAAGATTATGCGAACGAATAAACGAGGCGAGTACGAATCGAGTTTGGCGAAGGATAACGACCGATGGCATCCGTCGGAGGAGCAGTCGGCGATATTGGCCGTCTGCTCGAGTTCGGATAAAAAGGAAGTGAGAGATGCGCTGATACACGAGGCAATGCATGGGGTATTTTACGTCTCGAGAGCGTTTCAGAAGTTTTGTTACTGGTTTTGGGAAGAATCGATGACGGAGGAGGAGAGGAAGACGTGGGTGAATTTTTTAATCGGGTTGAGATACAACGCGAGTACGGATACAGAATTAGCGGTGAATGAGTTGCAAGCGTACATGGCGACGGAAAGGAAGCTGTTTGAGGCTTCCGAAGCCGCCGAATTGAAGCAGCTGCAACTGAAATTCTCTCGCGCGATGACCGAAAAAACTTCGCGCGTAAACGACAACGGAGGACTCGAAGCCTCGCTCACGCCGTCCATCGGATCGAGCACGAAACTCGTTTGGTTATAAAAACACGCGCGCATAAAACGAGAGCTTGAAGAAATAGCAATACTAATACGTAGTTTATTATAGGATGTAAATGCTTCTCACGCATCGCATTTACAAATAGATGATGATTCAGGAGGATCCGCATCTTTTTTCTGTCTGATATACATTTTAGGATAAGAGAGCACGAGAGAGAGAAAACCAAACGTCGGGCCATCACTGTTCTCTCTATATATAACTCTCTTTACGCCAGCACCCCTTTCGCTAACATCTCGATCGACTCTCCGTTCATCTGCCTCTGCGGCGTCCTCGGCGTCGGCGTTAATCTCCCAGCCGGCGACTCTTCCTCGGACTCCTCGGGGACCACTTCTTTGTTCAAGTACCGATACAATTCTATGCGCAAATGCGCGGGTGGCAAGAACCCTCTCAACGACCACTTCGGGGAATCGTCGCCTCGCTGATGATACGCAGAAGAAGAGGAAGAAGAAGAATTGCTGCCTCTCGTGGTCGTGATGACGTTAAATTCCGAGGCGAAATACTCGTCCGGCGGTGGTGGCGAGCCTCGGGGAAGCTCCATGATGAGTCTTTTGCTGACGCGGCAGCACTTTATTGGTGCGCTTTTTAAAACGAAAAGCAAAAATTATATACTAAAACGTCTGTCTTCTGTGAACGCGACAAAAACCAAGGATCAAAAAGGAGTACACGCTACTCGAGAGATTGATGATGATGGTGATAGTAACGCGCGCGCAGCAGTTCGAGAAAACTGTGTTTTGTATAAGTAAATATATATAGGTCGCCAGAATGAGGATAAAGTGGAAACCCCCCCTTTTTTCTCTCTCTTTTTTTTCGTGTTCAAGCGCATTCCCTTGGTGGAGAGCGACCCAAATTTTATGGGAGGAGATCGGAGCGAATTCCGGCCGATCGTTTCCGAAAATATCAACTTTATTTTCATCTTTTTGCGAGAGGGAGAGAGAAAGAGAGAGAGAGAGAGATTTCATGGGAGGAAAAAGTAGTGCTTGCATAAAATTGTTGGTGCGTGCTTCCAAAGCGCGTGAAAGTTTCCCGAAAGACAACAGAAAGCTTTTATTATTAAAGGGTGGTCCCGGCTCTCGAATGAAACAACGAGAGACCACCACGGAGGAGGAGAAATGAGAAAAGACAAACCCGACGAAAATCTGGAAGTGGCGCATTTGCTCGACCAATCGGTACCGTCTGGAGCGGAATCATCCCTGGAAGCGCTCAGTTACGCGTCGAGGAAATTGAAATCGGAATCGAACAGAAATCGAGCGAAAATTGCGCGAACACTAAAAGATGCGTTTGACGAATTCAGAGACCACGGAGGAGGAGGCGACGACGAGCGCGAACGAGAAAAAGTGGTCGAGTTGTGCGAGACGTTTTGCGAGGAGTTTTTAGAGCTTTTGAAAGAAGAGGAAAAGGAGAAGGAACGAGAGGAGGAGAACGATGGTGGTGGTGCAAAATCAGCTTCGACTCTTGGTGTTGAAGAAGAAGAAAACCAGCGACAACATGAAGAAGAACTGCGCGAGGCGCTGACGAGCATGCGAAAAGACGCGCGGAAATTCCACGAACTGGAAGAAAAACTGGAGTTGAAACAACTGCACTTAGAGATGTTGCGAGAGGAAAATATGTTCGAGGAGTGTTTGAAAGAGGTGGAGAGGATGGTTGACGAGGAGAAAGAGTTGTCGAACGCGTACGAAATGCTCGAGCGATCGAGAGAGGAGTACGCGTGCGTGGAAATTCCTAACGAAAGGATAGATGATTTGATGGTGAAGTTGCAGGATGCGATACGGAGGAGGATCGCGGGAGCCGTGAGCGTGAGCGATGATGATGGAGGCGGCGGGATGTCGGTGGAATTTTCCAACGCGAGAGACGCGTGGAAAGCATCGAGAGCGGTTTCGGAGACTTTATTTCGCGAGTGCGCGGTATTCGTGACGAGGAAAGTGGTGGATGAAATCGTCGTTCCGTTTGTCCAGTCGAGAGCGAGGAACGTTGAGTTGAGCGTGAACGAAGAGAACGGGTACGCGAAAACGCTGAAGTGGAAAAAAGGAGAAACGGCTGGCAAAGGAAACGACGAAGAAGATGGAATGATCTCAACATTCGTCCAGGGATTGGACGTGCTCCTCTTCAAAGGAATTTTTACGAAGCAGTCGTTCGCGTTGGATGAACTCTCGTCGGATCTCGTGGACGTTGCTCGCGGTGTCTTTTGGCCGACAGTCTCGAAGACGTGCATTCAAACTTGGAATTTAGGATCAAAGCAAGCGCTACTTACGGACGATGACGTGGATAGTGTCGTCGCGCTCGAAAGGCGCGTCGCAAGTTTAGGATTGCTCAACAGCTACGGTCTCGGCAGTGCTTTAGATACCGTCGCTGGACCTTTAGAAATAGCCGCCATGCAAGGCGAAATAGAAAGTCGATTAGACTTCAGAGTGAACAGCTTAGCGAGCGCGAGAGACGCCGGCAAAACTCCCGCAATTTCCGACGAATTGTTGCAAACGAAAGCGAAAGAAGAAGAAGTGAAAGGCAATGGTAAGGAGACGACGAACTACTGCGAAGAGTTTTTCGAATTGCACTGCTTTGAAATCCCGGCATCGCGAACAATCACGAGCTCCGCGGTGCAACTTTTGAACGTGACAAAATCTGCGTTTCACTCCGTCCTCTCTTCATCGTTTGAAGATAAAGAAAACGCAAAAGATGCCAACACGCCCGCGGGACGCAAACGACACGCCATTGCGGCGATTAAAACCGCGTGCGATTGTCTCGAAGCGTTCCGGTGTTCGCGCATGAGCACGCGAGACGAGTCCATTTTCAAACAGTCGCTCTTTGAATCGCTCGTATTTTATAACGATTGCGGCTTTATCGCCGACCAGTTTATCGCGCAAAGTTTAGACGCAGCAAAGGCTTTAGAGAATTTAGTCAGAAAGGACAACAGCGGCGGCGGTGACGACAATGCTCAACAACACCGACCTGCGATTTTGTGGGCCGTTGAGGCTCTGAGAGACGCCGGCGACGCCGTTTTCGAGCGCGCAGAACGCAACGCCTCGGTCGCATTAGAGGAGTCTTTAGACTCATTCGCGAATGAAACGCAAAGTATTCGAGGCGCGAACGCATCCGCGATGAAGAAAGCTATCGCGATATCGCGCGACGTGCTAAAAAAGTTCTGCTCCGCCGCCAGTCAAACGTTGCAGAGGACAAACGCGAAGCGCATCGTGGGGAAATTTTGTGAATCTTACGCCTCACGCATCGTCTCCGCAATCAAGGAAATGCATGATATTTCAGCGGACGACGCGGACGCGTTGACGGATGCGCTCGAGGATGCGTTTACCCCTTTACAACTGGGCACGTCGTCGGTAGAAGATGATTTCTTTTACGACGCGCTCGAGAATTGGCAGAAAGGTTCTGTATACGCGAAACTGTTGAAGACAAAGTTGAAGGAAATTACGGACATGTACACGAGAGGAGAGTTGAAAATGTTGAGCGCGAACGAAGTGCTGGCGTTCGTTTCCGCGTGTTTCGCGGACACGCCGCTTCGCGAGGAGTGTTTCGAGCGCATCGAGAATATGTAAAAACAAATTGAAGAAGTAGTTACACGGGTGTTGTGTATTAATCATGCGCGGCATTATTATTAAAGGTCTTTTTAAATTATTTTTTATCTCCCCACAGCTTTGTAATGGACGCTACTCGCGTTGCAAATAGCCGCAAAATCATCGCCGTTCAAACTCGCGCCTCCCACCAAGAACCCGTCGATATCGCTCAACTTGGCTAAATCCGCGCAGTTGGACGCGTTAACCGAGCCGCCGTATTGAATTCTCGTCGCTTTCGCGACGTCTTCGCTGACATTTTCTGCCAACCAGCTGCGAATTTTCGAATGTACCTCCTGCACTTGCTCCGGCGTCGCGACTTTCCCGGTACCAATCGCCCAAATCGGTTCGTACGCGATGACTACGGACGACCCCCAACTGGAATGTTCTCGGTCGTCGATTTCCTTCGCGACTGCTTTCAACTGCTTAAAAATCACATCAAACGTCGTCCCGTTTTCTCTCTCCTCCAGCGTCTCGCCGACGCAAACGACGACGCTCAACCCGTGATACCTCGCGTGCGCGACCTTCTTCCCCACGATTTCATCCGTATCGCCTAAAAGCGTTCGTCGCTCGCTGTGCCCGAGCAACACGAACGGCACTTGTAAATCCTCCAACATCTCCGCGGATATCTCCCCGGTGAACGCACCCGTGGTCGAGTCGTAGTGGTGTTCTGGATCGACTAAATCTGCCTCCACCCAGCTGTTTTGCGCGCACACGTTAAATCTCTCGTTTAAGTTGTCCTTCACGTACGGCAGGTGCAAAAATGTGGGACAGCAATAAATATCGCAGTTTTTCTCGATGTTTGGGACGTTTTTATTCAACGCCTCCACTAACGCTTTGACGCTTTCGCGAGTCCCGTTACATTTCCAGTTCCCACCGACGATGAATCGTCCCGTTCCTTCGGACACTATTTGTAGTAATTCGCCTCTTCTTCTTCTTCTGTTGTTGTTGTTGTTGTTGTCCATCCGATGATTCTTTATCGTTCTCGCAGAAGGAGTCATCGTTTTTCTCGCGGTCAAATAAGAATACGAAGGCGTCGTCTGAATCGTCGTCGCGGCAGTAGCGCGCATCATCACAACGGATGCCATCATTTATATACTATATATATACGTGCGCGCGCAAAAAACGCGTCAAAGTGTTGTGCGGTGTCTGATGATGCGTCACGTTTCCCGAGGGATGGATGGATGGATAAACTGCTTGACTTGACCTTGCGTTTTGTGAACTCGAAAAATTTACCCTAAACAACACCTGCCCCTACGAACAAGAGATTAAAAATCGATCTCTCTCTCAAAAACTCTGGAAAAACACACGTGTCTCGCCGTGCTCTCGCTCTTCGCGCGAAAAAGTTCATCTTTTGAAAGATAAATCTCTCCTCCTTTTTTTCGAGGGGAAAAGCGTCTCGTCTCCATCGAACGCGAGAGAGGTTTATTCTGCACATAATCAG
>Ga0115557_1002399_pt1 | contig 12599 bp, 9 predicted proteins | sample COGITO_mtgs_1104_FD_87280 | JGI IMG/M metagenome (GOLD analysis project Ga0115557, IMG submission 87280) | Pelagic marine microbial communities from North Sea - COGITO_mtgs_110421 | ecosystem: Environmental > Aquatic > Marine > Epipelagic | place: Germany:Helgoland, sampling site Kabeltonne...
ATCATGACCTGATTTAACTTTTGCTCCAATAGGGGGTTTTCTGAGTATGTATTCTTTTTGATTAGATTTAATTAAATAAGTCAGATTAGAAAACCCTGATGGAAATTGAAGAACTTCAAAATCACTTTTATTTATGTCTAAAAAATTTGATAAATAATTAGAAAGGCTGATATTATCAAGCTCTTCGTCTTCTCTTATTTTTGTTGGATTATCATTATATGTTTCTGACATTATAGATTTGAATAATGAGCTTTATTTTTTATATGATTTTAAAATAAGTCTAGCCAATCTGCTTTTATGAACTTCATCTGCCCCATCATATATTCTTGCCGCTCTTTCATGTCTATAATAAGATGATAAAATTATATCGTCTGTAACTCCTAATGCTCCATGTACCTGTATTGCATTATCAACAACTTTTTGAAGCACATTAGCACAATAAAATTTTATAATAGATATTTCTGATCTTGTTTTATATGTTCCTTGAGAATCAATTTTTTTGGCAGCATCTTGCACCAATAATCTTGCGGCATTAATCTCTGCTCTTGACTCTGCAATCCAGTTTTGTATAGTCTGTTTTTCTGACAACATTGTTCCTGGAGCTATTTCTCTTGAAACTGCTCTTTCACACATTAAATTAAATGCTCTTTCACACATTCCTATCCACCTCATACAGTGATGAATTCTTCCAGGTCCTAATCGTTTTTGTGCAATCGCAAAGCCTTCTCCTTCTGATCCTAAAACATTTGTAATTGGAACTGAAACATTATTAAATTTAATTTCTGCATGACTTTCCCACCCTGCTCCAGGATGTCCCATGATTGAAACATTTCTAACAAATTCAACGCCTTCTGTTTCCAATGGAACAATGATTTGACTAGCTTTTTTATGAACATCCTCTCCATTCGGATCAGTAACCACCATGACTATTGCAAAATATGCTCCATCAAAACTTGAGGTAAACCATTTATGTCCATTTATAATATAGTTTCCATCTTCTTTTTTTGCAGTCGTTCCCATTCTTGTTGGATTTGAACCAGCATAATTAGGCTCAGTCATTGCAAAACAACTTCTAATTTTGCCTTCTAAAAGTGGCTGAAGGTATTTTTCCTTCTGTTCTTTAGTGCCCGTTTCAATTAAAACTTCCATATTGCCCGCATCAGGAGCTTGGCAATTAAAAACATAAAATCCATAAGGACTTGCACCAAGTATCTCACTAACCTCACCGTGTTGTTCTAGTGTTAACCCTAAGCCTCCATATTCTTTAGAAACTTGTGGTAGCCAAAACCCCATCTTTTTAACCTTATCTCTTAATTCGTTTAGTTATGGTAATTTTTCACTCCACTCAGAATTAACAATCCAAGGTTCTAGTGAAATCAACTCATCATTAATAAATGTTTTAATTTGATGTTTTACTTCTTTAAAGTTCATTGTTAATACTTATATAGGTTTTATTTTTTAGCTTGGAAGTGAATAAATCAATGAGATTATCTCAGCCACACAAACAGGCTTGGCCTCTCCTTCAACTTCAAATATGATTTTTAATGTATATTTTGCTCCACCTGAAACCTCCTCAATATTTGTTAAGGATACCTTCCCTCTAAATTTTGAGTTCGCAGGGGTTGCGTTTGGAAATCTCACCTTTTCAAGTCCGTAGTTTACTGCTAATGCTATGTTATTAAGTTTTAGTGTTTGAAATACAACCTGAGATGCATAGGATAATACATGAAACCCATGTGCTATAGTTTGTTTATAAGGTGAATACTTTGCAGCTTTTTCTTGATCTATATGAATCCACTGTTTATCTTGAGTTAATTCTGCAAATGTATTTACTTTATCTTGTGACATTTCAAACCACTGCGAGACACCAATTTCCTTTCCAAGATATTTATTTAAATCTTCTAGATTTTCTATTTCTGTTGAATAAGATTGTTCCATAATATAAATTAATTGATCATGTATCCCCCATCTATATTAAATGTCTCTCCTGTTGTATAACTAGATGCTTCAGAAGCAAGATAGACAGCTATCCCAGAAATTTCTTCTGGTTCAGCTGCTTTCCTAATTGGTAAATCTTTCAACCATAATTCTAACATCTCTTCATTTTGCCATAAAGCAGAACTTAATTTTGTTTTTATTAGTCCCGGGCATATTGCGTTTGACCTAATACCATACTTACCCCATTCTTTTGCTTGAGATTTAGTTAACATACTAATTGCAGCTTTACTAATTGAATATACTCCTAGTCCTTTATCTGGTTTATGTCCTTCAACAGAAGAAATATTTATAATAGAGCCCGATTTGTTGTTTTTCATATGCTTCATTACCATATTAGAAAGCTTAAACGCGGCTTTTACATTAATATCCATTATTTTATTAAAAAGCTTTTCATCCGCATTTTCAAGTCTATCAAAAACAGGATTTATCCCTGCATTATTAACGAGTATATCTATTTTATCATATTTTTTTATTGTTGTGTCAATAAGGTTTTTCAAGTGATCTTCTTCTCCAACATGACATTCACATGCAAGTGCATTATGTCCATTTTTTGTTATTTTATTAGCTATTTCATCTACTGCTTCTTTTGATCTACTGCTAACAACTACGCTTGCTCCAAATTCTGCAAGTGCCTCTGCAATTGACGCACCAATACCTCTGCTTGCTCCTGTAACAATTGCAACCTTGCCTGATAAATCAAATAGTTTTGTATATTTTTTTGTCATTTTAAATACAATTATGTGAACGTAATATACTAATTGATTTAATTATCCTTATAAGAATGTAAAATAAATACAGAAAAAGATTTTTTGATAAAGTTTAATGAGGTTGTATGTTTTTATAGATGAAAATATTCTTATATATTTAGTAAAAACTGATCTTAAATAAATAAAATAAAGAACGGAAAATAATAAAAACCAAATAATTATGAGTGCAAATCAAGAGCCATTTGAACTTAACTTTTACAAATGGGAAAAAGAGTTTAAAGATAAGCCATACCTAAAACAACCTATAGGTGAACAATGGGAAGAATATACATGGGGTCAAGTTGGAGATATGGCCAGACGATTAGCCTCTGGGCTTAAATCTCTTAACCTTAGAGAAGGTGCACATATAGGGATTTATTCAAAGAATTGTAGAGAATGGATTATTTCAGACCTAGCAATTGTAATGGCTGGATATGTTTCAGTTCCTTTCTTTCCCTCTTTAAATGGGAAAGAACTTGCATATATAATGGATTATGGAGATGTTGATGCACTTTTTTTAGGTAAAATTGAGACATGGGATGATATAAAAAATGACTTACCCAAAGACATGCCAATGATCACGTTTCCTAATTATGCAGGCTGTTCAAAAGTTGATATAGGTCATAAATGGCATGAATTTATAGATAATCATGAGCCAATAACCAACCCGCATAATCCTAAATTATCTGATTTATGGACAATAATTTTTACCTCTGGTACAACAGGAAATCCAAAAGGAGTTATGCTAACTTATCAAGCAATTGACGGAATTAAAGTTGTATTAGATGACCCCAATAATCCATTGGGAATTAAACATGATGGTAATAATGATTTTATATCTTATCTGCCACTAAACCATATTTTTGAAAGAGTAGTTATAGAATGGACATCATTTAGATATGGTGGAACAATTTCATTTGTTGAGTCGATAGAAAAGTTTGGACAAAATCTTAAAGATGTTCAACCGCATGTTTTTGCTGCTGCTCCAAGAGTGTGGACAAAACTTCAAATGGGAATTCTGTCTAAATTTCCTCAAAAAAGACTAGACACATTACTTAAAATTCCATTATTATCAGCACTGCTTAAAAAGCTTTTAAAGAAAGGACTTGGGTTTAGTAGATCTAGAGTTACCGTGTCTGGTTCAGCTCCAATGCCTGTAGAATTAATTGAATGGTTTAGAAAGATTGGTGTCTATATAACCAATGGATATGGAATGACTGAGAACTGTGCAATATGTAGCTCTGTTGATGGAAAAGACTTTGGAAAGTTAAATACTGTTGGGAAGCCTCAAAAAGGGGTTGAGCTTAAAATTGATGAGGAAACAGGTGAAATACTTATGCGAGGACCATTCGTAATGGTTGGTTATTATAAAAATGAGGAGTTATCAAATCAAACATTAAGAGGTGGATGGCTTCACACAGGAGATAAAGGTTTCTTAGATGATGATGGATATTTACATATAACCGGAAGAGTAGCTGATAGTTTTAAAACTTCAAAAGGAGAGTATATTGAGCCACTTACTTTGGAACAATATTTTGTAAATATTAATGAAATAGAAGAAGTTTGTGTTGTTGGTCTTGGAATTGCACAGCCTCTTTGTCTAATTCAGTTGTCCGAAATTGGTAAAAAAGCTTCAAAAGAGGCTCTGTCAAAAATGTTAACTGAAACACTTAATAAAGCTAATAACGAGCTTGTTAACTATAAAAAAATATCAACATTGATAGTTGTAAAAGACGAGTGGAATCAAGAAAATGGTATTGTTGGACCAACTCAAAAACTTAAAAGAGGGGCTATTGAAGATCTTTACTCTGGAAGCTACCTTAAATGGCACGAATCAAATGAAAAATTAATCTTTGAATCATCGTCAAATCAGTCCCAAAGATTTGATTCATATTCATAAGGCTAATTCTAATTACAGTTAATGATACCACCTGTATTTGGTAGGTGCAAAAAATTATATTAACTTGGATTCAAATCAGATGAAGTATTATGGGTCTATAGCCTGTTTTTACTGGGCTTTCCACCATACTTACATTAAATTATATAAACTAGTTATAGAAAAGGATTATCTTTGAAGTAACAAAAACTAATTAATATGAAAAATATTTTAAACAAATATTATTTAGCCTTTATGGCTGTAATTCTATTTGGTAGTGTTTATTCTCAAAATCAAATTTCAGGATCTGTAATGGATGCTGATAATATGGAAGCAATTCCAGGGGTAAATGTTATCATTGATGGCACAAACATTGGAACTGTTACAGACTTCGATGGAAATTTTGTCATAAATACAAGTCAAGATACTCCATTAACACTTGTTATAAGCTATGTTGGTTATAGCGCTGAACGTGTTGATGTAACATCTGCAGGTCAAGATATAAATATATCTCTTTCTGCAGGTCAAAACCTTGAAGAGATTATTGTCTCTGCTTCAAGGAGAGCTCAAAAAGTTACTGATGCTCCTGCTTCAGTAAGTGTTATATCTGCAAGACAAATTGAAAATTCAGCACAAGTTGCAGAGCCTTCAAGAATTCTTGTTTCTGTTCCTGGTGTTCAAATACAACAACAAACTGCAAACTCTCTTAACATTGAAATGAGAGCTGGGTCAGGAGTTTTTGGAACATCTACATACATAATGAGAGATAATAGAGGGTTAATAACTCCTGCTGCAGGGACTTTCTTTAGTTTCCAACAAGGTCTTTCTAACTTAGACCTAGCCTCAGTTGAGGTAGTTAGAGGTGCTGCTGGTGTTCTTTATGGACCTGGTGTAACATCTGGTGTTGTTCACTTTAGAAGCAAAAGCCCTATAGATTATACCGGTAATGCTATTTCGATGTGGGCTGGTGAATTAAACACTATTGGTTCTGAGATAAGAATTGCCAGAGCAAATGATGATAAGACTTTTGGATGGAAAATTAATGCTAGGTTAAATTCGGGTGATGATTTTACTTATGATAATGAGGCTGAGTTAGCTCCTAAGGTTGGTGGAATTAATAGTATAATTAGACAACCTGTTATTTCAAATAATTATGTTGACGTTGCTGCTACTGCTGCAAATGGTGAAGTGTTGTATGACTTTACAGGAGGGAACGCAATAATAGACAATTATAGCAACATTGCTTTTGACACAAATTTAGAATGGAGACCAAACGAAGATACTAACTATCAAGTTAGTGCAGGTTTGACTAATGGAGGTGGTCTATTCTTTCAAGACTTAGGTATTGGGTATGCTGATGGTAGTACATATTGGGGTCAAGTTCAGGCTACAATGGGCAACTGGTATGCTCAAGCTTTTATAGACCATAATGATGGTGGTGGAATAGATAATCCTACTTTCTTATATGGAACTGGGATGCGTCAGGTAACCAAAAGAACAACTATGGAAGCTCAAATTCAATACAACTTTGATATACCATGGTTATTTGATTCTGAATGGACTGTAGGATATGATTACAGAAATACTGATTCTGACTCTGAATATACTCTTTGGGGAAGAAATGAAGATAATGATGATTATATAACTAATGGATTTTATGGTCAAGGTACACTTAAACTAGCAGAAAAAATGGATTTTGTGGTAGCTGGAAGATATGATCAAGCAAGTTTTATAAGCACTGGAGAATTTGCTCCTAGAGCTGCTCTTGTATATAAGCCTTCTGAAAAAACTACTTGGAGACTAGCTTATAATAAAGCATTATCTGGACCGTCCGCGCTTCAAATGTATATTGACTTCCCGGTAAATGCACCGGCACCTGGAGTTTTAGACGCATGGTTAAGTGGGCAAAGTACTGCACAACGTTTTGCTGACCCATCAAATCAAGTAATTGATTTAGCAGGGCTTCCTGTTGATATTCCTGTTTCGGCTGCAGCTAATGGATTGCCGTTAGCAATTCCTTATGGTGCTGTTGCTGGTTTATCTCTTGCAGGTTTATATGCACAGGTTCCTGCGTTAGAGCCATTATTAACACCATTTTTTGCAAATTATGCAGGACCATCTGGTGGCTCAGGAATTTTAGCTCCTTATGATATATTCGAACCTACTCAAACGACTGGTAATAGAAATACAAGAACTGGAAGATTCAGCTCTGTAGAAAACTTTGAATTAGGTGTTACAACTGTAATTGGAAAAAAATTAAGACTTAGTGCTGATATTTACTCTTACGTTAACACAGGGTTTACTAACTTTAGTGCAATTGGAGATACATATGCGTTAGTTGGTTCAGACATTCCAGGAGATTTAGGAGCAGCTGTTGCTGCTGATGCTACTAGTTATGTAAATCAAGCTTTAACTCCAGCAGTAACTGCTGGTGTAACAGCTGCCGTACAAGCAGGATATACAGCAAACGGAATTCCAGAATTTTTATGGGGAACTGGAGCACCAGCTGGAGCACTTTTCCCTGGTTCACCAGCTATAGCTCCTGTATCTGCAGCAGTTGCTGCTGCTCTTCCAAGTGCATTGGCTGCGCAAGCAGGACCAATTATAGCTGGAATTGGTAGTGCATTTCAAGCAGGTGGAGCAGGTTTCGTTGGTCAATTAGGTCCATTATTTGGTGCTATAGGTGCTGTTGAATCTGATAGAGTTCCTCAAGGAGATGGAATTACTCACATTACAACAGGATACATCACTCAAGGTGATGCTAAAAGATCTCACTGGGGAGGTGATGTAAGTTTGGATTACTTTGCTAGTTCTGATGTTAGACTATGGGCAAATACTTCATGGTTAAGTCAAAATGAGTGGATTCCAGGTGAAGACAATGATGATGATTTAGTTAATACATCATATCTAAATGCTCCTAAGTTTAAATACAGAATGGGTATGGATTATACTCCTCTTACTGGTATAAATTTCTCAGTAGCATTCCAACATGATGACAAGTTTAGATCAGTTCAAGGTCAATGGAATGGAATGGTTCAAACCAAAAATTTAATTGATGCTAGTGTGGGATATAGATTTAGTCCTAATGTGAGACTTGATATTTCTGCTACTAACCTTACGGATAGTCCTTATAAAACTTATCCAAATTTACCAGATATTAGAAGAAGAGTATTAGGAAAAATTACTTGGAACTTCTAATTAATCTTAATTTTATCATAAAAAGAGCAACTTTGGTTGCTCTTTTTTTTGGATAACCTTTTATGTAACTATATTTGAATCTAAGTAATTACAATGAGAAAAGTCGGTATTGATTCACTATCATATTATGTGCCTTCACTTTATGTTGATATTGAAGAATTGGCTATCAAGCGAGAGATTGTCCCAGACAAACTAATAAAAGGATTGGGCCTTAAAAAAATGGCTACTCCAGACTTTGATGAGGATTCTGCTTCAATAGCTGCTAATTCACTTTACCGTCTAATTGTAGATAATGATATAGATCCTAGAAAAGTTGGTAGAGTCTACTTAGGAACTGAAAGTGGTGTTGATGCATCAAAACCAACATCTTCTTATGTAGTTGAAATCCTTGAAAATATATTTGAAGATCAATATGGTGAAAGATGCTTCAAAAATTGTGATATAGTTGATTTAACTTTTGCATGTGCAGGAGCTGTTGATGCCCTTCAAAACTGTTGTGACTGGGTAAGAAATGGAGAAGATAGACAAGCAATTGTTATAGCATCAGATATAGCAAAATATGATCTTGATTCATCAGGTGAATATACACAGGGAGCTGGTTCAGTATCAATGATGATTTGTGATGATCCATCAATAATATCTTTTAACGGATCTTGGGGTGTTTCAACTAAAGGTATAGGTGATTTTTTTAAACCTAGGAGGGCATTCAAAAGATCTAGCATTCTTATCGAAGCCGCTAAGCTTCTTGATCAAGAAATTTCTTCAAATGAGGCAGAAGAACTACTTGCAAAATCGGACTCAAAGTTTTGGTCAGACTCAAATGAAATAGTTGAAGTTTATAAAGAAGAACCAATTTTTGAAGGTCAATTTTCTAATGAGAGCTACAAAGACAGAGTGTCTGAAGCTATTGAAAATTTTAATACTCTGAATAAGAGAAACATATTGACTGATTGGGAAAATATAATTTTTCATTTACCCTATGCTTTTCACGGGAGAAGAATGATCATAAACAAATGGCTAGATTGGATGAATGAAAATGAAATTATTCAAGAAGTTTATTCAGAAATTGGAGAACCTGAATCTAGTGAAGATAGTGATTGGATGAAAAAAGTATCTAAATCTAATCTCTACAGAAAATTTCTAGAAGAAAAAATAGCTCCAGGTGAAAAGGCATCCTCTGAAATAGGGAATATGTATACAGCTTCTATTTTTATGTCATTAATAAGCACGCTTGTTGAAGGGGTTAATTACAACAAAGATTTTAAAGATAAAAAGATTGGGTTTATTAGCTATGGTAGTGGATCTAAAGCAAAAATTTTTGAAGGAACAGTTCAGGAAAATTGGGTAGAAAAAATTAAAAAGATCAACTTGTTTGAAAGTTTAAACAAAAGGAAAAAAATTAGTATAGATGTCTACGAAGATCTTCATAACAGAAAAATTACATCTAATATTAATAACAATAATGGAATTATAAAACTTACTAAAATTTCAGATGGTGAGTTTACACAAGGACTTAGAAATTATATAAAACATTAACAGTAACAATGAATATTTTAGTCTGTATAAGTAATGTCCCAGATACTACATCAAAGATAAATTTTGTAGAAAATGATTCTAAATTTGACACTAATGGTGTTCAATTTATTATTAATCCAAATGATGAGTTTGGTTTAACTAAGGCTGTTTGGATGAAGGAATCTAATGGAGCTAATGTTACCGCTCTTACAGTGGGAAATCCTTCTTCAGAAACGATTTTAAGAAAATGTTTAGCAATTGGAGCTGATAAAGCCATAAGAATTAACTGTGAAGCGCTTGATGCATACTCTGTAGCCAAGGAAATTGTAGCTCATTGCCAAACCATTAAATATGATTTAATAATCTGTGGTAGAGAATCAATTGATTATAACGGAGGGCTAGTTCCTGGACTTCTTGCAGGATTTCTAGATTATAATTTTATAACAAATTGTGTAAGTCTTGAGATTAGTGACTTAACCGCAAAGTGTGCTCGAGAAATTTCAGGAGGTACAGAAATAAGTCAATGTGAATTACCTCTTGTAATTGGATCTCAAAAAGGATTAGTAGAGGAAAGTGATCTAATTATTCCTAACATGAGAGGGATTATGATGTCAAGGCAAAAACCTCTTGAGGTTATAGAAGCTATGAGTATTAGTGCCAAAACAAGTGATAAAAGGTTTCATAAACCTGAAACAAAAAGTGAAGTAAAACTTGTTAAGCCAGACGAATTAGACAAATTAATAGATCTTTTAGAAAACGAAGCAAAAGTTATTTAATATGGCAGTACTCGTATACCTAGAATCAGAAGAAAGTAAATTTAAAAAGACAGCCTATGAAGCTCTTTCTTATGGAAAAGCACTAGCTGATAAAATGGGCGTTAAAGTATCTGGGCTAATTTTTAATTGTTCTGATACAGATAGTTTGAAAAAATATGGAGCAGATAAAATTATAACTATTGATAACCCTGATTTTCAAAAATTTTCATCAAAAAAATATTCACATGCATTAGCAGAGGTTATAAAGTCTGAGAATTCTTCAGTTGTTATATTATCTTCATCTGCTAACTCAAAATTTTTAGGAGCTCACTTGTCAGGTATTACTGATGCTTCATATGTTTCAAATGTTGTTGAAATACCTGAAAGTATATCTCCTTTTGTTATAAAAAGAACATGCTTTACCAATAAAGCATTCTCTTCAACGGAGATGAGTGATGGATTAAGAATTATAAGTGTTTCTTCTAACTCATTTGGAATGGTTGAAAGTTTTAATGATTCAACAGTTGAAAGTTTTAATCCAGAAAAAGTTGATTCAAATCAAGAAATAATTAATATAGAAAAAGATACAGGGAGTGTAACTATAGCTGATGCTGATATTGTAGTTTCTGCTGGAAGAGGTCTTAAAGGTCCAGAAAACTGGGGAATGATTGAAACATTAGCTGAAACGCTTGGTGCTGCAACGGCTTGTTCTAAACCTGTTTCCGATATGGGATGGAGACCGCATAGTGAGCATGTAGGTCAAACAGGTAAACCAGTTTCTTCTAATCTCTATATTGCAATCGGTATATCTGGCGCTATTCAACATCTTGCTGGAATCAATTCCTCTAAAGTAAAAGTTGTCATTAATAATGACCCTGAAGCTCCTTTCTTCAAAGCAGCAGATTATGGAATAGTTGGTGATGCCTTTGAGGTAGTACCAGCCTTAATTGATAAGCTTAAAGCTAGACAATAAGAATTTATTATACAAATATTAAAATCAATATTATTTTCTTATATTATTGAAATAATTCTATTAAATATTTTAAAAATTTCGATTAATAATTTACTTATATAAGCATTAATTATACAAAAACAAATTTTAATTAGATATTCTAATACTCAGTATAAAGAATCTCTAGCTTTAACCTCTTAGAAAGATTAGATTGATCTGGAGAAGAGCCAAATAAAGAAACAGGGAAAGGGAAAGAAAGTGATGAACTAGGCAATAAAATCTTTTTCATATTAGGGAGATAGCCACTCTTCAATGTAAAGACATCATCAATATTTGACATAGTAGTTAAACCTAGGTCAATGTTTAGAGAGTCATGCCTAACAATATTAGACACATGGTTTGTTATGTTAAACTTATAACTAGTAGGCTTATTGTTTGAGTCATATTGAAGAAGCCCTCCAAAACTGAACTTATTCATGTTTATAGAGGTTGTTGAATAATCAATTGAAAAATCCTTATTATAATCCTCAATTGGACTAGCGTTATCATAAGAATAAATATATAATCGTTCTGGTAAAACCTTAGAATTTGATATACTAATTTCATCATCTAAATGAAGAACGATATTTGCTTCATTTATCAAAATATCTTTAGACATGAAAGATTTTAATTCATCTGATATAGAGTTATCATTAGAGAACAACTTTAATTTAGAAATGAACTTTGATCCATTTAAATATATTTTTTCAGAAGGAAGATTCTTAGAAGATGTATTTACCTCAGCTAATATTTTTGGATCAAAATTTTCATGATCATAGATGTTTATGGTGACACCCCCTAAGGGAATAACGCTAGATGCTTTTTTTATTTCAATAGTATCATCTGAAACGTCGTCATAAGTATCATTGATGTTATATGAATTATAGTCATATTCTAGAACAATCCTAGCATTTGAAATGTCTAGCACCATATAGAGATCATCTGTGAAATTTTCAGCCCTAACGATAAGCCCCTTAAAAAAATTATTAAAATTAGCCTGATTAACTAACCTCTCTGAGCCCTCTAAATTTATCAAAGTTCTTTGAAAAAAATTAACATCAAGAGGTACTCTTAGTCTTGGTGTTTCATAATAATTTACCTGAGTTAATTCATCTTCTTCTGTAATAGGGTCATCTTCATTATAAAATACTGGTATTTCATCAAAATTTATACTAACGCTATCATCATGTAACGTTTTACCATAAAAACCTTGTTTGTAAAAATCATCATCAGAAAAATACTCTTTAGAAGATTCAAAATTATTAGCCGGATCAAGAGTGCTTAAATAATAAGTTAACTCATAAACCTTTAAATCAAATTCTGCACTTCTATTTCCAAACACTGAATCTATTTCATAAACTTGTTGTTCTACATTATATGAAGAACTATCTGTATCATTTGGATCTAAAATACCATCCCCATCTGAATCATTACTAAGAGGATTTGTCCCAGCCTCAAATTCAATAATATCAGACAGACCATCCCCATCTGAATCACTTTCAGGATCCTGTGGATCAGAG
>Ga0115557_1002410_pt1 | contig 12555 bp, 10 predicted proteins | sample COGITO_mtgs_1104_FD_87280 | JGI IMG/M metagenome (GOLD analysis project Ga0115557, IMG submission 87280) | Pelagic marine microbial communities from North Sea - COGITO_mtgs_110421 | ecosystem: Environmental > Aquatic > Marine > Epipelagic | place: Germany:Helgoland, sampling site Kabeltonne...
ACTGTCCAAAACCCCGGTCCCCACAAGTCCCCTCCCCCCCCCCCCCTTCTGGTCACGATGGGCAATTCTGACTCCACGCACGCGTCCAATGCAGAGGCAGACTTCAAGGACAGCCTCCTTAATGATGTATTCAACGACAGCAGCCAAACTGTGCTGGACATGGAAAAAGTGACCATGATCATCTGGAAGTTCAGGGATAGTCCTGACATGGTTCGCTTTGTGAGCGATTTCCTCGCCAAATACTCCGGTGAGCGCCTCGTCTTCGACGGAATCGAGTTCTACCTGCCCCAGCTTGCCCACATGATCATCCATCTGGAGGTGGAGTGGTCCGATTCCACCCTGGAAGAGTTTGCTTTGATCATCTCCCAGCACTCCCTCCACTTTGCCCTCCAGTTCAACTGGATACTGGTTGCCGCCCTGGAGGACTACCAGCCTGAGACGGCCGCCGGCGACCCCAACCCGACCTACAACCACCTCTTCTACACCCGCTGCATTAAGCTGCTCCAGAACATGGAGAGGTGTGTTGTTTACGGCACTCCCCGCGCCTTTGAGCTGCAGAAACTCTTCGAGGACGGTAAGATATCGCGCGCAGAGTACGAGCAGATGGAGCTCGCGGATCGGCGCTTCAACGCCATCCAGATAGTGGACTCTCCCCACCAGCACGTCGGCGACAGTGACACCACCAACCCCAACAGGAAAATGGGGATGAGCGGCTACCTCTTGTATAAGCGCGGCCGGCGCCGACCCTACCGGAGGAAGCCGTGGAAGTCGCGCTACTTCATCATTGCCGACCGCATGCTCTTTTGCTACGACCACCCCAACGGGGCCTTGAGGAGGGCCATGCCCCTGGAATCTGCCATTATCGAGGTGCCCTCTTCCTCAAAGCACCCTCATTACTTCGAGGTCCACAACCAGAACTACCAGTTCTTGCTGCGTGCGGAGAGCGACGCGGAGGCTAAGAACTGGGTCAAGGCCCTCGAGGGGGAGGCGAAGACGGCTGCCCTCTTCTCCATGACGCTGTCCTCCAGCGACAGCTCTGGACAGTCGCTCATTTCCCAGCTCCTGCCCAACCAGCGAGCCCGGTACCAGTTTTTCAAGGGCGAGCGCGATTTCGTCCGCTCCCTCACGGATATCGCCGAGGAATTGAGGTTTGAGCCCCGGTCGGAGCGCAAGGCCCTCGCTCCACAGCTGATTGGGGAGACCCCCATTCCTCCCTGTGCCTATGTGCCCATGTGCAAGTCCACTGAAAAATGGACCCGTGTGACGCGCATGCTCCCTAAGGAGGCGCGCGTCTTTAGCACGAAGGAGAGATGCCCTGTTCTGATGTGTTTCGCTTCACAGTACGAGGAGGAGTTCGTGGATGTCGCCACTTACCTGCACAATAATTTCGAGCAGGAGCTGTTGCCCTCTGACAAACCTTCCTCCGAGAGGAAGGGCGGTGATGGCGATGGTGATGGTGGTGAAGGCGACAGTGATAAGTTCGCAACCCCAGGGGGCAGCAACGCTGGAGTATCCTCTAAGAACAGTTCCTCGACCGCTGACGGCGACGGCAACAATAGTCACGATTCCGGCTCCTCCTCTGCTGCTTATGACAAGGAAGAAGGCAATGGCAACGGCAACGCACAACAATCAACCAGCAGCAACAATTCTGCATCTACTCATACGCGCTCTCCCCCGCGTGCTTCTTCTCCCTCAAACGTTGAGCTTATGCTCACCACGCCGAGCACGAAAAAGGAAAAGCGAGTTTTCGGCTCGCGCAAGCTCTTTAACAGTTTGGCTAGCATCAAAGCGAAGGCAAACAGGGTCCGAAGCCCTTCTTATGCCGAACGGAATGACAACCCAAACAGGTAAGTTAGTTGCGAGGTGAACTTGAACTTGAAATTGAAATTGAAATTGAAATTGGTAGTGTAGTTGGTTTAACGATCGATGATGGGATCAGTTGTGTACTATTTTTGGTGGTACCCTCTCCAACACTTTCGAACCCTCTCCAACACTTTCGAACCCTCTCTAACACTTTCGAACCCTCTCTAACACTTTCGAACACTTTCGAACCTCCAAAAAGCCCGAAAACTACCCGGAGAATATGGAAAGACGACAACAATGATGATGACAGTGACGAAGATCACAACGAAAGTGAAGATACACCGAGGAGGAAATCCTCCAGCGGCAGCATTAGCCGGCAATCCCCTAGGAGAAAAAGCCGAAAAACAAAGCTCAACAAATTTATGAAGGAGATGCCGACCGTCCGCCTCCCAAAGAACATCAGCGCCATGAAGAATCGGAAAAAGTTCAAGAAGAAGGAGATCGATGATTTACCCCACAAGACGGTCAAGATATTTAAAGCGTCCAGCATCGACGGTCAATTCGGCGGAATCGACATAGAATGCCTGAACAAGGCGAAAAAATACGTCTGCGGGAGTGAGAACTGGCAAGAACGTTGCGAGAGGCTCGGGGGGGGGGAGTTTGAAGATGATCTGGAGCCTCGAACTGTCTTCAGTGCTATTATCAGCAAATCCAACGACGATGTCAGGCAGGAGGTCTTCGTAATGCAGCTTATCCACTTTTACCAGAGCGTCTTCAAATCCGAAGGGCTCCCCATTTACTTGAAACCCTATCGTATCCTGTCAACGAGCAAAACAACCGGTCTGATTGAGCTGTTGCGCGATGCAACCAGCATCGACGGCTTGAAGAAATCTGACAACTATCCGGCGGGGGGGCTCAGAGCTTACTTCGAGCTTGTCTACGGCTCGCCGGACAGTGAGAGCTTCAAAATAGCGCAGAACAACTTTATGACGAGTCTTGTTGGTTATTCTCTGTGCAGCTATTTGATTGGCCTGAAGGACAGACATAACGGCAACATTATGATTGACACGCACGGCCATCTCATATTCATCGATTTTGGGTTTGCTATGGGTATGAAACCGGGACACGAGTGGGGCTTTGAGCGAGCTCCCTTCAAATTCACCAAAGAGTATCTGGACGTGATGGGCGGGCTGAATTCCGATTGCTTCTCTCAATTCAAGAAATTGTTTGTCGCCGGCTTCAAGGCGGCCAGGGCCAGCTCGCAGCTAGCTTGTGGGCTCGTAGAGATTATGATGTTCCAAAGCCAGTATCCCTGCTTTACGGGGAGGCGATATGGCAAAGATATTGGACTGTACCGATTCCAGCGCCGTCTGATGTTGCATCAGCCTGAGGAGAAGATTGATGCCTTGGCTGAGGGTTTGATTTGGAGCAGCATCGATAATGTGGGAACAGTGTGGTACGACAAGTTCCAGCTGGCCACAAATGGGATTGCACCCTGATTTGTTGAAAACTATTTGCTGCTAAATGCTGTCTTAACAATAAAAAAATTTCCAAAAGGAAACCTTTTTTTTCCCCTTTTGATTTTGATCTGATGGCAGAGAGACTTCGCATAAAAACCCATTGGGGTTGAAAAACTAACTAAACACTGTAAGGGCGCTTTTCTCACTTTTCTCGACCGATCATTCCATTCGTCGTCGTCCTCGGGCATGTTTCTTCTCTTCACTTTTGTTCTTCTCCTTCTTTCAACATGCATAAATTCATCCCCTCCCAGCTATCACTATGCCCCCTCAACAATTCAGATGGTAGCAATGAAGCCAGAACACGTCGTCGGGAATGGTATTCTTGTCAACACTGGTAATGTGGATCTGGATTGGGAAATTCGTACTGTTAGTAACGTGGACAATGTCAACTTTGCATTTCAGAACACCAGCGGAACAGCCACAAAGTTTGATTTGACAGATGGAGAAAGTGGATTCAGCACAATTCATTTCATGGTAACGTCCAATGACTCTTTCTCACAAGCTGGCAAGGCTTACGAGATCTTAACCGAGTTGATTGTGACAAAGAAGGGGGCAGATTTGGATGCTGAGCCAGATGCTCAAGAAGAAATTCCCATCGAGGTGGAAGTGTACGTGACTGCTGAAGCGTCCGGCCCCCATTCTTCGCCTCATTACACTTTTCCGGTTTCTTTGGTTGCGGGAATGGATTTAGAAGTTGGGTTGAGACCGACTGACCAGGCTAGCATGGCAATTTCGCACTCTCTGTCAACTCAGTCTGTCCTACTGCTGGTAACTCAGCCTGGCGTCCCGCCCAAAGAATGCACACTTATTTTCAGACACGGAGAAGAGTACACCTATAGGACATCGTCGTGCTCTCTTGAATCTATGAAAGGCGGAGAAGCCACGTTCAGTCTAAAATACATCGGGGCCTTCGGAACAAGCTATGTTTTCCAGCACCTAACCCTAACTGTTGAGTGCCCTGATGAACTCATGTCTCCCACTGGGCCGAATGGCTTGTGTCAGTGTCCCGCCGGGTACTTTGCTGGCGATGTTGTCGGTGCAAACGACGGAGAGACCTGCATTGCTTGCGATAAAGACACGTACAATGAAAATGTCGGCAGCGTGAATGAAAATGACTGCACTGCTTGTCCTTCCTTCACTCAGACCAACACAACCAACAGCACTTCAATTGGCATGTGCACTTGCAAGGGCGCCTTCGTGATGACTAACTCAGATTCTCGGAATTGCGATTGTCCTGCGGGTTCTTACCTTTCTGGCAACGAGATCGATGGCGAGTGTATTGCTTGTGAGAGCGGCAAGATTATGACGACTTCCAATCGAGACAGCGACTGCATTAGTTGTGAGAGTGATCTAGCCAAGGGAGATCGCAACACTGGGACCAATGGTAAAGTTGGATCCACGAGCATTGTTGACTGCGTCTGCACAGATGTCGCTATGCTCGTCGACGGCGCGGACGGAATGTGTAAATGTCCCGCCGGATACAGTTACGATCAATCTGAGAAGAGCTGCGTTCTATGTCCGCTTGCTTCTTTCGCAGATGAGGCGAGTTTGAAGGGTAACTGCTACAGTTGCCAAGATCCAAACTCTAATACGACGAACGTGGGTTCAACCAACTCATCTGCGTGCGTTTGCAGATCATCCCTCATGGAGAAGGATGCTTTTGGCACCTGCGGATGCCAAAGGGGATACCATTTCGAGGATGACGACGGCGACGGAATTGGCGATTGTGTGCTTTGTCCGGTTGACACTCACGAAGACATCGTCGGTTTGCACTTGTATTGTGAGACTTGCGCCTCGACGGACATTAACACACACACCAACGGAGTCATCGGGAGTGAGACCATCGATGACTGCGTCTGTGTTGACCCAAACATGGCCGTAGACCCCCAAAACGGTATGTGTGGATGCAAACCGGGGTACTACTACATTGCGAGCGAAACTGGAAATGATGCAGGAAGCTGCGAGCGATGCCCGCTGGGATTTTTCAGCGAACGTATTGGGCTACCTAGCAGCTGCAATAGCTGTGCTGAGGAGGTTGACGCGAACACGAACACCACGAACACCGGGAGCATGTCTAGTAACGACTGTGTTTGCCACGCGCATAATCAAAACATGCAGGAAGAACAAAGCATCGGGTTCATGTGTGGGTGTGTGGCGGGCTATTATTTTGTTGACACAGACGGTGATGGCACCGGCACGTGTGAACTCTGCCCTATTGACACTTACAGCGATACGGTTAGCCTCGAGCAATCGTGCGATGCTTGTGCTGATGCAAACAGTTACACAAACTCCACCGAAGGGAGTTATCACGCCGATCATTGCGTGTGCAGGGATCCAATTATGTTGCGTTTTGGCTCTTCGAATACTTGCGGGTGCCCGCCAGGGTATCTTTTTGTCGAAAGTGACGGGGATGATGGTATCTCACGGTGTGAAAAATGTCCAACGGGAGAGTTCAAGACCGAGATAGATTTGCAGAAGGTTTGCTTGAAATGCACTGCCGAATATGGGAACAATTACACGGGCATTTACCTCTCAACAACCTTGGAGAGTGGCTCAACAAGTCCGATTGATTGCGGCTGCGCCGAAGGTAGTTATCTTTCTGAGCTCTCGGAGTTGTGTGATGTTTCGGCACCATGTTGCGTCCCCTGTCCTGAGGGCTCAATTTGCGACGGATTTGGAACGACGGTGAGGTCTCTGCAATTAGAGGAGGGTTACTGGAGGGCAAGGGAGTACAGCAATCTTATTGTGCTGTGCAGCGAGAAAACCGGTCATGAGGACAGTTGCAGGGGGGGAAGCAATACGACCAATTTCGGTGCAGGTACTTGTTTGGATGGGCACACTGGACCGTATTGTGATGTTTGTGGGACTGGTTGGGCTCTCGATAAGGATAGTGGCGAGTGCTTCGAGTGTAACGACGAGGTGCACGATGTGGCCGTGGCAGTCGTTGTTGTCGTTTTTATCCTGTTCTTCGGCCTTTTCTTCTATACTGCGTACAAAGGGGCCAAAGCGATGCAGCGGGCGATCGACGAGATCAACTCGATCGATGAGTTGGAAAACAGCGGAGAGAATGGGTCTATCGACGGCCAGAAGAGTGCCATGGCTGAGCAGAAAATATTGGAGGCCAAGGCAGAAATTAAGAAAAAGGTTGATGAGTTGAAGGCAAAGAAAGATGCCGTGATGGCGAGAGTGAACAAGCTGAGGGCTTTTTACAAATCGGCTCGCACTCCTTTAAAGATATTCATCAGTTTTTCTCAGATTGTGAGCGGGCTACCTGATACAATCGAACTAAAGTTCCCGGAAGAATTCACCTCTCTGGCACACAAACTCAATTTTGTGAATTTTGACATCGGGGCTCTCTTTGCGCAGAGCTGCGTTATGGAGAGCTCTTTCATCAGCGAGCTGTACGTCATCACGGGAGGGCCGATACTCTTTTTGGTATTTTTGCTCGCAATGATCAAGTTCTGCAAAATGAAAAACGACCCCATTTATGATATCATCAGCGAGGAAATATTCAAACTGATTTTATTGGGAAGCTATCTGATGATGCCTGCGGCAACTGTTAAGACGTTTACCACCTTCCGCTGCGATGGTGATCTACAAGATCCGTCTCTTGAGCCCGAGCCACTGATGTCAGATTACGGCGAGTTTTTGAAAGCCGATTACTCCATCAGATGCGATGGCAACGATGCGTACGATCGCGCGACGTTATGGGCGCTGGCCATGATCTTCGTGTACCCAATTGGAATCCCATTCAGCTACATATTTTTTCTTCATAAGCACAAACATACAATCGATCCAGGTCAGGAAGAGCTTGTGATGATACTGAAGAGCGAAGAAAAGGCATTGGAGATGAGCATACAAATCAGAGACAACGGACCCTACGCGAAAGAGCATAGCAAGTATTCGTTTCTGTATGAGGCGTACGAACCGAAGTGCTGGTGGTTCGAAATTTTCGACACATACCGTCGCCTGACCCTCACAGCCGGGTTGATATTGCTCCGTCCCGGAACAGTTTTGCAGATTGTTTTTAGTATGATCATTTGTCTCATCAGCATGCGTGTGTATGCCGGTTCTGATCCCTACATTAAGGATCGTGACGACACCCTCGCAGAGATCATGCAGTGGCAGATCTTCTTCACAATGCTCGCTGCTTTGCTTCTGAAAGTGGACATCACAGGCGAGGGGGTCAGTGAAGATGACTTCGGACAGATGCTGGTTTACATTAACATGGTCGGTCCTGCCATGCTATTCTGCCACAGTGTCTTTTATGGTGACAAGAAGTCGGAAGCTAAGGAACGTTTTGAAAAATTGAAGGCGAAGGCAGAGAGGGTGCCTTGCTGCGGCAGGGCGATTGGAGCCAAGATTGCAGTAACAGAGGCCAAACTTGAAGAAAAAGAGAAGCAGATGCTGGGGTTTTTGGCTGGGGGGGTGACTGCTGGGGATGAATTCTCAACAATAAATGTCTTGAAACGCTTTTTGGAGGAAAACCCAGAGGAGGCGAAGGGGGAATTGAAGGACTTGTTTGGAGCATCAGATGATACTGAGCCCTTGGCCACAGCTAAACCACAGTCGACAAAAAGTGAAAGTGGTGAGGGCACAGGACAGACGGACGATAAAAAAGACGACGCTCCAGACCTTTCGACCGAAGTAATGCCGTTTGCCTATGACGGCGAGCGACGAAACTGAAGAAAGGCAGATCGCGCCCTGGGGCTAGAAACATAGGTGTAGACGGAACGAATAACTACACCAGTTTTTTAAAAACAATGTCCAAATTGAGAATTATTTCCTTTCCGGCCCCCATGCCCTAGCAGTCGCAGAACTTGCCGCAGCACTGGCTGCAGAGGTGATCTTCCTCCCCGCTCAAGCAATCGTGGCACTGGAAGGAACCAGTCATGACGCCGCAGTTCCTGCAGTGCTCATCGTCGGCCCTTGCCGAGTCGAGATGGTCCTTGTGGCGGATGGACATGGCAAGCATCGCCTCAAAATCTCCATCGATCAGACGGGCAAGCTCCTGGAAGAGAGAACGAGGGTTGGAAAAGTGTAAGAAAGGGCTAGAATGAGGGTAAGAATGAGGGTATGAATGCCCTGATTCCCCATATCGTATGTTCTTGTCTCTGATTCCCTCCCTTTCGTACCTCGATGCTCAACCCGTTCTCCTCCTTGATAGCGTCGTCAACGAGTAACGCGGCGATAAATGGAGATGATGCTTGGTCGGAGTCAACGTTCGGCCAGGATGTAGAAATTCTAATCGGGCATGTGGGATTTGCCTTAATTCTCCTAAAAACGTACTGATAGAGGTCGACTGGGAGGAGCTTTTTCATCGGAAAATTGGGGATTATTGAATATTTGCTCTTCTGTTTTAAGCGGTTACAAAAACGTTCCCAGAGGGATGTGTAAGCCTAAAAAGTGGGGAGAGGAAGACAGTGCTCCAAAAAATGGAGGAGGAAGCACAATGAGGCGATATGACAATGACGATGACGATCACGAAAAAATTCTTCGGTTTTTGCCGAGAAAAAAAATTGGAATCGTTTCAGAAAACCTTCAACTTTTCATCATATAATTAAGATGGACAAAAAAAAACTCACCTGCGACCCCCAAGCGGAGCTAATTGCGCCAGACCTATCTTTAAATTCTTCAACTCCAAAGAGTAAGCATGTTCGCAAGATAAGTCCGTCCTCGATGGCTCCCTCACCCAAACTTGAGTCTCTCTACCACGAGACTAAATACGACGAGGCGAAGTGGACGAATTATACTTTCAATGTTGTATTTTTTCTCTGCATGTGGGTTTACTACGTGTTCTGCGTCGCAAGTCACTCTTTAAACAAGATGCTTCTGGTCACCGTATTTTCGGGGGCTTACGTAAGTGACTTTGCGAGTGCGTGCTTGCATATTTATTTGGATCACAGGTGAGGAAGCAGTTTATGTTTTGAGATGTGTCTCTTGAGAGAACGGTTCGTTAAAACTCCGTTTAATTTCTTTCCCTTTTCTCAAACTCCCAACTTCAAAAATTGCCATCGCCAGACGCTATGATGTGGGCGAGCAAGCAGGCCTGGCTTCCCTTATGGGTTTCCTCGATCCGATGGTATATTCTTTCCAGCATCGTCACCACGTCAAACCGATCGCCTTCATCCAAGACGGCCCTTCCCTCCATATGCCTCTTGGAAATACCTCAATCGTGCAGTTTCTAGTCCTTCCGTACATCCTTGTCTACAAATCGCTGGAAAAAACGGAGTTGTTCGGGTGGTTTCTGAGGAACGAGAGTGTTGATTTGTTCTTCTTGACTGTTCTGATTTTTGGAATGACTGCGCAGGTTAGTGCTTTGAGCATCGAATAAGTTTGTTGAGCGAAGCACAAAGAGCAAGACAAGGCTCGTTTTCGTTTCAATGGCTGGCCACCTCTTGGATTAAATTGTGAACTAAAACGCTCTGAAATCACCAAACACTCACTCACCATAATCCGCCGTAATGCCTGCCATTCAAAATGTATCAAAAAAAATACTCAGACTTTCCACGCTTATGCGCACATGCCGCGACGCTCCCCTCCCGTTGTCCGTCTCCTCCAGAAACTCCACATCCTCCTCCCCCCTCACGTTCACAAAGCCCACCACGTGGCGGGGAAATACTCGTACGCCATCATTAATGGTTGGTCAAATCCTGCTGTTGATAAGCTTTATGACGCGGTCTTTGAGCCGATCATGAAGAAATTTCCGAACCATTTCCACTTTGAGACTGAGGAGATCTACTGGATGTGATGTGATGGCGAGCGATTTTCTATTGTTTTGTTTGTTTGTTTGTCTTGGTCGGTCAATGTGTGATATTATACGCGGTTTTAGACAGGTCTGCTGTGTTAAATTAAACAACAAAAAAGCCTGTGTATTTCTTTAATTTTGTTTTCTCGCACGCTTTATTTTCAAAGGGTGTACAACTAAACCGCCATTCAATTTCCATTTCATCAGTAAATTATTCTATTCAGTTTCCCCCAGCGTCACCAGCACCAGCATCAGCCTCAGCCGCCCCCATGGCCACGGTCTGAGCAGGCAAAAAACTGTCCTGAATTCTGCCAAGCATCTCCTGGAGCTCCTTCTGGTTCTTCTTCAAGGCGTCAATCCTTACCATGGCATCATCATAGAGCGCCTTGAACTTATGTTCAGGAGTATCCTTCTTCTTCTCCTGAACAACGGGAGCCTCTTCAGCATCATTTTCGTCTTTGGAATCGTTGGGATTAATCTCCGCGTCGGTACCAGTGAAAACGAAATATATGTAGTCTGCTGCTCTGAAAGGGATGCCCACGATCCTGCTGATATCCCTCGTGAGCGGGTCTACTTCATCACTGACATCCATCAGTTGGATCCTCACAACTTCGTAAGCCTTGTCCACAATGGCAAGGAACATTGAGAGGATGATAAAGAATACGACGATGATGAAGGTGACAAAGAGGATAGGTCCGAGGGCAGTACTATTGTGCCGTAATTCGTCCAAATCGAAGTCTCCCAAGGTCGCCAGAAAGAGGGTGAAAAGGGACTCAGAGAAGTCTCGATATGAATTGACGGAATGCCCAAAGGCTAGGTGGAAGGCGATTCCGTAGCCAGTGGCAACAACAAGTATGATCATCGTGACTACAATCATGTCACCGCCGGCGACTTCTAGAGTATCCACAAGCTGGTGGGTGGAAGGGTTGAGTGGGTGAAAAGGTGGGTGAATGAATGGGTAGGTGGGTGGAAATGTGAGGAAATGAATGGGAAAATGAAGAATTTGTGAGCTCTTGACTAAAGAAGAAATAAACCACACACAAGTGAAGTGAAATAATAATAATAAAAGTGCAATCTCACCTGACTCATCTTCTTGTTTTCTCGCATGAATTTGAAGAGCTTGAAAAAAGTCAAGACGGCATTGAACGCGTTGGTGTTATCGACCTGCTTCAAGAAATAAGAAACCCATTCAAGTTTCAAGTACTCCCTGTCAGCATCCATGATGGAATCGTACTCGCTGGCTACATATGCAGCGCTCAAGATCTTCAAAATTATCACCACAAAGAAGAACAGTAGATTGACGAAGTCAAGGACATTCCAGATGTTCCTGAAGTATGTTGATCTCATTGACCTGTACTTTTTCACCTCCAAGAAGATGTATACAAGCACCCAAACGTAAAAAATCCATTCCAGGAAGTAAATTGCACTGCTGAATCCGCTGGCACCGTCCTGGTTGATCACCCTAACAGGCCTAATTAAGGGGGAACAGTTTATGGCAGTGGAGGTCTGAATCGCCCCGCTCGCAATAAATTCAACGTTGAACCTAACAACTCCAACCAAATCCACGTTAGCATTGTAGAAATTGGCCGTAATGAAAACAGCCCGAGTTGAGAAGTCAATAAAGTCGCCTGCCTTGAGGGATTCCACAGTCTCCTCGACTACGGAGAAAGTATGGTTAAAGTCAACCACGTGACCGTTGCCAGTGTAACTGATCTTGGTAAGAGGAGAAAACCAACTCGGAATTTGCAGGGCATTGCTGTAAGAGATTGTGTGGTTGTGTGGGGCAACCCCAACCCAATCACTCGTGTCTTCGTTGTCGCTAGACGGCACGCCGTAACACCTGCCAAACTTGTCTTTGAGCTTCTCGCTTATTTCGCAGCTATCTGGCCTCACTCTGATGGACCTCAACCTGACAGCGCCCAGCCTCTTGTTCACCCCCCCGACCAGCTTCTGGTCTCTTTCATCCAGCGGCTGTCCATTGGAATCTTCTGTTGGGTACATATTCGGTAACAGAATTTCTTCCATCCAAGTATAGAACTGATCCGTCGTCGTCAAGGTTTCGAAGCTCACCCCGTGCGCAAATTCTGGCTGCACAAACATCGATTCCAGACCCTTCTGCATGAAGTAGGGGTCTGAGTTCCTTGGACCAAAGACGATAAGGGCGAAGAGAGATAGGAATCCTATGTAGGCTGCAAACTCTTTAAACTGGGGGCTCCATGTCTTCCAAGAGAGTGTCTCCCCCTTGGAATTTGCCATATCCGACAAGAACGGTGAGCTCGTTAAAAAATCAGAAGGTGGGGCAAGAGTAGTTTGGGTGCAGATTTGGGAACGGGAAGTGCACTCTTGTGACCTTCAAATTCTATCGATACCCTTGTGCTAGTTTTAATTTGGGAAATGGAAATTGAAGGTTGCTAACGCACAACTCAAATGGAGTTGTGCCAAAAAGAGTTTTTTTTTTTTTTTTTTTTTTTTTTGTTAAAAAAA
>Ga0115557_1002412_pt1 | contig 12552 bp, 8 predicted proteins | sample COGITO_mtgs_1104_FD_87280 | JGI IMG/M metagenome (GOLD analysis project Ga0115557, IMG submission 87280) | Pelagic marine microbial communities from North Sea - COGITO_mtgs_110421 | ecosystem: Environmental > Aquatic > Marine > Epipelagic | place: Germany:Helgoland, sampling site Kabeltonne...
CGATTGGCTTCATTATAACATGGGATTACAATCGCAAAAGATTTCATAGTTATTTTCGGGTATTTTAACTTACGGACATAAAGAAATTAAAAAAGAATGGAATTTTAGTTTTTAAAATAAAAATACTTTTTTTGGCACTTATTACACAATCGAAAAAAAACCTTATTCAAAGATCTAAGGACATGTTTATAAGGGTTTTAAGATTTTTATAAACTCTTTTAAAAATAAAAAGTGAATTTTTACATAATTTTTTTATATAAACATGTAAACGATTGAAAAAAATTCATAAATTTGCGCTCCTAAAAATAACATTGAAACAACAACAATTATGGCTAAAGAAACATTTGACCGGTCTAAACCCCACTTAAATATTGGAACTATTGGTCACGTAGATCATGGTAAAACAACTCTTACTGCAGCAATTACTAAAGTACTTGCAGATGCAGGTTACTCTGAAGCAAGAAGCTTTGATCAAATTGACAATGCTCCTGAAGAGAAAGAAAGAGGGATTACTATCAATACTTCTCACGTAGAATATCAAACCCTTAACCGTCACTACGCTCACGTTGACTGTCCTGGTCACGCGGATTACGTAAAGAACATGGTTACAGGTGCCGCTCAGATGGACGGTGCAATCCTAGTTGTTGCAGCAACTGATGGTCCTATGCCTCAAACAAGAGAGCACATCTTATTAGGTCGCCAGGTAGGTATACCTCGTTTAGTTGTTTTCTTGAACAAAGCGGACATGGTTGATGATGAAGAATTACTTGAATTAGTTGAAATGGAAGTTCGTGAATTACTTTCTTTCTACGATTACGATGGAGATAACACTCCAGTAATTTTAGGTTCTGCTCTTGGTGCTCTTAACGGGGAACAAAAATGGGTAGATACAGTTATTAATCTTATGTCAGAAGTAGATACTTGGATTGAACTACCTAAGCGTGATGTTGATAAGGACGCATTAATGCCTGTTGAAGATGTATTCTCTATTACTGGTCGTGGAACTGTTGCTACAGGTCGTATCGAAACAGGTGTATTCAACACAGGAGATGAAGTTGACATTATTGGTATGGGTGCAGAAAAATTAAAATCTACAGTAACTGGGGTTGAAATGTTTAGAAAAATATTAGACCGTGGTGAAGCTGGAGATAATGTAGGTATCCTCCTAAGAGGTATTGAAAAAGCCGACATCAAAAGAGGTATGGTAATCTGTAAAGTAGGTTCTGTAAAGCCACATGCTAAATTTAAAGCTGAGGTTTATATCCTTAAAAAAGAAGAAGGTGGACGTCATACTCCATTCCACAACAACTACCGTCCTCAGTTTTACGTTCGTACAACTGATGTAACAGGAAACATTTCTCTTCCTGATGGTGTTGAAATGGTAATGCCAGGAGACAACCTTACGATCAATGTTGATTTGATTCAGCCAATTGCTCTAAGCCTTGGATTGCGTTTCGCAATTCGTGAAGGTGGAAGAACAGTAGGTGCGGGGCAGGTTACAGAGATCTTAGACTAAGCATAATGTTTTTAATATGATGCTAAAGGTGTCCCGTTTTACGGGACGCCTTTTGTGTCAAATAAAAACGGGTTTAGCTCAGTTGGTAGAGCACTGGTCTCCAAAACCAGGTGTCGGGAGTTCGAGCCTCTCAACCCGTGCATCAAAAAAAAAGTAACGCATGCAACTTTTATCATATATTAAAGATTCGTTTGAAGAATTAAAGAACAATGTCTCTTGGACTGAGCGTTCAGAGTTACAACGTTTGGTTGTAATTGTACTTGTTTTTTCAATTCTGTTTTCCCTGGCTATTTGGGGAGCGGATACTGTTCTTTCACGTGCGATTCAATTTTATTTTAACCTTATAGGATAACCATGACTACAACAACTAGTGATAAAAAATGGTACGTAGTTCGCGCCGTAAGTGGTCAAGAAGCAAAGATCAAAGACTATATTATGTCTGAAATCTCACGTTTTGGTTACGATCATTTGGTTGAAGATATTCTTGTTCCAACGGAAAAAGTGATTCAGATAAGAAATGGTAAAAAAATAAATAAAGAGCGTGTTTACTTCCCAGGTTACATTATGGTCAAAGCAAATTTGACTGGAGAATTACCTCATATTATTAAGTCTGTTACAAATGTGATTGGGTTTTTAGGAGAAACTAAAGGAGGTGAACCAGTTCCTTTGCGAGTTTCCGAGGTAAACAGAATGTTAGGTAAAGTTGATGAATTGGCTCTTGCTACAGAGCATGTGTCCATTCCATTTACCGAAGGTGAAAATGTAAAAGTTATTGATGGTCCTTTCAACGGTTTTACGGGAGCTATCGAAAATGTAAATGAAGAAAAGCGTAAGCTGGAAGTAATGGTTAAAATTTTTGGAAGAAAAACACCATTAGAACTAAGCTATATGCAAGTAGAAAAAATATAAATGTTACACTAATAAATTGAATGCCGTGTGCAAGCTTCCACCGTACACGATTCAAAATTAAACTAGACAATGGCAAAAGAAGTAAGTAAAGTTTTAAAACTACAAGTTCGGGGAGGTGCTGCGAATCCATCGCCACCGGTTGGACCCGCGCTGGGTGCTGCAGGAGTCAATATCATGGAGTTTTGCAAACAATTTAATGCAAGAACCCAAGATAAACAAGGTAAAGTTGTACCTGTTCAGATTACTGTATATGTTGATAAATCATTTGAATTTATCCTCAAAACACCACCAGCGGCCGTTCAACTGATGGAAGCAGCCAAAGCTAAAAAGGGTTCAGGAGAACCTAATAGAAACAAAGTGGCTACAGTCACTTGGGATCAAGTAAAACTCATTGCTGAGGATAAAATGCCTGATCTTAATGCATTTACTATCGAGTCTGCTATGAAAATGGTAGCGGGTACTGCACGTTCTATGGGATTCAAGGTTTCTGGACAAGCTCCCTTTTAATTTTTTAAAATAAAGCAATGGCTAAAATAACAAAGAAACAAAAAGAAGCACGAGCAAAAGTAGATCCTAAGAACATCTACACACTCAAAGAAGCTTCTGCTTTGGTAAAAGTAATTACCAATACAAAATTTGATGCGAGCATTGACTTGGCAATACGTTTGGGTGTAGATCCAAAAAAAGCCAATCAAATGGTTCGTGGTGTGGTTACTTTACCACACGGAACAGGTAAAGATGTTCGCGTTCTTGCTCTTGTTACTCCGGATAAAGAAGCTGAAGCCAAAGAGGCAGGAGCTGATCACATTGGATTGGATGAGTATTTGCAAAAAATCAAAGACGGATGGACAGATATTGACGTAATTGTAACCATGCCAAGTGTAATGGGGAAATTAGGTCCTTTAGGTCGTGTTTTAGGTCCTCGTGGTTTAATGCCAAACCCAAAAACAGGAACAGTAACAATGGACATCAAAAAAGCGGTAAGTGATGTAAAAGGCGGTAAAATTGATTTTAAAGTTGACAAGACTGGAATCGTACATGCAGCTATAGGTAAAGCATCTTTTACTGCAGATAAAATTTACGAAAATGCCGATGAGTTATTGAAGACCATTAATAAATTAAAGCCTTCAACAGCCAAAGGAGTATATGTAAAAAGCGTTTTCATGTCTAGCACCATGAGCCCAAGTATATCAATCGATACTAAATTGGGTTAACGCCAAAAAAATTAAGCAATGACTAGACAAGAAAAACACGAAGCAATAGAAAACCTTAAAGAGGCTTTAGCAGGTGTGAAAACACTTTATTTAGCGGATATTGAGGGATTAAATGCCAGTCAAACAACTGCGTTCAGACGCGCTTGTTTTAAAGAGAATATCAAACTACAAGTGGTGAAAAATACACTTCTTGCTAAAGCTATGGAGGCTTCCACTCATGACTTTGGTGAATTGACAGGAATCCTGAAAGGGAATACTTCATTGATGTTTTCTGAAACTGGAAACGCACCTGCAAAGGTGATTAAGAACTTTAGAAAAAAGTTGACCAAACCCATGCTAAAAGGCGCCTTCATTGAAGAAGCTATTTATATTGGCGATGATCATATTGATGCACTTGTTGCAATCAAATCTAAAGAAGAGTTGGTTGGAGAGATTATTACGTTGTTACAGTCTCCATCCAAAAACGTTATTTCCGCACTACAATCGGGAGGTGGGAAACTATCTGGAATTCTCAAAACACTTTCAGAACGTTAGTCCCGAATTAAAATGTACGCACTCAACATATATATATTAAATTTTTAACAGAAAAATCATTAACAATGGCAGATTTAAAAGAATTCGCAGAACAATTAGTCAACTTGACTGTAAAAGAAGTCAATGAATTGGCTAACATTTTAAAAGATGAATACGGTATCGAACCTGCTGCAGCCGCAGTAGCTGTTGCTGGACCAGCTGCTGCTGGTGGTGACGATGCTGGTGAGGAAAAGACAGAATTTGACGTAATCCTCAAAGCAGCTGGTGCTTCAAAACTAGCTGTAGTAAAATTAGTAAAAGAGTTAACAGGGCTTGGGCTTAAAGAAGCTAAAGAATTAGTTGACAGTGCACCTAGTCCTTTGAAAGAAGGTATTGCTAAAGATGAAGCGGAAGCGCTTGTAAAATCTCTAGAAGAAGCTGGTGCAGAGGTTGAGCTTAAGTAGTTTTAACCCCTACCATTAAAGGTATAGGTCTTTGGATTTTTCCAAAGGCCTATACCCTTTTATAGTGCCCCCCTAATGTATTATGATCATTAAAAAACAGTTAGATGCCTAGTAAACAGAGCCAAAGAACCAATTTCGCCGGAGCAAAACATACTCCAATGTACCCGGATTTCCTGGATATTCAGATTAAATCATTCCAGGACTTTTTCCAACTAGAGACCAAATCTGACGAACGTAATGAAGAAGGTCTTTTCAATACGTTTAAAGAAAATTTTCCTATTACAGATACAAGAAATCAATTTGTCTTAGAATTTCTTGACTATTTTGTAGATCCACCGCGCTATTCTATCCAAGAATGTATTGAGCGTGGACTTACATACTCTGTTCCTTTAAAGGCACGTTTAAAATTGTATTGTACTGATCCGGAACATGAGGATTTTGAAACTATTGTACAAGATGTATTTTTAGGGACTATCCCTTATATGACCCCAAGTGGTACTTTTGTTATCAATGGTGCAGAACGAATTGTAGTTTCTCAATTACACCGTTCTCCTGGTGTTTTCTTTGGTCAGTCTTTTCATGCCAATGGAACTAAATTATATTCTGCACGTGTTATTCCATTCAAAGGTTCTTGGATTGAATTTGCTACAGACATCAATAGTGTAATGTATGCTTACATTGATCGTAAGAAAAAATTACCTGTTACAACACTTTTCAGAGCTATCGGTTTTGAACACGATCGTGATATCCTTGAAATATTTGATCTTGCAGAAGAGATTAAAGTTTCTAAAACGGGAATCAAAAAAGTATTAGGACGAAAATTAGCTGCTCGTGTTTTGAAAACATGGCATGAAGATTTCGTTGATGAAGACACTGGTGAGGTAATTTCGATCGAGCGAAATGAAATTATTATCGATCGTGATACTGTTCTAGAAAAAGAACACATTGAAGAAATTTTAGAAGCAAGTGTAAAAACGATATTGTTGCACAAGGTAGATGCTCACATGTCTGATTATGCTATCATCTACAACACACTTCAAAAAGATCCTACCAACTCTGAAAAAGAAGCGGTAGAACATATTTATAGACAATTACGTAATGCAGAACCACCAGATGAGGATACGGCTCGTGGGATCATTGATAAATTGTTTTTCTCTGACCAACGTTATAACTTAGGTGAAGTTGGACGTTATAGAATGAATAAAAAACTAGGCTTGGACGTTGAGATGGATAAGCAAGTTTTAACAAAATTAGACATCATTACCATCATTAAATATTTGATTGAGTTAATCAATTCAAAAGCAGAGATTGATGATATTGATCACTTGTCTAACCGACGTGTACGAACTGTGGGGGAACAATTATCTTCTCAATTTGGTGTTGGTTTGGCGAGAATGGCACGAACCATTCGTGAACGTATGAATGTTCGAGATAACGAAGTATTTACTCCGATAGACTTGATCAATGCTAAAACGCTTTCATCAGTAATCAACAGCTTCTTTGGTACAAACCAGTTGTCTCAATTCATGGATCAAACGAATCCATTAGCAGAAATAACACACAAGCGACGTCTTTCTGCACTAGGACCTGGAGGACTTTCTAGAGAAAGAGCAGGATTTGAGGTGCGAGATGTACACTATACGCACTACGGAAGACTTTGTCCGATTGAAACCCCTGAAGGACCTAATATTGGTTTGATTTCTTCATTAGGAGTATTTGCCAAAGTAAACAATCTCGGATTTATAGAGACTCCTTACCGTAAAGTTGAAAATGGGGTAATCAATCTTAAAGAAACCATTTACTTGAGTGCTGAAGAGGAAGAAAACCAATTGATTACTCAGGCAAATATTAACTTTGACAAAGCAGGAAAAATCCTAGATGAAAAAGTAATTGCAAGAGATCAGGCTGACTTCCCAGTAGTTACTCCAGATAAAGTAAACTATACAGATGTTGCTCCCAACCAAATTGCATCTATTTCTGCATCGTTGATTCCTTTCTTGGAACATGATGATGCAAACCGTGCATTGATGGGATCAAACATGATGCGTCAAGCCGTTCCTTTATTACGTCCTGAAGCACCAATTGTAGGAACAGGATTAGAAAAACAAGTAGCTTCAGATTCTCGTGTATTAATCAATGCTGAGAATGATGGAGTTGTTGAATATGTAGATGCAAACAAAATTACGATCAAGTATGATTTTTCAGAAAAAGATGATCTGATCAGTTTTGATGGAGATACAAAATCATACAACCTAATTAAGTTTAGAAAAACGAATCAGGGAACTTGTATCAATTTGAAACCGATTATCCAAAAAGGAGATCGTGTTACTAAAGGACAGGTTTTATGTCAAGGATATGCAACTGAAGCTGGAGAATTGGCTTTAGGACGAAACTTGAAAGTAGCCTTTATGCCTTGGAAAGGATATAACTTTGAGGATGCCATTGTAATCTCTGAAAAAGTTGTTCGTCAAGATATCTTTACCTCAATTCATATTGATGAATATTCTTTAGATGTTCGTGATACAAAATTAGGAACAGAAGAATTAACGAATGATATTCCTAACGTTAGTGAAGAAGCAACTTCAGATTTAGATGAAAACGGAATGATCCGTATTGGAGCAGAAGTAAATCCGGGAGATATTTTAATTGGAAAAATCACACCCAAAGGAGAATCTGACCCAACACCGGAAGAAAAATTACTTCGTGCAATTTTTGGAGACAAAGCAGGAGATGTTAAAGATGCTTCATTAAAAGCACCACCGTCACTTCGTGGAGTCGTTATTGATAAAAAACTATTTACACGCTCTGTAAAAGATAAGCGTAAACGTAATCAAGACAAGCAGGAGTTAGATGCGCTTGAAGATGCATTCGATGTTAAATCTGAAGCTTTAAAAACTGTTTTAGTTGAGAAATTATTTACCATAGTAAATGGTAAAACGTGTCAAGGAGTTAAAAATGATTTAGGTGAGGAAGTTTTACCAAAAGGTAAAAAATATACATTGAAATTACTTTCAGGTGTAGAGGACTATACACACCTTACAAAAGGATCTTGGACCACTACATCAGAAACCAACGATTTGATCGCTGATTTGATTCACAATTATAAAATCAAGGAAAATGATCTTCAAGGAGCGCTTCGTCGTGAGAAATTTACGATTAGTGTTGGAGATGAATTACCTGCTGGAATTAAAAAATTAGCTAAAATCTATATCGCCAAAAAGCGTAAGCTTAAAGTAGGAGATAAGATGGCGGGACGTCATGGAAATAAAGGAATTGTAGCGCGTATTGTACGTGAAGAAGAAATGCCTTTCTTAGAAGACGGAACACCAGTAGATATTGTATTGAATCCGCTTGGAGTACCTTCTCGAATGAATATAGGTCAGATTTATGAAACCGTTTTAGGTTGGGCGGGTCAGAATTTAGGAGAGAAATATGCAACGCCAATATTTGACGGTGCTACTATCGAGCAAATCAATGCATTGACAGAAAAAGGTAATGTTCCATTATATGGACATTCTTATTTATATGACGGTGGAACAGGAGAACGTTTTGACCAACCTGCAACAGTAGGGGTAATCTATATGTTAAAATTAGGACATATGGTTGATGACAAAATGCACTCACGTTCTATTGGACCGTACTCTTTGATTACGCAACAACCTCTTGGAGGAAAAGCGCAATTTGGAGGACAACGTTTTGGAGAAATGGAAGTATGGGCATTAGAGGCTTATGGAGCATCTAGTACACTACAGGAAATTTTGACGGTTAAATCCGATGATGTAATAGGTAGAGCAAAAACCTATGAAGCCATAGTGAAAGGGGATACCTTACCTGAACCAGGTTTACCAGAATCCTTTAACGTGTTGATGCACGAACTAAAGGGACTAGGACTCGACATTCGATTGGAAGAATAATTTAATTTAAGACGACATTTAGCAATGGCTAGAAATAACGAAATCATTACCCAAAAAAAATTCAATAAAATTGCAATCGGTTTAGCTTCTCCAGAAGTGATTCTTGGAAACTCTCGCGGGGAAGTCCTTAAACCAGAAACAATTAATTATAGAACCCACAAACCCGAACGTGATGGATTATTTTGCGAGCGTATTTTTGGTCCTGTAAAGGATTATGAGTGTGCCTGTGGAAAATACAAACGTATTCGATACAAAGGAATCGTTTGTGACCGTTGTGGGGTTGAAGTAACTGAAAAGAAAGTAAGACGTGATCGTGTAGGTCATATCAACCTTGTCGTTCCTGTTGCACATATTTGGTATTTCCGTTCGCTTCCTAATAAAATAGGATACCTTTTGGGTCTCCCATCCAAGAAATTGGATATGATCATTTATTATGAGCGTTATGTTGTTATTCAACCGGGTATCGCCAAAAATGAAGAAGGGGAACCACTTCAGCCGATGGATTTCCTTACAGAGGAAGAATACCTAAATGTAATGGAGCAAATTCCAGCTGAAAATCAATACAAAGAAGATAGTGACCCTGATAAGTTCATCGCCAAAATGGGTGCTGAATGTTTGATCGAGTTGCTTTCTCGAATAGATTTACAGGCTTTGTCTTATGAATTACGTCATAAAGCTAACAACGAAACTTCTAAGCAACGTAAAACAGAGGCTTTAAAAAGACTTCAAGTGGTAGAGGCTTTCCGTGATGCCAATGAGCGAGGTGAAAACTTACCTCAGTGGATGATCATGAAAGTAGTGCCTGTAATTCCACCAGAATTACGCCCATTGGTTCCTTTAGATGGGGGTCGTTTTGCGACGTCTGATTTAAATGATTTATACCGTCGTGTGATAATCAGAAACAATCGTTTGAAGCGTTTGGTTGAGATTAAAGCACCTGAAGTGATTCTAAGAAATGAGAAGCGTATGTTGCAGGAATCAGTAGATTCTTTATTTGACAACACACGTAAATCTTCTGCAGTAAAAACAGACTCAAACAGACCCTTGAAATCCTTATCGGATTCATTAAAAGGGAAGCAAGGACGTTTCCGTCAAAACTTGCTTGGAAAACGTGTGGATTATTCTGCTCGTTCTGTAATCGTTGTTGGACCTGAATTAAAATTATTTGAGTGTGGATTGCCAAAAGATATGGCAGCCGAACTTTACAAGCCGTTCATTATTCGTAAGATTATTGAAAGAGGAATTGTAAAAACGGTTAAATCTGCAAAAAAGATTATTGATCGTAAAGAGCCTGTAGTATGGGATATTTTAGAAAATGTTCTCAAGGGACATCCAGTATTATTGAATCGTGCTCCTACCTTACACCGTTTAGGAATTCAGGCATTCCAGCCTAAATTAATTGAAGGGAAAGCGATTCAACTGCATCCTTTAGTGTGTACGGCTTTTAACGCTGACTTTGATGGGGATCAGATGGCGGTTCACTTACCTCTTGGACCCGAAGCGATTTTAGAATGTCAGCTTTTGATGTTGGCTTCACACAGTATTTTGAATCCAGCAAATGGTTCACCAATTACGGTACCTTCACAGGATATGGTTTTGGGTCTATATTATATGACCAAAGCTCGTGTTTCTACTCCTAAAGTAAAAGTTAAAGGAGAAGGATTGATTTTCTATTCTACAGAAGAAGTACATATTGCTTACAATGAAAAGCGTGTTGAACTGAACGCAATGATTAAAATCAGAGCTAAAGATTTTAATGAAGATGGTGAACTTGTTTACCAAATCATTGACACAACTGTTGGACGTGTATTGTTTAACGAAGTAGTTCCGGAGCAAGCAGGTTTTTTTAATGTTGTTTTAACAAAGAAAAACTTACGTGAAATCATTGGGGATATTTTAAAAGTAACAAGCGTTCCGGTAACGGCTGACTTTTTAGATAAAATCAAAGGTATGGGATATGGTTTTGCCTTTAAAGGGGGACTTTCCTTTAGCTTAGGAGATATTATTATCCCACCAGAAAAAACAAGTATGATCGATGAGGCCAATACACAAGTAGATAGCGTTATTGGAAATTATAACATGGGATTAATCACGAACAACGAACGTTACAATCAGGTAATTGATATTTGGACTTCTACCAATGCTCGATTGACTGAATTAGCGATGACCCGTATTAGTGAGGACCAACAAGGATTTAACTCTGTATTTATGATGTTAGATTCGGGTGCTCGTGGATCTAAAGAACAAATTCGTCAGTTGACAGGAATGCGTGGTTTAATGGCCAAACCGAAGAAGTCAAATGTAGGTGGAGGTGAAATCATCGAAAACCCAATTCTTTCTAACTTTAAAGAAGGACTTTCAATTTTAGAATACTTTATTTCTACACACGGAGCTCGAAAAGGGCTAGCAGATACAGCACTTAAAACTGCAGATGCAGGTTACTTAACACGTCGTTTACATGACGTTTCTCAGGATGTAATTGTAAATCATGAAGATTGTGAAACGTTACGTGGTGTAGAGGTAAAGCCGCTTAAGAAAAATGAAGAAGTTGTTGAAACTTTAGGAGAACGTATTTTAGGGCGTGTTGCGCTTCATGATATTGTTGATCCTAGAACCAATGACATAATTGTTGAAGCAGGTCAAGAAATCTTGGATCCTCATGTAAGTCACATAGAAAAGAGTCCTATAGAATCTGTAGAAGTTCGTTCACCTTTAACCTGTGCTGCCAAAAAAGGTATTTGTGCAAAATGTTACGGTCGAAACCTTGCAACAGGTAAAATGGTTCAACGTGGTGAAGCAGTAGGAGTAATTGCTGCTCAGTCAATTGGAGAACCAGGAACTCAGTTGACATTAAGAACCTTCCACGTGGGAGGTGTTGCAGGAAATATTTCTGAAGAAAACAAACTCCTTGCTAAATTTGATGGAGTTGCAGAAATCGAAGATCTAAAAACAGTTCAAGGAAAAGATAGTGATGGAAATACGGCTGAAATAGTAATTTCTAGAACGTCTGAAATTAAAATAGTTGATGCAAATACCAAGAGTGTGTTGAGTACTAACAACATTCCTTACGGTTCTTCATTGCATATCAAAAATGGTGCGAAAATTAAAGAAGGTACAGTCGTTTGTAAATGGGATCCATTTAACGGGGTTATTGTATCTGAATTTACAGGTAAAATTATTTTTGAAAACATAGAACAAGGAGTTACATATCAAGTAGAAATTGATGAACAAACTGGATTCCAGGAAAAAGTAATTTCTGAATCGAGAAATAAAAAGGTAATTCCAACCTTGTCTATTGCTGACAAGAAAGGAAATATTCTTCGTTCCTATAACTTACCTGTTGGGGCTCACTTGATTGTTAATGAGGGAGATCAAATAGAAGAAGGAAAAGTATTGGTTAAAATCCCAAGAAAATCTGCTAAATCTGGAGATATTACGGGAGGTTTACCACGTGTAACTGAATTATTTGAAGCACGTAATCCTTCAAATCCAGCAGTAGTTTCTGAAATTGATGGAGTTGTTTCTTTTGGTAAAATTAAACGAGGTAACCGTGAAATTATCGTAGAATCTAAGTTTGGAGATATTAAGAAATATTTGGTGAAGTTATCGAACCAAATTTTGGTTCAAGAAAATGACTTCGTGAAAGCGGGAATGTCATTATCTGATGGTTCAACAACACCTGCGGATATTTTAGCAATCAAAGGACCTTCTGCAGTACAACAGTACTTAGTGAATGAAATTCAAGAAGTATATCGTCTACAAGGAGTGAAAATCAACGATAAGCACTTTGAGGTTGTAGTACGTCAAATGATGCGTAAAGTTCGTATTCAAGATCCAGGAGATACTATTTTCTTAGAAAATCAATTGGTGTTCCGTTATGACTTTATTCAAGAGAATGATGCCATTTATGGAATGAAAATTGTTGAAGAAGTAGGAGATTCTGAAAACTTAAAACAAGGACAAATTATTTCAGCACGTCAGCTAAGAGATGAAAATTCGTTGTTAACGCGTGAGGATAAGAA
>Ga0115557_1002413_pt1 | contig 12551 bp, 6 predicted proteins | sample COGITO_mtgs_1104_FD_87280 | JGI IMG/M metagenome (GOLD analysis project Ga0115557, IMG submission 87280) | Pelagic marine microbial communities from North Sea - COGITO_mtgs_110421 | ecosystem: Environmental > Aquatic > Marine > Epipelagic | place: Germany:Helgoland, sampling site Kabeltonne...
ATATATCCATCCATGCCGATCAAGCGAAAGTTAACATTAACGTTTGGCTTACGCCAGATGCTGCCAGCCTGGATAAAGAGAACGGAGGGTTGGTCATTTACGATAGGGCTCCTCCCCAAGACGAGGTTTTTGGAGAGGGCTTAGACAAATGGAATAATGATTTGTTTGAATCGGATAGAGGCAAATGGCTCCGAGACAACGATGCCCAAAGCATCAATGTCCCTTACAGGCAAAAATCGATGCGCCTTAATCGACAGCAAACAGCTTCACGAAACTGCGCCGTATTCTTTCAAGAAAGGCTATGAAAATAGGCGAATCAATTTGACCCTTCTCTTTGGCAGAGAGGTGCCGGAAGGTATTCCCCTGACGAACAAAGCTCGCTATATAAAATGAATGGAAAAGAAAATGTGTTTCGCATCAAACCAAACTCGTCATTTGCACAGATCGCTTGCTTTCTTTTCGTTTCCTTCTAAGCATGCATCATTCATTTACTTTCTCCGCCGTCCTGTTCTTCCCACCGTCCGTGCATCTATTGGCTGGCGTTTTGGTGTCGTCCTATACATTTTTTTATCTTCTCTTGATTCACTTTCCCCACCCCCCCTACCACCTCCGTCGTCTTTGAAGTCGTCCATAAGATCTTCACTGACATCGCTCTCCTCATCGCTCGCGCTGTCAATCTCGAGCTCGCCCATTTCCATTACTTCGTCCATGATCTCCCCACCTTCTTTGATCTTCTTCTCGTAAGTACCGATTTTATCGTAGTCAAAGTTCCAAAGGTGAGTTCCCCCCTGCCTAAGGACACCCTTGGGAATACCAGTAACATCCCAGAGTTTCGACATGCGATCATTGCCCGCAGAGAGGATTGCTTCGGGGAACTCGATGAGTTGCAAACTGTTGATACTGTCCGTGTGAGCCTTCCAAATTTTTGTTATGCTCACGCTGTCATTCATGTTGTTGATGGAGCTGTTCTCGTCAGGGTCCTCCCTCTCTCTCTCTCGTTTGACCTTCTCCGCTCTCCCCCTATCCTCCCTCGATTCTCCAACATTCCCGTCTCCCTGCCTCAATTTTCCCTGTTTGCTTATGCTCTTCCCCGATTCTCCCTCTGCACCACCACAAGAGCTGCTCGCATCGACCTGGATGTGTCTCTTGGCGTTTCCCACCTCAATAGGACACTCGATGGCACTGAATTCGTAACCGAATTGCTTCTGTAGACTCTCCAACGTCGGCATAATGTCCCATATGACTATGTTCCCCCGCTCATCGCCGGCATATATCATGTACTCGCTCACTTGCTTGTCGTCCTCTTTCTCGAGTTTCCGGTAGCGATTCTTGGTCAGCTTACGCAACCTCTCCATCCACCTCTCGGCATCTTCGTGGTGCCCAGTGTTCAGTGTAGACTCCGCGAAACCCCTCTTGACGTTCTCTGCTTCTCCCTTCATCTCCTCAGGCATCTTTTGAACCTGAAAGCTCCCTCTTCTATCACTCTTGAACTTTTTTTCCGCAAACTTCCACTTGCTGGTCATGCAAGTGATTGCAGCGGAGCTAGGTCTCCCCCCATTTTTCGAACTTGGACGATGCTTGAACCTCATAAGGATTTTGTTTTTCTGGCGGCTTGGGCGAGTAGCCCATAAAAATACATTTCCAGATGCGTCGGCACTGAGAAATGCGGGGTAAGGCTCCAGAAAGAAGATACACGTGATGGCCGACGAGTGGCCGTACAAACTTGCCTCAAGCCTTACGAACTCGTAATCCCAGACCTTGATCACCCCATCAGCGCTACCGGTTGCTATTAAGGATAGATTGTGGCTGTAGGCAAGCGCTGTAATGTCGGCTCGGTGCCCGCCCGTTATTCTCCTAAGCAGCACCCCCTCTTCGGCCTCGCTCTCGTCGTGAATGCAGATAGTCCGGTCCCAACTCACGCTTATCACCGTCGCGTGCTCGTCGCAGTAGGCTAGCTTACTAATCTCGGTCAAGTGGGCTCTCCCGTCGGATATATCATATGCAAAATCCTTCATGTTAGCCCCGTTCAAAAAGTCAAAGCAGTTGAGATTCCCGTCGTGGTCACCAAGAATAAATTTCCTCTGCCTAAAGTCCAAACACATTGCGGTTATGTCGCTTTCGCACAAATTCCTGTAAACCCTTACTACGTTCCCCTTAGTAGCGTCCCATATTTTTACGAACTTGTTGCTAACCGTGATAAAGGTAAATGTCGTGGGATTGTACAGAGCAGTCACTATGGGCATCTCGTCCGTAAGTTCTGGCTGCTCTATTTTTTCGTAATCGAAAAAAGTCATCTTCCTGCCCACTCCCACTAACCTCTTGCTGCTGTGAATGCTCACAAACCCACAGAAACTCGACGTCCGATTCTCTTCCGTCCTGAACGTTTGGACGCAAGTAAAATTTCGCATGTCCCAGATTTTGAATGTGCCCTCAATGTCAGCTGTAATCAAGATTGGAGTTGAGTTGAGGATCTCCACGCCACACAGAGAGCATCCGTGGTCGTGCAGGCGAAGAATCAAGTTCGCCACGTACGGATTCCAGACAAAGACGTCGAAATCAAAGCCGACGCTGATCAAAAAGCGATATTCCGTCGAGTAGCTAAGCTTCCTAATCCCCTTGGCGTGCCCAAGCAGGGTCCTCCGGTGCTTGCCTGTGGTGAGGTCCCACAGGCGGATTGTCCTGTCAATGGAGGCCGAGGCTATAATATCTAAACCCTCTAGCTCAGTAACATCCAAAACAATGTCGCGATGTTTGTGGTGACGATCGCTCGGGTCATAGTGATGGTTCGTCCCCAGTCCAAACTCAAATGCCTCCTCCATATCCACCACATTCCAGGCCCTCACGCCTCCCTTTGTATCCCCTGTGACGAGAAGCGATCGGCTGCTGATCCAAGTCATGCAAGTTGTGTTCTGGGTCGGCGTACGAAACTGTTTCACAAAGAGAAAATTGTGGGCGTCATAGAAGGACAGCGCCATGTCGGTAGTAGATACGACATACTGATTCATTTGGTCAATGTAAGCTATGCACCTGACCTCGCCGCATCCAACCTTGATAGTTGCGAGCAATTCAAGCCCACTCGAATAGATGCGAAATTCGTCGCTATCGCAGTCAACGACCCCCACGGTGTCGGCCTTGGGGAAATAGCTAATCCTGTGCACATAACTGTTGTGATTTCCAGTCTCCATCGAACCTGTGCAAGTGTATTTTTGGATTGCATCAGGCTGGTGGTCAGAAGATGACATACCCATCTCCACGATGAAAGAAGTGAACTCCTCCCACTCCATTGACCCGTCGCCATTTATGTCAACCTGATCGAAGAACTCGATCAAATTGGCCGCAAACTGCTCAGGAGTATACCTTCCCTCCTCCATCCGCATGATGTTGGACATCACATGGATAAACTCTTTCAGCTCCAGCCCCTCGTCGTCGTTCATCTCAAATGCTCGTTTCAACTCCACCAGCTTCTCCTGGTTGAGGAGGCTCATAAGCTCCGTGATGAAGATTTCCTGGTGGTCCGCCTGGGGGAGTTGGAGGGGTGGCTTGGAGGTAGAAGAGGCATCCACCTCTGTCAGGGCAAATGCAGACTCTTGGTTGCGAGAGTTTCCCGCCGCGTTGCTGTCGCTGTGTTTGTCGGATTCGCTGCGAGGAAATGCCACCATAATGACTCTTCCTAAAGGGGTTTCAAAGACGAGGAGTGGAGGTAAAAGGAAGGCAAGCTCAGTTTCATTTAATTATTTTCTTGCATCTGCATTGATCTTTATTTCCACCTCCTCGTCACAATTAGAATTATATTATGACAGCTGAAAAATCAGGTGCAATTCTGCCCCTGAGAGAAGAAGTCAGATGATGATTTTTCGAGATTCGAGATTTCTTGTTCGCAGATGCTGAGCAAACAGTATGAATCATTTAATTCACCTCAAGTGAATAATATGAGGCTGGTAAACGTTTTTCTGTTCCTAGCCTTGTCGCAGAAGTCTCTCTCTTTCCGAGATGACGAGCCTACGGCCCCAGAACAGGTAAGTCCCAGCATGAGAACCTTTGGAGTTGGTGTTGTTTTCCCCTCATTACCTGTGCTCTATGTCGGTTTTGTTGCCTAAAGCCGTGATTCTATGATCTGTTTCATAAATCTCGACACATTCGTCGTGAAGGGATCTTGAAGCAATGATTGGTTGTGTGACACTCTCCTTGACAATTTATCTCCCGTCATAAGGATTATATAGTCTTTGAGATTGATTCTCAAGGAAAGAAGAGCTCAACTCTAAATATATCAATCATTCCTTCAATACTTGTCCCAAGCGCACAACTCATCCCTTGACCTATCACTATCTTGCAGGTTCACATTGCGTTGGCGGGTAACGACAGTCTTGGAAACTCAAACGGAATTTCCATCATGTGGCAGACCAAGGAAGACACAGATTCCACCATCGTCAATTATGGCACATCTGCAGATTCTCTAGATTCCTCGGAGACGGGTTCCTCTTCGACGTACTTGGAGACATACGATCACGTGGTTGTCATCAATGACTTGGAACTGGACACCACCTATTTTTATAATGTAGGTGATGGTGTTACAACTTCTGAAGTGTTCTCCTTCAAAACTCCTCCAGCCTCTGATAGCGACGAGGGGAGTTCTTTGAAATTTGTTTTCTTCGGCGACATGGGCTTGGTAAACGGAGAGAATACTCGCACGTATCTGAACAACCTGCTCGCTGAGGACAAATTCGACCTCATCTTTCACGCTGGCGATGTCGGGTACGCAGATGACGCCTTTCTGCACGCCAAGTGCTGGTTCCGCTTCTGCTACGAGGACGTCTTTAACGAATACATGAATGAAATGCAACCTATTGTGTCGCAAATTCCATGGATGACCATGCCTGGTAACCACGAGGCTGACTGCCATTCCCCGGCCTGCTTTCTTTCCAAGACCAAGCGCGAGGCCCTCTCCAATTTCACTGCCTACACCAACAGGTTTAGGATGCCGTCTCCAGAGTCTGGTGGAGTTTTGAACCAGTGGCACAGCTTTAACTACGGCCCTGTCCACTTTGTTGCCTTGGACTTGGAGACTGGGTTCGCTGGCTCTGCTGAGGAGAAGCGCTACATTTTCAAGTGTGGTGGCTTCGGTGACATGGTCAGTTGGCTTGAGGAGGACTTGAAGAAAGCCGATGCTGAACGTGATATTCGTCCCTGGATTGTCATCGGAGGTCATCATCCCATGTACCAGGGTGGTCACGTCGACAAGCACATGCAGGCGGCCATCGAGCCGCTCTTGAAACAGTACAATGTTGACATTTTCTTCACTGGACATGTGCACAGTTATGAGAGAGACTACCCGGTCTACAACACAACCGAAATCGTTACCAACTACGACAACCCTGGCTTGCCCACTCACGTGATGGTGGGCGGACCTGGCAATGATGAGCAGTCGGAGAAGAGCACCCGGGAGCTCATCCTGGAGAGAAATGCCGACTACCTCAACCAGAAGCTAGATGGCAAGCTTTCCCCCATGGACCCGAGCAAGGTCGTCACCGATAAGTACAACAACAAGCGAGTGTATGAATCTACAGATATGATTGCGAGTGTGGATTTGACGCACTATGGCATTGGTGTCATCAACGTCGACCGCGAGAAGTTTTCGTTTCAATATGTTCAGACTACGACTGGAGAGGTCTTCGATGAGTTCACCCTCACCAAGTAATGGTCGGCGGTTGGCAAGTTAAAAGTACCTCTTTAAATATAAATTACTCGTCCCTAAAAGCGTTTGTATTTTTACAGCGGCAGCACATTATTTTATCTTTACGTGTATTATTACAAATGTCAACATTCAGTGGTTGGGGTGGATGGCTGTTCTCTGTGACAACACCCACATGCGTCAACTCACCCCATAACACCTCCGGTAGAGAAGCGAGGATCATTCTTAATCTCGCCGCTACTATAGTCAAGGGGCTTAGCTTTCTTTTTGGCGACGAATGTCTGACTCCTGGGCTTACCGCTATCGTTATGTATGTACCTCATGAAGTCTTCCCCCAACCCCGTCGACTTGTTCTTTGCCAGGTACGTAGTGGCATCGTTTGGGCGAAGGTCAACGGTGAAGTCCTTTGGATCCTCGAACTTGTCGTTGAACATGCTGAAGGGGGCAGGGCGCAAGGGAATCTTCTTACCACTGGGTAGTTTCGCATTCCGGACGATCTTTAGGGATTTCTTGAGAGCAGGACCGTCTAAGATATCCTTCACTCTATCGACAGGGTCAGTCTTGTCCTGCTGAACAAAGCCTCCCACCAAGAAGTCCAACGAATCAACGCACACTTTGCTTTTCCATTCTTCTTCGGCTTTCCGCTTTTCTTCCTGTTCCTCCACGAAGAGTCCTTCCCCACAAAGATGCACGCTGTTGAAAAATTCGGGGTTGGTCTCATTGATGATTTTACCTCTTGGGAGTTTAGTGCTGCTTCCGATGTTTTCGCTGGCAAATTCCCTCGTGAACTTGGGAGCTTCGAGACCGCCAAAAATCATTTTGCCGTTGCTCGGAACGGTATTAAAATCAGGTTGGCCGTCCTTTAGCTTCACTTCCCTCTTCACATTTTCAGGATGGAGCTCGTTCTCGATCCACTCCTCGGTCAGAATTTCGATCCTGCTCTGGCTCGGTTTCTGGGGATGAACGGCGTACTCAGTCGCCTTTCTGGGAGCAGGATACACAAAGCCCTTTTTCGTCTTCCACCTGCTTCGGCTCTCCTCCTCTTCCACCTGCTTCAGTCTCTCGGCATCCACCATGCTGACGGTCTGGCTGGTAAACTGCTGACTATAGGTAAATGTGCAGTTCTTCGCCTTGCTCAGTCGCTGCCGCATCTTCTCTTTTTTTATCTCCGTGTACGCCAACCTTTGGCTGCTGTACATGAATCGGACAGGATCCTCCAAGGCGTCCGCGGCTTTCCTCGCCTCCAGCCTTCTCTCCCCTTCCTTCTTGGCCTCCGTGAGTAGCTCGTCTTGTAACCCCAGAAAATCTTTGGTCTTTCTTGTGCGCAAGTGCTCGTCAAATTCTGGATTCCTGGCATCCGTGTCAGCTTTTAGCTTGTCTATTTTTTTCTCCTCGACAACTTCTTCCTCCTCCTCAACGATAATCTCCTCCTTCACCTCCCAAGACCGAATCTTCTTCTTAGGCTTGACTCCAAGAATGTCCTCCATACTTATGCTCTCCCCGTACTTGCTCTCGACCTGTATAATCATACTCGCAGTGGGAAACATTTGGAGATGACTAGCCTCTTCAAGACGGTTAGCGTGACGAATGAGCCCGAGCCGGTGCAGAGCCTCGAAGCAGTCCTGAGATACCTTGGCCCGATTGTAAATTTCTGGCATTTCATTTAGCATTGGGAGCGGCTCACGCAGGCGGATCTTCTTCAAATCGACGTTGAAATCTGTATAAATTCGCTCCTTGAAACGGACATCTGGATTGCTCAGGACACGACAGCTCCAATCGTTCCGGTGGTGCCGCTTGCATTCGTTTAGAACGCTCTCCATGCCCTCGACAGTGCCCTCAACGAAGACCATTCTGCAGTCGTCGTCGATGACCATGAAACCGCATATCACATTCAGTTCGGCGTTGTTGGCCCTCTCAACCTCTTCCTCGCTGAACTGGTAGCTCATGAGCGACCCAATCATTGTTTCGCGCAGGGTCGTCTCGTTCACCCGGTCAATTGCCCGATTCAGAGTCTGAAGCTGTTTGACGGCGTGATACTCGAATGTATAGACGGCGCGGGTGAAGGGGCGATATATAACAGGGTCGGGGGGGCCTGTTCGCTGAGAGTCGCCTTCCTCTAGGGTGCGGAGAGGACGAGCAAGAGAACAGGAGATCCCGATCGTTGAGGATGATCGAGTGCGGGTAATCCCTGCCCAAATGTCCATCTCGCCGTCAGCCAAATAGTTGCCAGTTTTGCGGACGAGCCTCTCCCCTTCGTTCAGATCCCACTCGTCCAGGCCCCCCTTAGGAATTCGCCTACGCTTTTCCTGGACCACACTAAGTCTCTCTTTGATATTTGGGGCCTTCACGGCTATTCCGGTCGCGTAGTTCTTTTTAAATGCAGCCGACAGCTGGTTGGACTGATCGAGAAGGGCCTTCATGCCGCAAGTCGAGATTCCGTGGCTGCAGTCCTCTCCAGCTTTCTTCCACCCCTCATGAATGTCGAAAAGGCGAATTTCGTCAACTTCAAATACATCCATAGGCAAAGTTACTCCTCCTTCCCCGTTTTCGAGAGGGAAACCGCCAACAAGCATCCTTTCGTAATGCTCCAAAATCTTGGCGAGCTCCGACTTTTTCTTTACAGGTTCCCGGTCCTGTAGCTCCACTGTGAAAGGGAGGTTTTCGACAGCCTCTTCCAATAGCTGTCTATCCAGATGACCCGTCAAGTACGCGGTTGTGTGGTTCCACTCGCACTTATCGTTGTGCCTGCAGTCGTCAGTTCTTACGACACGAGGGCAGATCTCTCGATCGCCAGCAAACATTCGAACGATGCAGTAACATGGATTGCAGTACTGCTCCAGCAACTTGAATCGGGTAGGCTGAACATAGTGTTTATCAGCTAGAGATGTAACGCGGACGCCTGGGAGATCCTTCGCGTTTCGAATGGTGACACTGACCGGGTTATATTTGTCGGTCAGCTTGGCATTCAGCAGGGGTTTGTCAGCCGTGACAGTAATCTTGAGGTAACGGAGGCCGGGAGGAGGGGGGGGGTTGCGCGAGGTTGATTGTAGAGAGAGAGAGTTGGAATCATTGTTGCAGCCATTGTTCTTGTTGCCTTCATTCTCGTCTTCCAGACTAGAGCCGTTGAATTGTGTGAGGTTGAGGTCCTGAGTTCCTCCCTCTTGTTGCCTGTGGTTCTGGTCAGCATCACTGTCGCCCCCCGCTCCCCGCAAACAATCCTCGCTTGTCAATAGCTTGTCTCCCCACGTCCAAGATTTCTCCGTCTCTCCCACGAGAAAGCCGCTGAGGTCAAAAACCTTCGTGTCGATGAAGTTTCGGCCCTTTCGAGGAGGCCCTTGTTCTTCCTCAGTAGAATCCACGCGGTCGTCTTCCCCTTCGTCCTCGGCCTGAGGCTTTTCAGTCTTGGGCTTAGGGGGGAAGACAGCAGAAGCGTCTTCTCCCTCGAGGGCATCCGCAAGCGTAAACGAGATGAATGGAAAGTCGTTGAAAGCCAACAGGTCCTCCTCAGAGAACGCCACATTATGCTTCTTTTCAAAGGATATGATGCTCGCCTCCGGATCTGACTCAAGAGCAGGTTCGGCGTCGTCGTTGCTTGCGTTTTCTGCTTCTTCGATTTCATCGGTATTCGCCGCCTTCTCTTCCTTCAGAGGGGCTATGCCTGCACGAACTCGCCTTTCAGCTTCCTCCTCCTCACTCAGTTTTATTTCACTCCAGCCACCAGTGCCATCAACAGTCAATTGCGGCGTTGCTTCTTTAACCCGACGTTTCTCACTAAGAAAAGAGTAGCGAAAGTAAGGATCGGTCAAAAGCAACTTTCTCTCTCTCTGGGGCTCGACAGCTCCCTCTACAGTCTGAGTTTCCAGCTGTTGAAAGGGGTTACCCTCCTCATCCAATGTGACAGGTGTTACCCACTGAGAGATCAAAGAGGATTCTATGGTGACGGTGAAGCATACTTTTTCGGACATTGGGGAGTAAGGGAAAGTGGATAGGGAAGAGGGTGAAGTTAAGTTGTTGTTATCGTTTTCTTATGCGGTTTATACTTGTTTATCACCGATTTTCAATACCTGCTGAAGCTACTGTGTAGTATGTAAAAGGAGAGAGAGGTGAAGAAAATCGGGGGGCTGGATAGGGTCGATGAGAGTTGTTTGGGGGTTGGGGGTTGATGCAGATGGAGAGAAAAAAATTACAAAATCCGAGACAGACTGAGGAAAGATAATTTCTCTTTTTTCTCTCAATATATTTCCGGGTGAATTCGAACCCTTGAACGTTTACGAACAGTGCATTTGGTGTCACGAAAAATAATAGTCATGCCAGGAGACGCCTCATTTGCAGGGGAACAACTGCTGAAGAAGAAAATGGATGTGATCAACTCTCAGCGAACTTGTCTTAGGAAGGCGGAAGAAAAAAAGTCCCGTGATCTCCGGCACAATGCGACTGCGTGTGAGAAGGACAAGGACATTCAACGCATGATATGGGCAAAGGAAGATGAGTTTGAGGAAGGATCCATAAATGAGGAAACTAAAGCGGAAAGAGAAGCGATTCTTCGAAAAATCGAAGACGATTATGAGATCAGCAACGCTGTCATTAACAAACGAGTCGAGGCGACGATTATGCTTACCAAGAGAGAAGTACTAAAATCACTACAAGGAAATGAGGAGATGTTAACTGACAGGCGGGAGAAGTTGAAAGAACTCATCGAGAAGAGCAACAGGGCCCTGAAGATTGTTGACGCCGACTTGAGGAATGTTAGGAAAGCGCTGAAAGATAAAGAGAGAGAAATCGCAAATAGTCCGATTGGGAAGAAGAGCAGAGGAGCGGGAAATTATGAGGAAGAGGACAGGGAGGCATATTGTTACTCTGACTACGAGAGCGATGGGATGGGATCTCTGAAGAGTGATGAAGAGTGGGAGTATTACTCGGATGACGAGGATGTCCCCATGATAAGGGAAGGGAAGGGAGAGGAAGGGGGGGTATAAGACGGAAGTAGTTCTAGCTAAACGCACACTTATTGCAACACATAATTAAATTATTCTACCGAGCTGTGCTTCAACTAAACCAAATGGATCATCTCCTTCTGCTTCCATCATGCTTGATGCAGTGCTGTATCTTTTCTGTCCTCCAGTGCTGAGAAAGCTGAAGCGACTCTTTCTCCTAACGTTCATTGTATTGAGGAGGTGCTCGGTTTCGTGCTCGTGCTTACTCTTCCTTTCTTCGTCGTCCACCTTAATGTTCCATACAAGATTTTCTGTCCAATTGCTATTGGCAACCGCTCCCTGCTGAAGAGTGCCAACGCACCACCCATCAATGCCCCAAATTTTCACAGATAAGTCTAATGAAGTCGATACAATTACGAGGTGAGGATAATGGACACTCGGTCGGTCATCGAGAACGTGTACTCCAGGAGGAGTGCGGTGATGAGAAATGTGGTGCCAATCGTTTTTTTCGTACTTTTCTTTGTGGTGATTATGCTGGTGATGGTGGTGATGATGGTGGTGGTGGTGGTGGTGGTGGTGGTGGTGGTGATGGTGTTTCTTGTGCTGGTGTCCATAACGATGGATCCTCAAATATTTGCTGCTTATAAAGTTGGCGGTCGTGACAGACTCCTTGTGTGCCCCCCAGTATCGTATTATTGTCGCAGAAGCTAAAACAGCCACAACCTTTTGCTTTTTTTTTTTGCCGCTCGTTTTGCTATTATCGTCCTCAACCTTGGCCATGTTAGTTCCAGTCAAGAAAGTGTTCAGGATTTCCTGATCACCATCACTCAGACTATCTTCGTCTTCCTCACTTGAACTACTGCTGTCACTGTTGCTCTGAGTAGAACTACCACCACTGCTGTTGCTGCTGCTGTTGCTGCTGCTGCTGCTGCTGCTGCTGCTGCTGCTGCTGCTATCGTAGTGAAACTGTTTCAAGGTATCGAACTGCTGACTTCCTAAACGAGCTCGGGGCATACGTAGAACTTTACGATCGCTCAAAGCCTCAGTGATCTCCCAGAGTTTGAGTATACCCTCGTTGTCAGCAGACAAAAGGTAATGGTTTTCCTGACTCCAACTCAGCGAAGTGACACTGCTGGTTGTGCCAAGGGTCCGCCTCGCAGGATTCTCAAAGGTCATTATCCTCTGGTGCGGCTTTAAGCTAGGATAAAGGGACCATACTATAATGATTCCGTTGGCGTCACCGGTGATGAAACAAGGATAAGGCTCAATGAAACTCATGGCAGTGATATTACAGTCGTGTCCCTTCAGGAATCCGAGGGGTCGGGTATGGCTTGGCGAAAAGATGTCCCAAATTAAAACGACGGGCATCGTGCTACAAGTGGGCATTGCGCAGGTGGCGAACTGTCCCAGAAATACGCTGATGGACAGAAGCGTGACTTCGCATGTTTTTTCAGAAGTTGAAGTGTTGTTTAGGTGCGTGAAGCCCTTGTCCTGAGCATTCTTGTCACTTGTGCTGTTTTTCTTCTGTTTGGTAGGGGACTTTATTATATAGCTCTCCGTGCCGCTACTGCCAACGTTCGGTATTACAACACTAGTGGTCTTGGGTGCACTCAATGTGCCTGCAATACTCATCCTGCGACGGGTAACAACAACTGGGCTCGCGACAACCGCATTCCTGGGCAATTGACTGAGCTCGAGAAGCTTTCGGTAGGCGAGCTCGTGACTGACAGTTGCAATGTTCTGCGGAGGCGTGTTATCTTGGACCATGAATATCCTTGTCATACCATCCCACGATGTGGTAATTACTATCTGTCTCTCTTTAAGCACCTTTATGTTCGTAACCTCGCTCTCGTGCCCATCCATAGTGAAGAGCTTATCCATGTTCGAAATCGAAAGCAGCATCAGATCTCCTCGGTTAGTACCCACAA
>Ga0115557_1002416_pt1 | contig 12540 bp, 14 predicted proteins | sample COGITO_mtgs_1104_FD_87280 | JGI IMG/M metagenome (GOLD analysis project Ga0115557, IMG submission 87280) | Pelagic marine microbial communities from North Sea - COGITO_mtgs_110421 | ecosystem: Environmental > Aquatic > Marine > Epipelagic | place: Germany:Helgoland, sampling site Kabeltonne...
CACCCGCACAGCGGCGACACCATCGGCACTGTGCAGATTGGAGGGCTCATCACCGTGCAGAACGGGGCGTACGAGATGCACACCGGCGACCTCGTGCAATGGTACGTGCAAGACAAGGAAGAACTACATTTTAATGCAGACACAGGCAAACGTGAAAATCCGCCGCCTCCGCAAAAGCTTGTTATGGACAACCGTCAGCAGCACTACATGCGCAACTCCGGGTTTCAGACGCCGAACAACAGGCAGTGCGGGAAAGACTCTGTTTTTCTCCCAAAGCCGTACCATCCCGACGGCGCGTCGTACATGGACAAACTGCGCGTGTTCGCAAAGTGCGTGTCCAGCGCAGGCAAGTTTGAGAAGGTCGACATCCTGATTTGCACGCAGAGCCTGTGAGCGCGCAGCTGCCGCGCGGCAGTGGCGCGGCAGCGGCGACTGCTGGCTGGGAAGTTGTTGGTGTGTAATAAAAATCACATGACACTGTATGTCAGGGAAAAAACTTCCGTGTGGAACTTCTGCACTCAGCAGAATACAGGACTCATTAAAAATTTCCTGAAAATTGGAGGGTGTTCCCCACGGGTGGTGGAGAAGAAGGCTTTGTCTTCTTGACTTTGGCCTTGAGGGGAGCCGTCAAATTCGAAGCAAGGTAGGCTTCCACGAGCAACGCAATCTGCTTCTGCTCGTCGTGTTTGGTCCAGTCGTGCTGCTGCACAAACTCTGTCACCTTGTTTGGGTTAGGGACGTAGGGCCTCAGGACACCTTTCGACCTGAGGGCCCGCAGTGTGTCGACGATGACTTTACGTGAAATGCCACTTCCGTGAAATGCCACTGCGTTGGTCCAGGCGTCCTGGTTGTGCAGCTTTGGCACGTTGGCCGTCTCGTTTGGCGGCGCGTCGGCGGCTGGCGCCGGCTCGGTCTTGATTTCCGCGGGTGCGACGGATGCGCCAGGTGGCAGTGGCGCAGCTGCGGTGGTGGCCGCAGGGCTGGATAGCTGGGCGTCGGCGGCTGGCGCCGGCTCGGTCTTGATTTCCGCGGGTGCGACGAATGCGCCAGGTGGCAGTGGCGCAGCTGCGGTGGTGGCCGCAGCGGGCGCATTTGGGCTGGATAGCTGGCCGATGCGTTCCACGATCTTGTTGATCCACTCGGGATTTTGCATCGGGTCCGAGCTGGCCCCGGTCTCCAGGTGCTTCTCGACTTCACGAAGGAAGGTATTGTTCTTGTGCGGACAGGAACGGTTGAAGGTCTCGGCCTTACGCATTGTCAGTTGCAGACACATGCGTTTCAGACGATCTTGTGCGGGCTCTTCAGTCGGCTCCTCTCTGGTGCGCTTGTTGGATTGCATTGGAAGAATCGATAGGATCGATTCTGTGTTGGCTGCATGTAAAACCGTGGCATTTAAATACTCCACACGGTGCAAACTTTCACGGTGAAACGTGCTACTTCTTGGACTATGGTTTGCGCGCACACTTGTCCAAGGCTTGCTGAGTCTATTTTGTTGGATCACCTGAGCACGGTGGTTGCATGCCACTGTTCATAGCACGCGCCCGTATAAAGTTTGGGTGTCGCAGTCCCACCGCATGTTGTCCAACCCGGAGCGCCGTCTGCGGCGCGACCCAAACACAGGCGAGTCGGCCAGGACCCCTTTGTTGGCACCGGCAGCGACTGCTGCCGCGCCTCGCAGCGCGTCGTCCTCAGCAGGTTCGGTGTCTGCTGCCTTGCAAAAGCAAGCCCAAAGCTTCACAGCGCTGATAACTGTGTCGTTGCTGGCGTCTGTATTGCTGCTCAGCACGTTGGCGCAGGTGTCGGTTACCGCAGCGCTGTTTCGAGAGACTGGGTTTCACGCGCATCCGGAGTGGGGGTGGGTGTACGTCAGCAACGCCTTTTCGTCGTCACCTGAGCTTGCGGTCATGTGGGCGTGCAATGTGATGCCGGTGCTTGGAGCGCTGTTCGTCGTGTCCTGGTGCGACAGTTCGTTTGGACACAATGCGAAGCGCTGGAAAGCTGCGTCGTTTTGTGCAGCGCTGCTGGCGCAGTTTGGGCTATTTCTCGTGGTCTTTTGCGACGCGTCCAGCGCTGGGTTGTGGCACAGGTGGGGGGTCGGAATGTTTGTGCTGTTCACGTCTGCGCTGCACCTGCGTGTGGCTGTTGTGGACGAAGGTGTCGCCACAAAATTCAACTATGGGCACCAGACGCGCAACTGGCGTATCTTACTGGCATTGGTTGCGTTGGCGGGTTTGCTGGCATTTGTGTCGAACTTTCAAGCGAACGACCCCTCACAGAGCAGCAAGATGTGGAGCTGCCTGGGCGAATACGTGATTCTGGTGTGTTTTGTCCTGCTCAACATGCTATCAGCCTTTTGCGTGGTCCGCGTGGCTTTTTATTGGCACCTTGTGTGACAGCGGCACATCTATCAGCGTGATTTGTCACGACGCTCGTGGTTCTGTCGGCACTGTCTCGGGCGCTGGACACGCAAATATGTCGATGTTCTGTGCTCCTTCAAAGTGCACGTGCAGCATGTTCCAGAAGACAGCGCCTGCCAGCACGACCACCAAGCAGCCTGCCACGAGCATCGCACACGCTGGGGCCTGGAAGCGCGGCAGCGTGCTCACGACGACGACAAAGCCACTTGCAGAGTGCTGGCACTGCTGCACCTCCACAGACACTGTGCCACCGTAGCGTGTGCGAAGCGCGTCGGTGTGCGCACTGGACCAACCCGGCGCGTCGTACACTGCAACGCTGTGCCCGGTGCTGTCCGACACGACGCGCGCGCCGCTCATCGACCTGTTGCAGATGTCCTGCAGTGCCCGTGTGAGCTGCTCGCGGGACATCGAGCTGTGCGTGCGTGGTGCCTCTAATAAACCGTCTGTTGCAAACAAGGCCTTTCTGGCATTTGAGAAAAACCCATGACTGCATGTATAAGCGCCGACTTGCCACACAGGCGATGCTGCTTATGCTGCCGCACCTTGTCCGGTCGGCGCTGTTTTGTGTCTGCTCGCTTATTCCCGAGAACACTGTTGTGGCAAATGTCGCCTTCCAGAGCTCTTTGCAAATTGTGGTGGCCACAGTGTATCTGCTGTGCTACGCGTGCGGAAAAGTCCTCATGCGCGTGCTCTGCTCCAGCGAGCTCGTGAAGGACCCTGCCATCGACCGGTATGACGACCTCGACCTCGACGCGCTGGACAACCACGGACCCACGGTGGCTGCCGAGCCACCAGCCTCCACGTGGGCGCGCGTGCAGCACGCGCGTCGGAAGTTCAAGAACCGTGTGCGAGCGCTCTCGTCGCGCATCCTGTTGGACCCGGGCGCCCGCGTCGGTGCGCAGGACGTTGAGGCCATGGAACGCGTCGGATCCATCGGCGCCTCAACGCTCTCAGATCTTGAGGAGTGGGACTCCGACGAAGCTGCTGCAAACGCGCCGAATGCAGCTGCAGGCGTGCGGCCCACGCCGCGTCGGCTCGAGTTTGAGCGCATGCCAATTGGCGTCGTGCATGACAAGCCTGTGTACGCCGCGAACGAGCACACTTTGCTGCCGACAGACCCGCAGGCCGACATTGCACCGGTGGCCGCAGCTGCCGCAAATGCGCCTGCGCCTCGCCTGGCCCAGCCTGTCCCGCTGAAGCCGCCCAGCACGCCCGCCGTCGAGCCAGCTTTTTTTTTGCCGTTTGCGGAACCTGCGCTTCGCAGCGTGGCGAGCGAAGCCGGACTCTTTGCGCAGAAAGAGCGCGCACACGCGTACGTTGAGGTGTACGGACTCGGCTTCGCCATCTTTGTCGTCTTCTACTGCATCGACTGTGCGAGCATGCAGCCAGCGTTTTGCCTGCTTGTCGGTATCACCGCGCTGGCGCTGCGCGACATGGTGCGCATTACAGACCCGCTGCTCGTCGCGCACGAGTCTATTGAGACGAATTTGGTCAAGGCCGTCAGCGTGTTTTCCTTCATGCTGGCGCTGGCTGCGCAGATCTGCGTCGCGGTCGGCATTGGACGTGTTCCGTCGTACCACGCGCCACTTCGCGACGGCTCCGTGCTGCGCGTGCCCGCGCCTGCCACGATACTCGACGTCATGCTTGCGGTTGTCTTCCCGATTTGCGCGCCGCTGCTGCTGCATTTCATCAGCAAGCGCCAGAACGTGCCGCGGCTGCAGAGCATGGTGCGCAGCGCGCTCCCCACCACGATGCTGATTGCGCTGTGGTTTCTCACGTCGCTTGGCACCATGAAAGATGAGCTGCGCACGACGCTCGGTGTCGCCAGCGTGAACCAGACGCTCGACGAACTTTTCCGAGGCGACCGCGTGCAGGCGCCGGTCGCCATCTTTGCGCCGTTTTTCAAGATTCCCGCTGTGCTTGCGCTGGTGTCGTGCTGCATATCCGGCAAGAGTCTGGACATCCTCACGTCTCTTTCGCTGGTGTTTTTTGTGAAGCAGAAAGGCCTTGTCAAGGAGGGTCCGATGGTCGATATGCTTGTCGTGGCGACTGTCTTTGCGGCATTTGCGTGGACGTTCGCGTCGCTGCGTTACTGGACACCGCTGATGCGCTGGATTGCGACGCAGTTTGCGATTTGAGGCTTGCAGTGTGCCCGTCTGCGGAGTCACCAAGCTGCCTGCAGCGCGTCCGCGACACTGTCCCCTGCAAGCATCACGACGTGCTCCACTGGGATGTCAAAGCCCACGCCGGCCACCGTGCGCAGCGACGCGATCGAACTGTGCGTGACCCAGCGCAGCGTGAAGGCACAGGAGCGCTCTTCAGCGGCGGGTTCCGTGCCCGACCTGTCGGCGCGCTCGGTCCCGACCTGCTGCACCACGCTGACTTCTGTCAACCCCTCGGCGGCTGCAGGCTGCAACTGCGTCTGATGCTGCTCCCAGACCACGCGCGGCAGCGTCACGTTTCCACTGTCCGCGACCAGCACAGGCTGCGAGCGGGTGTGCGGCGTGAGCGTCCGCATGTACACTGTCATGCGCACCGAGGTTGCGTTGTTGCGCTCGACGGCCAGGCTCAGCCGGCGCACGCATGCGCGCGACACCCGCAGCTGCAGCACACCCCCCACCGCCTGTGGGGTCGGATTGAACATGACGTGCTGCTCCTCAACCTGGCGGCTCTGCGCGTCCAGCACAGCAACCACCATGTCAAGGTTCAACACATGGTGCTGCACAAAGCCGCTACCGTATGCTTGCAGCGCAAGCTCCACCTCGTTGTCGCGCTCGCGGCGCTCGACGTGTGCACCGAGCTTGTTGTGCCACCTCGGCGGGAAGCTTGCAAGCGCGAGCTGCGCGTCGACACCCTTGCGACACAGCGGACACCGCATTGCGTCTGTCAGCCAGTACACGGCCAGCGCGTTGGCGGCGAACTCGTGGCCACAGGGCAGCTGGGCCGCTTGCAGCGCGGGACGCTGCTCGTCTATCCGGAGGCCCTCAAACCCGTCCACCTCGCTTGTTGCGATTGCATCCAATGTGATGGCACACTCGGCACCCGCGTCTGGGACGCGCAGCTGCACCCGCACGCGCTCGCCGCCGCGTCCGCGGAACGTCACGATGCGCGGCGCAGTTGCGACGCAGTCTCCAGTGCAGCGCCCGACGCAGCGTTTGACGCAGCCCGCAATGCAGCCTCTGACGCAACCCATGTACCTGCGCACCTCTGAAAGCGTTATATAAGAATATGACTACTTCTCACACCTTCGCCTATGGTTCGCATTGGGCAGATGACGTCGACCTGGTCTCGACACGTGGTCCCCGTTGCGTCGTTTCTTCACGTCGGCCTGCAGTGCGAAGGTAACTGGTCCGGCTGGTTGTTTCTGGGCTACCTTCTTACACGCGGTGTCCTCGTGCTTGCGCAGTTGACGCTGGAGCGGCCCCGCGGCAGCACGCGCGACGTGCAGGCCACGGCCTTCCTGGTGCTCACGGTCCTTGCGATGCGCCAAAGCCTGCCTCCGCCCACGCGGTTCTCGGGCACATTTGCCCTCATTGTGGTGGGTCTGCAAAAGAGTCTGGGCCTGCTGGCGGACCACCCTTTGGCAGACAACCTCGTAGGCAGCCTCGTGCACACGGTGCCGCTGCTGACGGCGTGCATCATGACTGCAATCAACGCGCCGCTTCGCGCGGTGTTACAGTGTGTTGCGCCGTGGGACACTGTCATGCGCGGAGTCGCTGTTGCGTTCATTACGTGCGCGCTCGACGCACCTGCAGTGGAAGCCGTGGTTGAGCTTGTAACTTCCAAGCCGCTGCAGTTCTCAGGGAAAAACGTGTGGTTGTTTTTGAGCGCAACTTCGAGCACGGCTGTCAGCCTTGGGTTTCTGCTGGAGCGAAAGCTACTCGACCGCTTTGTGTTTGCAAGCGGTTGGAGACTGTACTCTGTTACCACTGTGTTCCTGCTCGCCCCGCTGCCGCTGCGCCGGGACGCGGGCCTGTCTCTGCTCGCCACACAGGTCGGCTGCGTTGTGATGGCAGAATTGCTTTCCGCCTGCAGCGGGTCGTCGAGTTGGGCTGTGCTGTTGGCGGCTGCGGCGGTGCTACTGGAGAGCGCAAGCCGCGCGAAACCACTAATGCTTGCCATTTCCACCTTCAAACTGCACACACAACATTAAAAAAGCTAGCAGGTGCACAACATTTTGTCGTACTGTTCGCCAAGAACGCACATGAACGCTGCACGGGACGTCATGAGCTGCGGACACTCACACCGCAGCTGCTGCACCATCTCTGCGACCACCTCGCTCTCGCTCATGTAAAACGCAGTCGGCTCTGCACACTCCTCTGCGTCGAAAAGCGCCAACCCCTGCAGCGCCATCGGTGTACTGCTGTCTGTCGCAGGCGGCGCGCTGGGCAACGCGGCGGCGTTCACAAAGTCGAGACACTCGCACTTGATCGCTCCCGAGCAGCGCGCCAACGTGCGCGGCAGACGGCTTGCGTCGGCGCGCTGGCATGTGCCACGTTCGACGTCAGCATGCCCGCGCGGCCCGGGCGTTGCCGCATTTTCGCCCGGCGCCGCAGACGCGCTGGGCGCTGCCGCTGCTGGCGAATCGGGCGCCGCAGACGAACGCAGCGTGGAGGCGCTGTTCGCTACTGTGGCCACTGCTGCCGGCGGTTTGTTGGGCCTTGCGGGCGCGCGCGACTTGGCCGCCGCGCGCCGGTTATTTACCGCGGGCTGCCGGCTCCGACCTGCGCTGGCGCTGCGTCGCCCATGGACCGCTGACGCGCGCTTGCGACCCGCCTCTTGCGACCGCATTGCCTGCGTCACGCCCTGGCGTTTAATTACGCGCCGCATGCCCCCCCTCCGAACCCAGTTGCGCACAGTGAGGGGTGGTCCGCACCGAGAACCGCGCCGCAGTCCGACGCTTGTCGTTCAGCAGCGTGACCGGGATGCGCAGCTTCTCGCGGCCGTCGGGCAGCCGCTCGCGGTTTACAAAGTTCGACTGCAGCCGCACATGCCGGAACAGCGCCTTTTGTAGCCGCAGGGACAGCGCAAAGAACTTGCCTTCGATCTTGATGCTCGGGACCTGGTCGTCCACGTCGCCATGCTTGGGCTGCAGCCAGCTTACAAACTGCTCGTTGCGCTCCAGAAACGGTAGCATTTCGCGGCTCGTTGGCTGCTGCGCGTGCGGCCACGGCGTGCCCACCTGCACGATGCTCACGCCTTGCAGGTCCACCTCGCGCATTGCGATGCAGCTGCAACAGGGCCACTACAGTCGCAGGTATCTGCAGTTTATTTTTGCGCCTGCGGTGTGTCTGCAGGTCGCGGTAAAAAAAGACGCCGATGGTTGCCGGTGCAGCGGCAGGCGCCAGCAGCGCGGGATGGCCCGGGCGTCTGCGACGCCTCGCAAACGCACGCGCGTTGCAGGCACACCGGAGCTGCGCTGCATAGCGGAGAAAGAGATGGTGGGGCTGCAGGAGCGCGTGGGAGACGCTGTCACCCGCGTGAGCGCCACAACAGGAATGGACGAGCTGCTTGACCGCGTCGCTACACTCAAGCAAAGAGAGCTCGATAATTACCTTGAAGTGTGTGCCTTGCGGCTCGACACTAACCACCGCGGGCCAATGAAGGCGACCATGGAGGCGGCGCGTGACATCACAGCGACACTGAATGCAATCATTCGGAAAAGCGAAGCATAGCAGCTGCCGCCAGCGTTGCGGCACGTGGCCGCGGAAACGCGGTGCACATGGTCCCTGTGAATAGAGCGGATTGTGCCACTGGCTTCATTTATGTCGTTTCGCCCATAGCAGCACCCACAGCCACATCAAAACGACAACCTCCGCCAGAGCATGCGCTTGCCACGACGCGACACTGCCAACGTTCGGCGCCGTCGCCGCAGGCAACCGCTGCAGCGTGATGACGGCCTGCGCCTCACACGCCGCCTGCTGCAGCACGTCCACGGCCCAGGGCCCGTCGACGCTCAGCGCGCCGCGCGTCGGGTGCCGCGCGCTCGCTGCAACCAGATCGCAGCGCGGCGTTTTTGGTAGCATGTTCACAGAGGCGCGTGCAATTGACCCACGGTCAGCTGGTGAGTGCTCCACACGGGATAGGCGCAGCGGTCGAGCTGCGCGCACCATGATGTCTTGCGGGGACGTCAGTTCTTTAATAGAACGTCCAAGGAGGTTGAGGCTGTCGGTGAGAGCTGAAATGCTGGCAGCTGCTCGGCAGCAGGCGTCTGCGCACTGCTGTTCCACGTCATCCACGCGTCGCCGCAGCCGTCCGCGATTTTATGCATGTGGTCCCAAAACGCAGCGTCCGGGTTGTCTGCCGTGTCCGCGTGCTTTGGACTCGTGGTTGCCTCTTGGTACTCGTTGGTCGCCACAGCAAAGCCTGTCGCACTGGTCTTTGAACTGCTGCTTGCCGCGGCATCGCATGCAGCCTCGCTGCGCTGCTCCAACAAGGCTTGAAGCGCTGTGTTTTCCTGCTCCAGCGCAGCACACCGAGATTGCAGGTCTGCAATCTCTGTTTGCAGTTGACTGTGACGGCTCGCAGTTGCGCTGCACTCTTTGTGTGCCTGCGTCCAATGGCCCCTGTTCCAGCTGTGGATACCAAGAAGACGCAGACAGGTCTTGAAGGTTGTCACAGCGATTCCAAGCTGCGTAGCCACCTGCTGCACTGAATACCCAGCGCACTTCTGTAAGGACGCATGCGACAGCTTGACGTCTGTGCACGATTTCCGACCACGGCACAGCACATATGGCACGCCGTATTCGTCGTGCTGCACCCTGTCGAAGTTAATGGCAGTCTTGCGCGACGCCGGGTTACGGTTCACGTGCGCGTGCTTGAAGGCCATCGCACACACTGCGCTGTGAAACAAGCAAACTGTAGCAGTTTGACAAGTCAACTACATGCACCAATTTTAGATTAGCCAACAAATCTCCTTACATGTGTTGACAAAAAGTCGAGGCACTTTGAACCATTAATTCCTTCTCAAATGTAAAGCAGAAAAAGGCTGAGGGTGTAGCAGCAAAACAGAGGCAGCATGCTTGAAGCACGGGGGGGGATGGTGCCTTGTTCTGTTATGTTGCTGTCTTCGTATGACTGCCAGTCGTGTTCTGCCAATCTTACAAATTTTGGCGAGCAAGAACAGCCTTGTTGAAGGTTTGAGCAAGTTTGCATCTTAAGTAAACATTTTATTAAGTCATCAGTTTCAATTAATCGATTGACTTATCTCAAATGTGTATCAGCAAGAGGCTTTGGCGTGTAGCAGCAGAACAGGGGCAGCATGCTTGGAGCACGAGGGGGGGGGGCTGGTGCCTTGTTCTGCCAGGTTGCTGTCTTCGTATGACCGCCAGTCGTGTTCTGCCAATCTTACAAATTTTGGCGAGCAAGAACAGCCTCGTTGAAGGTTTGGACAAGGTTTGCATCTTACGTAAACATTTTATTAAGTCATCAGTTTCAATTGAACGATTGACTTATCTCAAATGTGTATTCAGCCCTTCATCTTGCTTGCTACCCTGTTCTCCGAATCGCTCGCGTCACAAGAACTTCCTTCAGACAACGTTTCGCTCTCGCCATAGTCGCTGTCCGCAATGTCGCTGATGTCGTCCTCGTCAACTGACACCACATCAGATTCCTCTGCACCGTCACTCTCGTCAGACACCGACTCGCTGCTGTCTGATTCGGGCACAAACTCGCTATCTGAGTTGAGCTCAGCGTTCGGTTCCACTGCGCTGTGTGATGCGTCGTCCTCCTCTTGATCCTCGTCATGTGCGTCTTGTGACACTTCAGACGCGTCACTGTCTGTAAAGCTACATACGCCGCTCGCTGCACGAGTGAAGCGGCTGTTTTTCTCCGCCGCAAATTCTGCCTCAATAACTGCGGCAACTTCGCGAAACTTGCGCGACGACTCAGAGCACGTCTCCCACTCTGTAATTGCTGCGATCTTTTCAGCTACCAGTAGGGCGCTCTTCCGCATTGGTGTCGTACGGACCCGGGCCGCGTTGGGTGTAGTGGGGGCTGCGGCTGCTGCATCGAATGTCACTGTTGACCCCTGCGCCGTCAACGCGGTGTCTGTCTCAGCGGCACCAGGGCGCTCGTCGGGCGCGCACGCAAACGCGCGCAAATAGTCATCCTCAAGAGACCGACTCTGCTGCGTCATTGTAGTCTGACAAACTGCCTGCTGCATGCTTTTATTGCAAACGACCAGGATTCTTCACCGCAACACCCTGTAACTTTTTTTTACATGACGCAGGGTTCATTTTTACAGCGCGCGTGTGAATGCCGCGCTCCGCCAGACGAATGGTTGCTATTGGTCGCGATGTACATGCAGCTGGTGGCCATGGTCACGTTCTGGGTCGACATGGTCGAGCACTCCCCCCACGGTGCGGTGCATGCCATCAGGATCTGCATTCGACCCGTCGCCAACGAGCTCACACGTCTCGAGGAGCTGATGACAGACGCAATTCCTTTCTACGACAACCAAGAGGGTTGCGCGCCGTGTCAAATGTTTACGCGCACGATCGCGGAGCTTGTCTTCCACACGAGCAACCACTGGACATCTGTTCTGAGTGCACACTCTGCTGTGCTGCCTCACGACCTTCTGGCACAACTGACCGACATGCACATCGCAGTGCAGCTACTGCCGAGCGCCAGGCTCTCCAGTCTCTGAGCACTGCACCGACGCATTTGTTGGTGCCTCAGTACGCACGCCTCCGTCGAATCACAGCATATGCGTCAAGGCATGCTGCTCATGCAACGCCTCTTGGTGAAACTCTTGAATCGCTGCCATTCGACGCCGGTGCATCAACTGTAGCGCTCGCGAAGGCGGCAGCGCGTCAAGGGGAAGAAGTGAGATCGGAGTCGTTGGGAAACACGTAGCGCGAATGAATCGCTTCATTGTTGGACGTGTCAGCTGCACAGAAAAAGTCTCTCTGTACCAGTTCTGCGTCTCGTCGAACGCAGCGACGCGCGTCTCCAAAGAATTTCTGCCACAAAATTGCGCCACAAACACACGAACAGTGAGCAACTGAGATGCCCACAATCCTTCGCGCCAACTGTTCCGTGAGTGATGCGGAAGCTGCTGCATTAAGGCGCACACGCGGCACAGCATCTGTTCGTCGACGGTACGCGCATTAATGGTGCACGTCGCCTCCATTACCTCTCTGGTTGCGTCAGAAGCGACGCCGCTTGCATGATGCAGTCTCACAACCCCAGACAAACCCAGTTGCCTAAGTGATACAATTTTCAGAAAAGTGGTCGGTTTGTCAACTTGATCAAAAATGTATTACTTGGGCAACGAGGGTTGCCAGGGTTTGTGAAGCCCTATGATGACAGCGATTGCCAACCATGCTCCTCCAGTTTACGTCGAGTAACTCATGGCTGCACCGCAACGAGTTGCAACGCACAGCACTTAATTGACGTTCATCCTAGGCTACTTGAGTTGCGCTGCATGGTGCAGCTCAGAGCGAAGCTGCAGCGCCAGAGCGGTGACGGCGCGCTGCGCCGCAGCCGCTGATGCTACAGCCTCGGTGGGGTTTTTGCGAGCACCACACATGAAACGCATGGTGCAGTTGCCATGCCGAGTGACGTTGCATACAGCTGTGCAACCCTGCAGGCACTCACAGCTGCGCTCATCGTTGCACAGTGCGTCCCAGCGCATCACGCGAAAAAACAGCGTGTTGGTCACATCCATCTGCGCAATGTAGCGAATTGAGTTCTTGTGTGTGTGATTGTATCTCAAAAGAGCCATGTGCAGCGGTCCATTGTGTTCCACATTCACTGTCATCTGCATCTGCACGGTAAACACAATCATACCCAGGAACAAGTGAAGGACAAAGCCATCCGAGACGTCCTCTAAGAGTGAGAGCAGAGCACGCACGTCGCGCGCGCCCTTGAAATGCACTCCAACGTCGTTGGCGCTGAAGATTAGGTTTCCTCGCGAACTGTACAGCATCAACTCTTTGCCAAAGTGTCGTCGTGGAGGGACTGGCTGCGCCGCGGCGCGGTGCGTCGGGGTCACTGGCGAGGTCAACACTGCGTGTCCTGACATGTTGTGCACTACCGCGGACAGCATCGGTACTGTGTTGCTGCAGCTAGGCGCGCGTGGGATTTGCGGTTTCTGCGCATGGACGTGGGTGGCCATGCG
>Ga0115557_1002418_pt1 | contig 12540 bp, 9 predicted proteins | sample COGITO_mtgs_1104_FD_87280 | JGI IMG/M metagenome (GOLD analysis project Ga0115557, IMG submission 87280) | Pelagic marine microbial communities from North Sea - COGITO_mtgs_110421 | ecosystem: Environmental > Aquatic > Marine > Epipelagic | place: Germany:Helgoland, sampling site Kabeltonne...
AGGCACGCAAACGAAACCGTACCGTTCGAAAATCTGCTAGACAATAAAGACGACGGTGCAAAAGACGCGGTGGTGCACAGAGTTGCGGACATTCTTATTTATTTATATATGCTGTGAAGAGGGGGTGAAATGTGCAGAAAAACCTCAAAAAGGGGCAGCCACTTTGAAAAGAAAAAAAAAAAGAAAATCGAGCGGGGCTGCCACTTTGGAAAAAAACGAATATTTTGGCGCGTAAATACGCAAGAAAAAGACGACGAGAGCTTTCTTGCGATTTTGAAGACGACGAGAGCAAAAGAGAGAGCAAAGAGTACGCGGGAATAATAAGAGAGAGGAAGAACTCTTTTTGCGCCGGTTCGTGTCCTTTTGTCGCGCGTTTTTTCCGTTTTGTTAGTATATAGAGTCTCTTATCATCTTGAAAGAAATCGTCTAAAATATGTCGTCGTCGAACACGAACAACAACAACCAAAACGCGCTATTCTTCGGCCTCGCCGGTCTCGCCGGAGTGGTCAAGAAAACCATCCTGAGCGGCTTTGCATCCAGCACCTCGTCGTCGATGTATTACTCGAAACATTTAACGCAATTTGAGGAACCTCCGGAACATTTAAAGTGCGTCATCACGCAAGATTTATTCGAGGATCCCGTGGTGTTGTTGCAAACCGGGTACACGTACGAACGCGAGGCGATATCGAGATGGCTGAGAAGTAAAAGGTTCGGGAATCAACCGACGGATCCAACGACGAATGCAATCGTGACGTGCACGGACGTGGTGCCGAATTGGCAGATTCGAGCCGGGGTGGAAGCTTGGTTGCAAGAGAAAGGGTACGGCGCGAGCGAGTATTTTCAGAAGAGGATGTACGACAACAACGACGATTCAGACGTAAACGAGGACGATTCAGACGAGAACAACGAAGGAAAAGGAGAGGAGGAGAAGAAGAAACAGAAACAGAAATATACGACCACGCTACCGCCACCGAAATGGCCGTTAGTGCGATGCGCCAGCGGAGCGCCTCCGGCGACGGGAGAACCGACGGATAAATACGGCGTGCCCGTTGGTGGGAGAGACGGGAGAGGTGGAAGGAGTTCGTCCTCATCGTCGCGAAACAATGTGAGTAGATTAACCGCGCTCGCAGAACGCGTGCACAACGCTTTACACAGAGACGTTATTGTTATTTTTCACGCGTTGAAACGGATAGCGTTGTCGTCGCCGAGGAATTTATCCTTCTTTTTAGCCTCGTTCGGCGCCGCTGTCGGAGGTATTCTCGTCGCCTTTCTCATCGTCGTCCAAAGGATATTATTTTTGCTCACTGGACGCGTCAGTGCGGCGGGATTGGAACCTTCCGCGGCGTTGACAGCGGCGAGTTCGGACGAACAAGTCAGGGCGTACATCAACGAGAACGCCGCGAATTCAGTCGCGACGGCGATTGGGAATATTCTTTGGTGGACGTTTATTTTAACCATGATGTGGTTCACGCAACATAACGCCATTCACGAACACCAACAAGCTCATCTCATGCGCGCGAGAGCAGCGCAGGCACAAGCGGAAGGTAACCAGCGACGACAGGGTCATCATCGCTACTGGCATTGGGGACAGCGACACCCGCGATTCCTCCATTGGTAGTAAGTAGTAAGACCAAAAGGCGCTGTATGTGTACCACGAATGTAACGAATAAAGGGGTGTAAACTCAAAATAGATAGTAGTAGCAGTCAGAAATGTACTTTTATGTGTTCAAATAGTATTACGCTGAATCCAACAACAAACCTTTGCGGTTTGATTACTTTTATACATTTAAACAATCCTCCCAATTTCTTCAATTACTCAACCCGTCCGATCTAGAACTCTCTCCTACTGCTTTTTGCATCCTCTCGTACCACGGCACCATTTCCGGTACCTCTTTACACACGTCCTCGAACGTTTGGAACGTCTTCACGGCTCTGAACACGCCAAACATGGAAATATCCGCGATGTTCGGCGCGTCCCCGCCGCAAAATTTGCCGCCGCTTTGTCCAACTCCCTCGGACATCCACTTCCTCGTCTCCTCGAACAACGACGCTCTCTCGTCTTCGATCCCGTGCCTTTTCTTTAAAACCATCTTCGAAATCCCGTACATGCTCACTGCTCCGGTAATCCTCGCCGATTGCCGTTCGAAAAACCCAAAATTGCCTCTCTCCGTGATGTAATCGAAACTCTCCATCGCCTCTCGAAACGTTTTATAAATATTCGGCGTCAACACGTGCACGAACCTATCGTCCACCCATTTGCACCACTCCTCTTCCTTCTCCTTCTCTTTCTTGCTCTTCTCTCCGAACCACCTTTTCGTCAAACCCGAATGTTTTCTCACTCGCTCGTCCACTTCATTTATAATATCGCGCGAGTTATACGTCGCCTTCCCGTCCACGACTAACACCGGCACTTTCTTCCACTCGTGTTCGAACTGTTTAATCTCCGTTTTCGTCAGCGGGTTCACCTCGACCACGTCGTACGGGATGTTGTGATAATCGAGAAACGCTTTCACTTTGTTGCAGAACGGGCACACGTCGTATTGGTACAACGTGACGCTTTCGAACGGCATTCCTCCTTTAGAAGACGACATCTTCGCCTCCTTCTTCGCCTCTTCGCAGCGAGCCAGAGAAGAAGAGGAGGACCAAGAGGAAGAGGGCAAAAAGTACGCCATCATCATCGTCGCCGTGGCCGCCGCACCCGCAAAAGCCGCACCCGACGACTTAGAAGAAGAAGAAGAAGAAGAGGAAGAGGACCAATCGAAAGAAGAGTAAACACGTCGACCATTCGTAAAGGCGATATCGTTGTTGCTCAAAGCGCTGCGAAAGTAACGCGCGTTCGATGCCGGTGCCGTCGTTTTCGCCGTCGTCGTTTGTATCATTCGGCGAAGAAGACTTTCTCCTCTTTTTGTACATCTCGCCGACATGGTCGCGTTTGTTCGTCGTTGTGTGTTGTTCGTGTGATTCGTTTTACGCCAAAATGTGACGAAAACAGTCCTCTAAAATAAGCGGAAAAAACCTCAAAACCACGCGCGCGGAAACGAACGCACTCTTCGCGCGAAGATCAATATCCGGCAAAAGAAGGATTTCCATTCGCGGATTTTATATAATAATTCGTTGTTGTTGTTGTTGTTGTTTTAAAGAAGAATGAAACGTTTCGAGAGAGAAGAAGGAGTCGCTTTTTACAACGCGGAAGAAGACGAAGAAGAAAAGACGAAGAAGCTGAAGAGGAAAGAAACGTTTAAGACGGAAACGTGTGCGACGACGCTCGCGCGATTCCTCGCTCGAGAAAACGAAGATAAATTCGCGGTGCAAAATCCTACACAAAAAACATCTTTGATTCACTTCGAATGCGAGGAGCGATGGAAAACCGTTCGCGACGCCGTCGTCGAAGGCGTTTTAACGCGAGCGGAACAGTTCTTTTTGTTTCAGAACAAAAACGAAGAGTTTCTGTCTTTAACGAAGGGGGTGGTGCCTTCTGGTTTCGACGACGACGACGAGGATGAGGACGACGACTTTGAGGAGGAGGAGGTAGAAAATCACCGTTTTCATCGTGGTGGTGTTGGTCATTCAGAAAGAAGAATAACTCAAATGTTGTCGTTTGCGATGGTGGACGTCGCGTGCGCGGCGGTGGATTTCGCGGAAGAAGTCGTTCGAGCGTTTGCGAGCGGGGAGTGCACGACGGAGAGCGCGTGGGCGTACGAAGTTTTGAGCGCGTCGTGCTTTCGATTGAGCTTGAAAACGAGAGAGAGAAGAGACCAGTTCGATGTGGACTACGAGCAGGAGATGTGCGAGGAGGAAAAGAAGAACAACTTTAGCGTTCCGATATCAACGATTACGTTCGATAAGGAGACGATGGCGAAGATGGAGACGGTTATTTTGACGACGTTGGAGTATCGCGTGTCGAAACCGACGAGATCGATGTGGGCGAATGAGTTTTTAAACGCGATGAAAAAGAACGTGGAAATCGTCGCGTTCGGTACCGAAGGCGCGAGGCCAAAGGAGTTTAAACGGTTGTGGACGAAAGCAGAGGAACACGTGTGCGTAATCGTCGCCGCGAGTTTACGCTCGTTTCCAACATCGCCGCAGTTTCGAGCGTCGGCTATCGGCGCCGCGGCGGCGACGTTAGGCGTCGCCTTATCTGCGTTCGAGTACCTTCGAGAAGAAGAAGAAGAAGAAGACGGAAAAGAAGAAGAAGGAAAACAACAAAAGCGCGAACGCCAACACGCCTCGTTCGTCTCGGACGTGAAAAAGCTCGTCAAAGCGACCGCCGTCAACGCGTTCGATTTCGGTTCCTGGGAGAGAGAATTCGAGATCGCGTTTGTATCCTTCTCGAAATACCATCATCATCATCATCATCTCTTCTGGGATCGTCGTCGCGACCGCCGCAACAACAAAGCGCCTTTGCCGCCTCGCCGAGGAGGAGGAGAGGAAGAAAAAATGGCGCCTGCGGACAACAAAGAAAAAGAACAAAAAGAAGAAGAAGAAAGAATCGTCGTTTCTTAGCGGCACACGCAGCAGAGCGCGACTACCACTTTTCCTTTTTATTACTATTCACGCGAGAGAGAGAGAGAGTTTAGAGAGAGTTAGAGAGACACGCGCCGCTACATTCGCATACGAAGAGATATGAAAAGTGAGCACCCTTGGGAAAAATACAGATACAAAAGAAATCATTTTCAAAATTCATCAGATCAAAAACGCAAACACGCGCACATACATAACATGTCTGACTTCAAACTCGCCGCGGTGGAGGCAAAGTGTCGAGAACTTTTACGCACGGTCGATGTGGAAACCCTCTCCGAGCGTCAAATTCGCGAGAGATTAGCCCAAGATCTCGGGTTTCCCGTTGATGATTTCAAACCGTTGATTGTGTCTCTCGTGGACGAGTTCGTGCAAAAGGAACGCGCGGAAGAAGAAGAAGTGCTCCGCTCCCCGGGAGAACAACCACCACAACCGTTGACGAAGAAGCAGAAAGTTAGTGGTGTCGATGAGGAGGACCTGTTGAGGAGTAAATGGGAAGGGCCTCCTCCTCCTGCTGCACAAAAAGGGGCTGCTTTCGCGGTGAAGCGAGAAGCAGCAGCAGCCCCTCCTTCTGCCGCCGCTGAACGTGTCCTTCCAAAAGAGGAGACGGTCAAGGACGAGGACGCCGAGAAAAGTTTGAAACAAACGCTGGAGACGATTTTCGACGCTTTAGAAGATTACGGCGCGAACGGGACGACGGCGAAAGTTATATCGGAAGCGACGAAGATGGACAAGTCGGAAGTCAATCGGGTGTTGTATTTGTGCTTGAAGCGAGGGATGGATTTAAGGTTGACGCACGATAGCAAGAAGGCGCCACCGACGTGGGCATTGGACGTGACCAAGGAGAAAGGGAGTGGCGGAGGTGCCGCGGCGGCGAAATCGGGAGGAACGCAGCAGCAGCAACAACAACAACAACAACAACAACAACAACAACAAGCCGAAGACGCCGTAGATGGCGAGGTGTGCAGACTCTCTAACGCGAAGCGCGTAGCCGTGCAAGTGTATAGAGGCGCACCGACGATTTCATTCAGAGAGTACTATCAAAAAGACGGCCAGTGGCTGCCGGGGAAGAAAGGCGTGAACTTGAACGCGGAACAATTTGAGAATTTACGAGAGAAGATAGCGGATGTGGAGATTAAAATCGATATCGTCGCTGCGGGTAACTCGGAAAGCGAGGCGGTGTGCGAAATCGGAGGGAATAAGAGAGTGACGGTGTCAAAATATCAAGGGAAACCGATGGTACACGTTCGCGAGTACTACCAAAACAAAAACGGCGAGTGGGCGCCGGGATTTAAAGGTTTAGCGTTTAATCGCGAACAGTGGGAAATGTTTGTCAACCACGCGGATGAAATCAGCGCGAAGATAGAAACGATGTAAAATTATACTAGTAGCTATACAACATAATATACAATGGTACAACAACAACAACAGCAAAAACAAAGCATAAAGCTCAGCTCAGCTCAGCACTGGTTTCGTATACGAGCCGTCCCGCCAGCCGCCTACGCATTGCCTACACGAGACCTTACACGAATTCACCATGAATCCCGGATTTGCCGTACACTCTCCACCCTCTGCCCATCCCGGACACGCCGCGTTCGTATCTTTACAAGTTTCTGAATTCGCCGGTCCCCCTGCGTAGTGCACCTTGTGATTGTTCTGGTTCCATTGGTTCGTTGGATTTACGTGAATCCACTTCGTCGCCGTCCACTTCTCTCCTCTCACGACTGGGCACCCGGCGTGCGACGACCCGGGATCTAATTCCCCGCCAGGTTTCATGGACCAGAATATCAACGCGTCGCCTTTTCTTACCACCGCTGCCCTCCCTCTATTCCCGCACTCCGAGAAATTCTTCCCCCATCCTTTCTCCGCTCTCTCTAATGGAACCTCCGTATTTGGAAACACCGTCTCTCCTCCAAATTCCGGTTCGTGCAAATACATCAAAATCGTCACAATTCGATTGTTCGCCATGCCTCCTTTGTGGAAAAAATAATCGTAATGCGCTCTATATTCCTGCTTAACCTCGTATCTCAACACCTGCGTCGCCTCTTGATGCTTCACCGGCAACATCGAAAACGTCGCCACTCGCTTTTCTAACTTTTTCATCAAGTCATTCGCTCCAATCCCAACAAAACTCCCCGTGCTCGTCCTAATGTCCGATTTCGCGGTCCCACCCGTCTCCGCGTCCACGACGCCACTCTTTGACATCCGACTTTTACTGTGATCGATCAAAAAATCGCACTCTTCGTCCGTCATGAACCGCTTATACAGAAACGCTCGCGGATGATCGAGAGAGATTATTTGCATCCTGTTCGGATCGAGCACGTGTTCCGGAGAGGTCGTCGTCGCTTCGTTTCGTGTCGTAAACTTCTCCGGCGGAGGTCTCGGTTTCCGACCTCTGAACGGATGCAGATCTTCCTCCGTTTCGATGTCCATGTCCGCTGACGTCGATTTTATCAAAATCTCCTCTTCTTTTTTCGAGGTGGAGGAGGAAGAGAACGGGACGACTAAAACGTTTTCCTCCTCCTCCTCCTCCTCCTCCTCTTTTTCTAAACTCGGCACTAAATTCGCCATCATATCTTCGTCTTTCTGCTCCGAATCTTCTCTTATTGTCGTTCTCAGATGATGATGAGGATGATGATGGGCTTCGTAATCTTCCCGCAGCGCATTCTTCCCGATTCGAAACGAAGAATGTCGACGCTTCAAACCCGTCGTCGTTCCCGTCGTCAAGTTTGGAATGTTCGGGCCGAGAATCCCAAACGTGGCAAAGATTAAGAGCGAGGAACCGAGAATCGACGTCGTGAGAAGGACTTTTGATTTCGTTCTCCCCATTTGTCTTAAAGCAGAACAGAGCGTGACCTTTTTCTCTCGAATGGAAATTTTTTTTGTGGAGGAGCAGCCTCGAGAGGAAAAGAAGAAGAAAAGAAGGAAAGAAAACGGAGTTACGACGACGAGGCGAATGCGACGATGAATTTAATAATGGTACACACAAATACATACAATACGCGTGCTTTTCGCGGCGTTGTTCTTCTAGACGTTATAACTCGTCTCTGTTGCCACCAGGTCCAATTTTCCCACCGTTTCCTTTATCCGGCCCTAACCCTTCCAAAGTCAATTTAGTGTAATCGCACAAACCTTCTTTCAAGGAGGACACCGTGACGTCGTCGAACCAAGCCGTGCCGGCGTGCCAACGAAACATGGCGTATAAGGTTATACTCTCGATGGCTACGATTGGATCGATGACTCCAGCTTTGAACTGCCAAGTGTGCGTGCCGACGTCAAAGGCGACGGAGTAGCCGTACATCATTTTTCCGTCGATGAACTTGATGTCCGCGTAGATGGAGTAGCCGCCGTCGGAGGCGCCGGAGACGTCGCGGGCTTTCGACCAACCGGAGATGATCACTGCGGACGGTTCTTTTTGGTGCAAGTGGATTTCTTGAACCGCGCCTCGAGCATCTTTCCAGTCTGGGTTTTGCATGCGCAAGGCGCGAGTGTCCGAGGAGGATTCGGAGATGCGTCCGTTTCGTTTATCGATGTTGTATCCGTCCGCGAACGGAGACCAGGATTTGAAACGTTTATTCTTCTCTTCCAGACGCTCGTACGATGGAGATTCGACGATTGACGGGTCGTCTTCGTCTAACGCGAATTGCGAATTTTCGACTTGGTTTTTTGCGGTGGTTGGAATTAACCCATCGTCGCATAAATCGTTCAGACTCGTAGCTAACGTTTTCAACATTTTACGAACGTCGCGCATTTGGCCGTTTTGTTCTTCCAGTTGGCCGGCAGCGACGTCGTGCGAATCTTTCATGCCTTGCGCGAAAAGAACGATGTGATGGAGTTTTTGAGGAATTTGTCTGAGGTACGGACGGATGGTACGCGCGGCGTTCCCATATTTCGCAGTTTCGTGAGAGTGCGACGTATCACGAATGCGGTACCAGTACAGCGGAGAAGGAATGGATTCGAGTTTATAACCGCCCAAGACAGATTTAGAGAACAACTCCCAATCTTCAAGAGCGTAACCGTAATCTTCAGGGAAACCGCCTAAATCGAGGAAGACTTTTCGTCGAATCATGGCATTCGTGTCTCCGTAGAGATTTTGAAACATGCCGACGGTGGTAGCCGCGCCGAGCGGAACCCATCGTCCAATCGGCGGTCTATTTCCGGGTAACTCTAATCCGTAAAAGTATTCATTCGTACAAGTCAAAACGTCCGCTTTAGTATGCATGGCAACGGACACGAACGTGGCAATTTCTCTAGGTTTGGCAAAGTTATCATCATCCATGAACATTATGAACTCGCCGCGCGCGTGCTTGGCGCCGTTGTTACGCGCCGCCCCGGGACCTCTGTTGTCTTGTTGCAAATAGACCCACCCTTTGCGTTTGAATTCGGCGTCGATCTCACGTAAATACGCTTGCGCTTCCGGTAACGTGGAACCATCATCAATCAGCACGACTTCAACTTTCGTATACTCTTGTTCGTAAATCGATTGCAAGGCTTGTTTCAACAACTTAGGGTTGTTATACGTGACTACTATCACCGTAACGAGCGGTTCTTCCCACGTTTGTAAAGTTGACATGGCGTTCGAGGAATCCTTAGATTGGTGCACTAAGTGGTGTTGCCAAATCGTCCAGTCTTTTTCCACGTCTTGTTTGATTTTCGATTTCCCCGGGACGAATCCGTTCTTGAGAATGTCTCTGATTTTCCCCGCCAACGGTTTCGGCGTTGGTACGAACAATACTCTCTCGGCGTCGTCGTCGTCGATAAACTCGCGCGCCGAACCGACGTCCGAGGCGACCACTGGAATACCCATGACCAAACATTCCACTAAGGTGTACGGCGAATTCTCCAGTAAGGACGGCAACACGACTAATTTATTATTCGCGTTCCCTTCCTCGATGTACTCGTACCTTTGCTTCACGTCCATGTCTTTCAAAATTTGCCTATGGAACGACCATTTCTTAGCGCGTTGGCGAATGTATTGATCGACTCTCGCTCTCGCGCCACCTTTAATCGTCAACTTTTCTTCCGCTGAGTTGCTCAAGTGGCCTAAAAATGTTACTCGCACGCCTTTCATAATTTGCGTGTCCCCTCTCAAAGCTAACTGGTCCATAGCGTCGCAAAACAAAACGATACCTTTGCGCAACTCGAATCGACTGAAAAAGACAATCTCGTTGATTGTGCTCGCTTCGTGCGCTATTTTGTTCTTCGATTTCACCCACTTCGGCAGCGGGTTCGTGTGCACTCTGGTTGATTTCGTTCTGTTCCATTCCCAACCTTGTTCGGCGAACCATTTCAAAATGTACTGACTCGGCGCGACGATGTGATCGGCCATTTTCATTTGCTCTTTCTCTAAATAATCGATGACTAAATCGTGCAACGTGTCCAACGTTTGCAGCGAGTTTGTTTTGTACCACAAGTGAGGTTGTTGCGCGTGAACGACGAATTCGGTGTGTTTAAACGCTAACGCTTGTTTTTTCGCAGTCAACGCGAAATACCCTCTTCCGCGATTATCCAAGAAATGGACGCAATCGTACCACTGTTGGTCATTCATCCACATGAATACTCTGTGCGCAATGGCAACGTCTACGGGAACATCGTACGAAACCCCAGTTTCGGGTAACGCGATCACGTTAATCCCTTTCGCGGTGTAATACCCAGTCCAAAATTCTACATCCGGTGGTTTATGAATCGCGTACCCGGTGTACAAAATCGTCACGTCGAAGCCGCTTTCGTGCAACTCCTCGGCTAACGTCGTCACCGCCGTCGCTGGTCCAGAACCCGTGGATAATCCTAAAACGTAATCCGAAACTATACAAATTCGCCCGTACTTCTTTATCCTCCAAGCTTCGCTGGAAGCATCGAAAAACGATTCGTAATGTTCCCGGTACGGGTCCAAGAAATCGGACAGCGCCGGAAACGGTTCCGTCGTCGACGGATCCATCTTTCTCTTTCTATCTAAACTTTTCTTTTTATTCTTCTTGTGGTCGTACCCTTCCATAAAATCGTCGGAAACTTCCTCGTCCTCGTCCTCGTCTCCTTCGTCTTCGTACTCGCTCCCAATCGCGCCAAACACGCCTTCTTTCTGCTTCCCGCTAAACTTCGGCGACTTTGACGTTGCAGGCGACATCATCCCGCTCTGCTCTAACCCAGACGACGACCCCGAGGAAAACAACGTCGGCATCACGTGCGCGCCGAAAAAAAACACCGCGTTAGATAACGGAAACCCGATTAAAATCGCCGCGAACAAAAGTGGTTGCCAGCGCTTCCACGCCGATATCTTCTTGTTCTTGTTGCCTCCTGTGTGGGTGCCAAATTTATCTCTCAAAACGCTTGGAATCGCGCCATCCCGCGAGAACGCATTCGTTTGTCCTCCTCCGTTCTTGCCGTTGCTCCAGAAGGAATTAGTGTTGTTGTTGTTGTTGTAATTTCCGCGTCTCGTCCTGGCAGGAGGAGCAGGAGCGTTGCCATTCGTCGTCTCGTCCAAGTTTGCCAATCCTTCCTCCAACGACGACGAATTGTGTCGATGATGATTATGTTTCCCGCGCTGATGGTGCGACGACAAGCGGGAGTGTAACCCGGCGTGCATGAGTGTTATTATTACGAGCACGTCGTCTGAGTCCTCGCCTTTTCACCACCTTTAATAAACAGTTCTTTCTTAAATAAGATGTGTGTCGTGTTATGCGTGTTAACGAAGGGGTTGAACTCTGAAGATAAAACGAACGAGAGGAACATTTTTTATCCATCACAAAAATCGATGCATATGTTCGAGATTTAGTAAAGTCGCCAGAGGAGGATGAACAACATTAACGCTTTAAGGACGAGGATTCATGTGCAAGCGAAAAACGCTGCTGTGTGTGTACTACTTTCTAAAACTATGATGCGCTTTCTTGCGGGTGTCTACGAATGTACTAAACTTTACGAGGAACATTTCCTTTACTCTCTCTCTCTTTCTCTCTAACTCTTTTCTCTTCTTTTCTGCGTTATGTCACGCGAGGTTCCTGGTCGTGCTCGCGAGCTTTCTGAGCCGTTTTTTCATCGCTTTGCGCACGACGCGCGAGACCTCGTCGCAGCCTTTCGCGCACGCGCGAAGCAGGTCGTCGACGGCTGCGGGCGCCAACTTGCCGCCGCTGATGTCGTAGGAAACGATTCGTTTCACGTCGTCGTCGCCGTAGTCGTCGTTCATCTTCGAATTGAACCCGATGTTTCCTTTCTGCAATCCGTCCGTTTTCCTTCTCTCTTTCGTTTCCGCGACGACGAAACATTCCACCCCTCGCCCTCTCTCCTCGACTTCGTTTTGGTCCAACAACGTTTCGCCGTCCAACCTCGTCGCGCACACCGCCACGAACACATCCAACATTGGAATTCCTGCATCCACTAACGCCAATACTATGCTATTGAACAACGCCGCCGATGCCGAGCCGTCGTCGTTTATCGTCGCTGCCGAGACGTACACCTCCGATCGAGGATACCGCTTCGCGTCTATGCAACACCTTAAAATCTGCTCAAACTTCACCGCTAATTCTTTGTTCTTCCGAGAGGACTTGGAGGACTTCATCAGAGTCGCCGCGTTCGTCGCTCGCTTCTTTGGGATCGCATCCATTCCAAACGCCGCGCTGGTAATTTCCACGGTCACTTTCAACCGCTCTATCGACAGAGAATCGATCGTACTCGTACTCAGGGAAGAATGTGGACCAAAAACCGCCGCCACGGCAGTCGTTTGCCCGAACGTAAACTCCGCGGACCCAGAGCACGAGTTCGCGGATATTGGATTTTCGAACGCGCAGGACGTGTGTCTGCACTCGTTCGGACGGCGGCCGTCGTTTCGCAAGCCTTCCAAGGAGACGTATTCCATGGTGTTCTTCTTCGCTTCTTTATGAGGGAATTCCGCAGAGTGAAAGTCGTGCGATGAAGCGCAACAAAACCCGAGCGAGATATCCGAGTGAAAGGATCTAAAGTACTATTCTGACGCGCAATGCGATGACGTGCGCGCACTCGTGGAGTCCTTTTAAGCGGCTTTTTTTCGCG
>Ga0115557_1002422_pt1 | contig 12534 bp, 6 predicted proteins | sample COGITO_mtgs_1104_FD_87280 | JGI IMG/M metagenome (GOLD analysis project Ga0115557, IMG submission 87280) | Pelagic marine microbial communities from North Sea - COGITO_mtgs_110421 | ecosystem: Environmental > Aquatic > Marine > Epipelagic | place: Germany:Helgoland, sampling site Kabeltonne...
CTGACCCTGACCCTGACCCTGACCCTGACCCTGACCTATTCTCTTTCTTAACGGTTGCAGGTGGTTCATGCTCCACTATATGCTCAGGTGCAACTAAGGGAGGATCTGGCAGAATGCTAATTCCCATTTTCATCTTTTCGACCTCTTCAAAAGCCTCTTCCATAGTCACATAAGTTCCCCAAGGCTTCCCCTCCAGTGCTACAGAAGCATCATACACCCGGTCTGCCAACATTTCATCAATTGAATTTTCGTAAACGCTGAAAAACTTATCCTGACACCGCTGTTGATTGACCACTAATCGGGTCGGGTGCCTTCGAAGCTTGCAGATAAGGGGCGTGTGGCCATCATCAAATGCAGTAAAAACTCCGTTTGAGCAAGTTGACACGTTGTGGTCATTATTGGCATTTTCCATTGTTTCCTATTTGACGACGGGGAGCACACTATCTAATATACTTCTTCCGCACACTCCGTCGTTCTAACCAACAAAAGTTGCTCTCTTTTAGGCGCGCTTACTTCAGAACTTTGTGTTTACCCGGGGCAATCAAAACGGAAAAGTATGGATATGATGGTGTATGGGGCTCGGGGGGGGGGGGGTAAGGGGAAATATAAGTTAGCTTAGCTTCGAATAAGTGGAGGCGTTGTAGAATAAGCTGAAGATATTTGGCACTTCAATGCAAGTAACATAGGTAACCTCTCAAAACAAGAAATAAACCAAAAAAAAACAAAAAAAAAATCTAAACAACAACCTTTTCTTCCTCTCATTTGGATTTTTTTATACCCGTTCAATCGTGAAAACGACGAAAAACAACACAATTCTTGGTTATAAACAGTTTTAACTTCCAGAATACGATAAATGGGACGTAGTTCTGTCTCAAAGTGGTAACTGCTCAATCAGGCTGAGATCACAGAAATACATTGAGAAAAATGCCAGGCACGGCACCAGTCGTGGTGTCATCGGCAGAGAACCATACCGGCGACGCGTCTAGCGACTTAAGAAATTCCTATTATACCAGGGGGGAGGAGGGGAAGCTTGATGATTCATTCATTCCGTCCGAGCAGAGTAATGACAAATTCTTGAACCGTGAGCCTAGGCCATGTGTGGAAGGGCTCCAGCAAGCTCAAAACGAGCTACCGCTCTACTTGCAGCGTAAGGTGCGCACCTCACCTCGTCACTACACGAGTGGCCAGAAGAACAAAGCCAACAACAGCGGCGATAATTCGTCTCTCCCTCTTTCTCTGACTCCTGCGTCCCCCACGAAGCCAACATCGAAAAGGGGGAAGACATTTTTCCGCTCTCCCGGTCAAAAGAAGGTTTACGACGCTCTATTTGCTTCTGGTCCCGTTACAATCACCAAGAATGTGATGATAACACCAACTGCCCCCAAGACGTTCATCACTGAGGCGGCTGAGAATGCAGGGAACGCGGAGAAAAAAAATCCCAGCGAGATACCTGCTGAATTTCACGTGAAGAAACGAACGCCTTTGGCTCCAAAAGACCACGAACAGGGCAAGTGGGGGGCAAGGATGGTAGATGGACAGTGGGAGGAGACTCAATTTCCCCGTCTGACTCCCTTTGAGAGGTCCGAGGTGGAAATGCTTGATAAGGCGTTTGAGGCAATGTTATCACGCCGTAGAATCGCTAGCGATACCAATTCTTCTTCTCCGTCTTCTCCGTCTTCCCCATCTTCTCCATCTTCCCCAGGTTCTCAAAAGTTTCTTGGGTCGAAAAACAATCAGCTCAACATTATCCTTGCATCGCAAAAACTTGATTCTGTTATTGAATCGCTGAACCACGAAACAGAGCTTTACACCTTGGTCTTTTCCGAAGTCATACGCCAAGAATCGGTCCATTGCCACGAGCGGGCCTCCCTCCTTCAGAAGATTCGTGATGAGTACGCTTCTATGACCGCCCGTTGCCTCCAGACAACCTACGAGGCGAAAGCACTTGTTGACAAACAAAAAGAGGACACCATCAACTTGCAGCAGCAAGTTATTGCCCTGAGGACTGTACTGAATACTGTCCGCTCCAACTTTGACGAGGAGGTGGGATCCTACAAGTCGCTAGTGGATGACCAACACAAGCTGGAGATGGCCCGTGAATACCTCCGGCAGACAATCGAGGAAGAACGTCGCAAGGCGGAAAACATCGCAGCTCGCACTATGCAGTCAATTGTGCGCGGTCGCAATGGCCGCAAGGAAATGCACCGGCACCTTCAAGGTAGAGCAGTTACAAACATCGCGAAGGTCATTCGAGGTCTTGGCGGAAGGCGCATCTATCGCCAAAAGAAACTCGATAGAATTGCTATGTCGAACTCTGCAGCTTTCATCCAGCGTAATTGGAGAGGGGCCATCGTAAGGATCGTGAGAATCAGACATGCGAGAGAATTGGCCCGAAGACAGGCCGCTGCGATGACGATCACTAATTTCCTACGGAGCAGGCGAGACTTCAACATATTTACGAGAATTATGGCGGAAAAGAAGGCCGAGAGAGAACGCCCTCTATTCATGTTGATCGAGTTATTGAAGGAGATGGATGGTAAGATAGGAAGATTGGAAAACGTCTTGTTGACAGACCACGAGCTTGGTTACCACAGGGAAAATACCTCAAACACAATCAGAGATGACAGGGATGTCAACGAGCGTTCCGAAGGGATAAAGATGAGATTCAAGCGGATCGAAAATTGCTTGAAACTTCGAGAAGAAATTCGTAACACAAAGATTCGCTCCCGAAAGTTTTTCGACTTGTCCGCTGGCAGAGTTGGCGCGAACTTGGTGATAAACAATACGAGCATAAGCTACCGTTCACAAAAACAAGAAAAATTCAGCATTGAAAAAGAAACCACTGGAGACTCCCGTCATTGGGAGAATGCGCTACTTGAGGACACGCGGAAAAAAGAAGAAGATCATCAACACCATATTCGGCAGAAAAGTCAAGGCCCCAAACACAGTTTTAATAAAAAACATGTTAAGAAAAAGTCCGAGCGTATGGGTAGCTTAAATGATGGTGCAACGGGTAATACCCTCACGGCGTTGCAGAAGGTCGTTCAGCACCATGCAAACCACAGCAGGCACACAATAATTTCCGGCGATAGCGTTCCTGTTGCTGGCAAAAGTCGTCACTATTCTCTGGGGGCCACTGCGAAAAATACGGTGAGACACCGCTCAACCGGACACCAACATTTGGGGAATTCGTTTGAGGACGAAGTGGAAAAATCCCCTGTTCCGACGGAGCGAAGAGGCCGCATCATTAGCCCATTCAATGCAATCCAAGCAGAGAACCCCGGCTCAATCCAGGTGGAAAGCTGGGATACACACAACAATAACGAGAGAAATAGCTTCAGCCCCCTAACGGTCGGCAACCAAATCGCCGAGAGGAAGCAAGATGCAATCGCAAAAATGAGTGCATTCACAGGGTTAGGTTTCAACAGCGGGGGGGGGATGAACGATGCACAAGTGCCGTTGACCCTTGTAGAGCCGTCTAGTGAAGCGGAATCATTTATACAGAAACTCACGGAACAATCAAGACAGGAGTCTGAACTGCGGATGAGGGAGATTGAGGGTAGCATCAACGAGCAAACTGTCAGCCAGAGCGTTCACCTGAAGTCTGTCAATGATCAAATCAAAGCAATCGACACTCTGAACAACTACCTACTGTCAGATGTTAGGGGTTTATTCGTTAACGCGACCAAGGAAGATATAGAGAAGTGGAAGAACAGGGGGGAGAGGCGGAGAGCTCGGCGTCGCAATCATTCTCAGAGCGATGACGATACTAGCGATGAGAGCGATGAAGACAGTGGTGGTCGCGGCGGTGCGGAGGGCAAGGGACAAAATGAAAGAAAAAGTCGAGCGAAACCAAAGAGTAACGCGCAATTCGAGATTGAGATAGGAAATGACGGGCTTATATCGATCGGCAGAAGTTCGCAGCTGCAACCTCTTTTGCTGCAAGTGGAAGACATCTATGCCGTTCAGATTCGACCGCCAAAGTCGCTCCACTGGACAATTAAATACATCAACAATATTCTCTTCGGCATAGGCGATAATCTGTCCCGAAATGGACTCCTCCGGTACTCATCCTTTGATAACATCATGTTGCTAGGACACGAACCCAACATGTCAGAGAAGCAACCCTTACTTTCTGACAAAGACATTCGCGATTTTGAGTGCAGCCGCTTGAACGCACCGGGGGAGGGGTTGAAGAAAGTTGGCGAGTATTGGAGCATGGTCTACGCAGATCCAGCGGTTTTAACCTATAACGCGATCAAGTCGACGCGTGGTAATAACAAGGCTACGGACCAGCAGATTGTTGACTTAGTTAGGAGTGTCAGCGCTCACAGGGAGTTCGATAAGACGGTAGAGTTGTTCGCAAAAGTCATGGAAGTTGACGGCAGCAGCAGTGACTTGGCTTTTCTGCTTTATGCGCGGCATGCTCTTGGCGAGGTTTGCAATATTTCTGTCAGTGAGAGCGACGGCTTGCAGTGTGTGGAGTATAAAGAGGTAATTGATTTCGCCGCAAAGTTATTTAATGCGGAGAGAACGACCTGCCGGAAGGCGGCGGAGAGGGCCATTCAACTCTCCCACATTGGGGAGATTTTAAAATCTCGCCATAACAGGAAGCCGAACGAAATGTCCAACACTAAACAGCTCGAGTACTTTTTTGAGACCCTCTGGAAAGACACTCGAGTGCGAGACGACGAAGAAATTAAGTTTAGCCACAACGTCAGCTCACGTAACCTCGCCACAAGCAGCGCAAATATCACCAGTATCGGGCAAGTGCGACGGAAAAGCAGCTTTAGTAATATGAAACCTGGAAGTAACAACAGGCGGAGGAGCAACAGTGACAGCAGCGGAGAAATGCTGACGCGTAGCGACTCGTTGCAGGGGAGCCGCGTATCGTTGGCTGGCGGAGGTGCATCGATAGCTCGAAGCGGCTCTACGAGTCTGCAGGGGAGCCGTGTGTCATTGGCGGCTGCCGGGGGTGGGGGTGTTGGCGGTTTGGGAGAAGACGAATTTGTCACTCCTGCAGAGCAGCGCGAGATCATGAAGCAAAAAGCCATCGAAAACATGAAGAGGGAAATCGAGCAAGCAAAAACTGGGGGCGAAGACGTCTCCTCGTCGAAGAAGAAGAAGAAAAATAAGAAAAGGAGCGACATCAGCAAATCTCCACTCATGGCAAGGAGAACCTTGAAGTTACTCAACGGCGGGAGAAGACAGAGCATCATGGAGATTGGAGGAGAGGGAGACTTGGGGAGCGCTGGCGACAGAACTCCATCTACGAAGGATGGTAGGATCGCCGAACATGAGAACGATAACAACATCGGCCTGGAAACGCTCGGAGAGACAGAGGAGAACGAATTCGAGGCTGACGACGATTTCAAGAAGATCGAAGTCAAAGAGGAGATGTGGAGTCACTTCGCTCCGGTAGGAACAATTTTGAAAATCTGCGATACTCTTCACAAGCTGTCTTCAGAGAGGCTAAAACACGCTGTTTGGAGTACTGTATATTTCCACAGATTCGACAAGTACGCCAAGGGGATATTGAGCAGTTCGCAGTTCATCAACCTGATGGCGGATTCAAAACCCAAGCGAACTAGGGACGAGCTGCAGCAGCTGTACAGCGATTTAGTCTTCGCCAGTGAAGGGGGCTTGATGACCTATGGGGCTTTCAGGTCCACAACCCTTCAGCTTGTCGAAGATGGCTTCTTGAAAATTCCAGATATGACTTCAGACGAGCTGCTGGAGTCCGCTCACAACATGGGCCAGGACAGAACGGACGAGGCTTGGTAGCGATTTTCCGTCATGCCCGAAAATAATTTCCCGTGTGGTTAAATAGAAATATAAATATGTGGAAGAACGCGCGCGTTCTTTATAGTAGCTACCAAACATGCCTTGGCAAAAATCGCGTTCGTCTTTCTTAATATCAATTTTTGCTACTTGGAGATAGGAGAGGAGGCAAGCTATTCTTTCTGTGGAACGAAGGCTTGGAAGCCAAGGGAGGAAGTCCATTCGGGGGCAGAGGAGAAGATATGGGAGGGGGTGGAGTGCTGCATGATTCTTCGAAGTCTTCGCCGTCAGACAGGAACGTCATATTTATATCAGCAAGGGAGGGCCGCTTTGACTCTGAATTATTGGTTAGCTGAGTATTTGTTGAAGAAGGTGGGTCTTCCGACTGGGGTTGCTGTTTCTTGCTGCTTTTCTTCTTTTCTACGCTCTTTCGTCCGGAAGTGGTTTTCGGTTCCGTGTTGTCAGGGTCAGAAGATATGCCTAACAACATATCTTCCATCTGTTTTTGTTGCGACTTGGTCGTTGTGGCTGCCATGTAAAATGGCAGCACCTGCGGGGAGTCCGCCTTGGGCCGTACGATGAATTTCTTCTTCTTCTTCTTCTTCTTCTTCTTGCTATCATTGCTACGAACAGGGGAGCTGGGGGCCGAATTAATGTCGAGTTTGAGAACGACGGGCTCGTCATCTTCTTTATACTCAGCAGTATGATGGGTAACAACACTCTTGGGGAGATCATCGTTGTTGGTACCAGGACCTATATTCGGGTCAAGATTGGCGTCTTCTTGCATCACATGCTGAGGATCGTCAGTTTCAGCACCCATGTAGTCCCACCGACCCTCCTTATCGTTCCAAATCCAATCCTTTGTGTCATCAGAGTTTGTACCTCCGCTCTCTTCGACAAGCTCGTAGCCCATCTGGTCTAAGCTGAAGGGAACGTAAGCGCAGTTCGGTGCCTCCCAGGTCGATTCCCCGGTCTTTGTATTGAAGAAGAAATTATAACCGCTCTTCTCGTCGTATTGCTCCAACCAAACGATTTCGTCTTCGCCTTCCTGAGCTATCTCCTCTGGTTCATCATCTTGTTTACTTTCGTGCATGGCTTTGCGCAGACGATTTTCATAATCACTCTCCTCCCCCGGCTGTTTTTGCTGCTCTCTCTCGGCGTTGTTCAACAACGAGGTAATCTTCTTGTTGATCTCGTCAACAAGTGTCTCCAACTCCAACCACTTCAACATGATGACAAGGAAGCCGCTATCATCGGGTTCTAATTCTCCTTGGCCAACGCTGAGTTCATACACATCTGCGACCCTCTCGACGGGATCATTCCCTTCCTTGAGAAAAGACTTGAAGTTCAAGTAAATTTTCTGGAGCGAGTCAGCGGGAATTAAATGGTCCATGTAGCCAATGGCGTACCCTCGCTCGTCACCGATGTCGTTGCGGAGCTCTTCAAGGATGCTAAAGAGACGAACTATCTTCTTTTCGCTGCTTAGGCGGGCAAGATCATTGACGATGTCCTCTCGGCGGTCGTTGATATCTTTGCGTGTGCAGATGAAATCAACCTTAAGTTTGTGCCGGTTCAGCTTGTTCGTTAAGCGCAAGCGACGGCGAGAGTCCAAATTAGGATCATTAATATCATCCGCAGTCTCAATTATACCTTCCGCCCAGGGAATCTGCAGAGATTGAAATTGTGTGAGGGAATCATTCTGCTTGCAAACAATCAAGTTTTGTGCCATTGCCAGCTGTATTTCCAGCGAAGTTGTTTGAATATTGGAAGTATCTATTGCACTGTTAACAGAATTGTTTTTGAATCTTTTGGTGGAGATTGTTTGCCTGTCGTCTGGGGATGGCTTGGGGTTGGGTGTGAAATTGTTGGCTGTGAAAGGTTTTCGAAGACTAGAGGGGGGGGGGTTGCACTCATCGTTGGGGGAAGTCTTCTCTTCCTCAACCGCGGCATGTTCTAAGCGCTCAAGCTCGGCGTTTCGTGCAACCATGTTATCGTGAAATTGTATGAAATCGTCCATCGACTTCAGCGAGTCAATCACTGCAACAGTTCTGGGACTGCTAGCTACCTCGGGGTCCTCGAGAGCAATAATGAAGTCTTTTACATCAGAACAGCCCAGATCTTTCAGCACTGTTGACAGCATCTCATTCACTTTATTCGTAAACTCCTTCCATATTGCGAACTGACCGGGAGAGTACTCAGCTGATCCATCAAACATGCAACAGTTTTCGTCGATGAAACTGGAGACTTCCGACAAAAAAGCACTCCCTGTTATATACTGTGAAATCCCTTCAATCAGAAGGGACGAGTCCTTCATCTTCAGACCACCATTTATTGGGGCTATTCTTATGGTACCACACTCTCAGTGCTTAGAAAAAGAAAGCTCTGGTTTTAGCTAGGGTCCCTACAACAACAAAAAAAAAGGTGAGTTCGGAGTGATGAGACCAACGGAACCCACAAACTATATTACGTATAATTCGAAATAAATTACACCTCTTCGATCGGCAAGAATTGTCACACGGCGACGATCCCTTGGTTTGGGTTAGAAACAATATGGTCTCACAATAGAATTTTAGCCGCGATCAACAGTTGCGTTCATAATATATATGTACATATGTTCATATACCGGTATCGCACGCTCGGATCACGATAGAAACGAACGCATTGATTCTGGAAAACGACTTGATCATCGCAACAAGATTTTGTGCACTAAAATGAATCAAGTTGCACCTCAACCTGTTGTTCACAACTTCATCTCCAGCACAACACTACAGGTGGTTGATAATCTTTTGACTGACGACGACGGCTTCAATGATGATGGCTACCCCCTCTCAGAACGCGTTATTGAGGACCGAGATTCGGAGAGAATTTCTTTTGGAATGTCCAATGCAAAGGAAGTGACGAAACTTAATGCGAGTCTGAAGTTGGAAATCAAACCAAGTCTAATACATATGGATCGGAGAGGTCTGAGACCTCGTGAGTCAAAGGTGTTTTTAGATCTAGATGCTGCGCTCGAAGGAGGTGGTGAGCAGCGGAGCCCCCAAGAATTGTTTCGGCTATTCTCACTGGCGATAGTTGGTGGAAATCTACCAATTATTGTTCACCAGTTGTTGCCACACACGGACCCTTTCAGTACATCTGGGGGCTGGGGATGGTGGGTTGGGGGTCTTATCAATTGTTGGTTCGTCGGATGTGCCTGCACCTACTGGGTTGCATGTGCTGGCGGGGAAGCGACAAAAAACCTGTTGGCTCGAAGGTCAATATGCTTTCGAGCTGGTATTGTTTTCACCTCGGTTGTGACTTTATTTCAGTCAATTTCGTATTCATTGGGCATCTTCCCCGTCCCTTTGTTTGTCGTCTGTGGGGGAGTATTGGGCGGAGGATTTTTGTCTGTTTACCTCTATTTCATCATTGTCAAGAAGAGGAGTGACAGAAAGTCGCTCTTGTGGGAATTAATTCGTGGGGTAGCCGTATTAGCCTTGGCGGTTGTTTTTGTTGTCTACCTCGTGGCTGCTAGGGTGATATTCATCAACCTTGACAGCGATGGACAAACTTATTTCTGTCCATTGTTTTTCTTGGGTAAGGTCATGATGAAGCAAGTGGGTAAGATTATTGTTTTTCGAGGTACGAATCCATCATTCGAGCCATTGGTGTCCTTTTGGATGGACTTGATATGCGCCATTTTTGCAAACCTCCTCTTTCTGGACGTAATCGCACCGAGGACTTTTGTTGTGATGGTAGGCTTAGATTTGACTGAGAACATCTACCATGCTTGGAAAGGGGCTAGACTGTTGCGAAACGCCAAAAGCAGACAGGCAGTACCGACAAAAGTGGCCAGGGCGATAAGAGATAAATCCGAGAGGAGAGAGGTCCTTGGTAACATCCTCACCCCGAAAAGGCAGGCTATGAACTACATATTGTGTTTGGCCTTCTCTGAGATCGCCGAAGTTTGTGCCTCCCTCATATCTATACCCATGATTGTCGCCTTGTCAAGGTTTGGGGCTATTTATGACTACAACTCTCTGGTAGGCGCCTCGGCTTCAACCTGTCACAGCGATATATCAGTTCCTTTAACGTATTCTTTGGTGGATTGCATTTTGGAGCTACTACTCTTCGCCTTCATATGTATATTTATTCGGAGGACATGGAACATACAGACGCTAACTTTGGCGTCTGTGTTGGTCGATCACTACAGTGATTACTTCTTTTTCGCATGCACCATCGCGAGCGTCATTGTCTTGTTGTTGTATCTTACCCACGGAGGGGTGGATCCATCCTTTGAATTTGGCTGGATTAGCGACGATAACTTTCAGGGAATTGTCGATGTGTGTAAGAATTACACTGTCGACCCAACACTGGAATGAATGAGAATGTTTGCGCCAGTGTTGGTGCGCGCTCACAATCAATCGACAGACAAAACCAACTTGTTGTTTGGAAACACGAGTAGTAAAGAGATACGGCTGCACGCAAAAGTAGTGGTCAACGCTTCAGTAAGTAACTGTTATAAAAAATGGAACCAAAATTAGTGCGGCCTAGTGGGCAAAGAGAAATCCTTTTGTGCGATGAGAAAGCATAGTCGGCAGTTATTTTCATTCAAGTTCTCTCCCAATGTCATCAATCAGCGATTTAAAAAAGTCATCATCGTCGGCATCCAGGCCATCAGAACCATCACCGGAAATTGGTGATTCACTGCCCTCTCTTTCTTGAGCCTCCTGCATTTCTTCCTTGTCTTTGGTAGCCAACTCCAGATCTCCCAGTAAGTCGTTGAAGAAAGAATCCGTTTCCTCCTCATTCATGAGCCCATTTCCTAGAGCAGAATTTCCGCCGCTTGATGTCGCTGCCTTCTTCCCCTTGAACTCAGCCCAGTTCTTCCTCTCTTCGTTCGCATCCACAACCTTATTCACAACCCCCCCGACCTTTCGATCCCCCTTCTTCTCCCCTCTCCCACCAACACCCTCCCTGCTAATCCTATCCCTCCTTCTGTTCCTCTCCTGGGGCGCCCTGTTGAAAATCTGCGTCAGCCCATCATCTTTACCAGGGATCCGCCGCTTCTCTTTCCTCTCCGCCCGCTCCGCTCTCTTAATATCCTCCTCTCCAATGCTCGTGCTCCTCTGATTGTCAAAGGCACCCTGCTCAGCCTCCTCAACCGTGACCTTCCGGATCTGCGAGGCGGAAAGTTTGACATCAACCTGGCTGCCATAAGTATAGAATCTACAACTAAGTTCTCCGTCCCTGACCAGCCTTACATAACCAGTCTCACCACTGTAAACGCCTTCTGTGACGACAATCTGCTCCCCTATCTCATATTCAAATGCCTGCACGTCAGCTGTGTCAACATCCTCCCCCTCCTTTTCCTTCAGTTGAAATTGCGTGATCTCCTCATCCGACAGCTCTCTCGGGATGACGACTCCCATCTTCCTACCTCCTATCCTCCTACCCACAAACGATGACACTCGGTAATGGTTCACCAGCGCAGTGTAGCTCTCCTTGGTTAGTTTCATCTTGCAAAATACATATGATGGGTACAACACCGCTGCCTTCGCATAAACGCGGTTTCCGTGGCTGTGCCCTGACTGACGAGTTGGGACAAAAAAACCATCGATATCGTGCACGCCCATCTTGTCAATTATCGTTTCTTTAAGCTCTTTGGCACAATAGAGCTCCTTGGTTGCCATCACTTGGACTATGTACCACTTAAAGTCTGTATCTGGTTCAATTCCGAGGGTGCTAAATTTAGAGCGGTCTAAGTGAAGCATTGTTGTTGTTCTCGCCCTCGTCGTCGACTTTGTTTTCGCTGCCGTAAATGAAGCTGATTTTTTCTCAGTTACCCTTGACATTGGAACATGAGCATATTGTTGGCGATATGACACCGGCGGCAATAGTGTTGACGCCAGGGACACTATCAGAAACAAGAAAACAGCCAGAGTCTTTGCACAGACCATTCTGGACAAAAAATCCCGGAAGATAAAGGACTACAGACAGAAAATAACTCGGGCTGAGGGTAGCCGAGCTCGGCGTGGCAGTTTTTTGGTAAAAAACAGCGCAGCGATTCCAATTCCACCGGGAGAGGGTTTTCAGCGAGACTAGCTGTCGATCTGATCGATCTGCGGCAGTTCAAAGACGAAAAGAACGACAGGAGAAATTTGGGGCGATTTCAGCTTTGTTTGGCACGCTGCCAAAAACTTTGTCGGCTGTTTCAGTACATTTGGAGGTAAGAACTCGATCACGCCTCCTTCGTAGCTTAATGAGCTATATACCGAAATATTGAGCGCGAATCATTTGTGCTTAAGATGCTTCACTTGTGGTGACAAAGTCTCTTCGCTTTGTCGAGGGTGCCACTGGCTTCTCCTCGAATCTCCGTGATTGAAATCGCATTGCAGAACGCTTGTTTTTATCTTACTGTTATTTCGTTCTTTGTAAAATGTGCACCATTTTATCGAGTGAGAATTGTCAGCCTCCTCTCCCTTGGTCTTCTGGTAGTGTGCTTCATGACCTCCTAGGCCAGGGCTAAGAGTTCTATGCCGTTGATTTTTATCCGGACGCGTCTCATTGGTGGATGATCCATGCGAAATCGTATTTCGTAGTCTCATACAGCTGACACAAACACCCACTTTTTGTTATGCTTTCGTAGACAAAATTTAGTTGACACACACAACCAAAAAACACCACAAAACATATCTTCCCCGTTCTGATCACAGTCCTCCCCCCCCTTCATACACCCCCCCCCCCCCCCCCCCCCCGCCCACTACCCCATCC
>Ga0115557_1002424_pt1 | contig 12533 bp, 9 predicted proteins | sample COGITO_mtgs_1104_FD_87280 | JGI IMG/M metagenome (GOLD analysis project Ga0115557, IMG submission 87280) | Pelagic marine microbial communities from North Sea - COGITO_mtgs_110421 | ecosystem: Environmental > Aquatic > Marine > Epipelagic | place: Germany:Helgoland, sampling site Kabeltonne...
GGCTTTTTGCCATGAACGACCATACGGCCCGCCTTAAGCGAATGGAAAAAAGCATCGAATCCAAAGAGAGCGAGGCCAACATTCGGAGCGAAAAGCCCAACTCAAACATCGAAATTGAGATGGAAACCGAAGAAGGCACACATTCTTTCACTGGCGAGGAATTCGTTTACGGCATGCTCGCGGGCGCCCAACAGGACATTGAAAAAGCCCGCCCGCAACTCATGGCCGATGCGGCTAATATTCCTCCGGAAGCCTTTAACTGGGAATGGCAAAAAGAAAACCACCACACCCAGAGCTACCCCTACAGCCACTTGGCCAACAATGAATCCGCCCCGGACGAATGGCTCCCGCTCTGTCTCCACCTCAGCGAAGGCGTCTTCGCTCCCTTCCTCCAGGCCACCTACTGCCGCGCCGCCTACCAGCAGGTGTTCAAAGCCCTCACCGACTATCTGACCTCCATCGAAGCCCAATCGAATCCGATCCCGCTCGACCTTCCACCCTACCACGAGCAAGTCCTCAACTGCTTTCTCCAGGAAGCCTGTCTGACCCAAGGCCCGGAACTCGCAACCAAAGCGCTTGAGGCACGACCGGACTCTTCGGTGGGGCATGAAGAGAACCTAACTCAACGATTGGAGATTGTCCGAGGACTGAACCAACCATAAACCAAAAATGTTTTCAAAAATGCTCAGAGCACAACCGCCAACAACAAAACCCAAGACGTCACAATTAAGGAACTCACCCGCGGAAACCCTAAGATGAAAGCCAAATTCTACGAGTTAAAAGAAGAATAGGAAGCGCACCTGACAATATCCATGCCACTCATAGAAATTAAACCGACTGAAATCCAAAAAGACAGTCACGTTTCAATGATTTTAGTTGGCCAAATAAGACAATTACACTTCAAGATTAGACTAGTATGAAAGGAACAATAGATATCGACACGCCCTACTTCGATCCACCCCGAGGCTTTGCCAAAAGACTTCGTAAAGATCAAAAAAAGGGCTGGGAAGAGATCAGGAATTATTGCGCAAAACCCTTCCGGAACCTGAACGAGTGGCTCAAATATAAGGTAGGCGAAGAAAACTGGCCCCGTGAATTAGTAGAAGACAGTAGTATTTGGGGAAGTATTATACACCGGCTAGAAGCAACAGAGCAAAAGGCCCTGGAGCAACAGGAAATACACCTCAAGGGCAAGGACTCGGCCACCCTCGGCGCACATGAAAACCCTGACTTCAAGATACCGACCGATGAATATTCCTGCTGGCAAAAATACCGCGAAACTCTCAGGAAGAAGGGCCTGACAGAGCCAACGGTCGACTCTATCGAGGAGGAATGCTTTAAAACTTTAAAATACCTTAGATTAGGTGACGGGGAGAGCGGTAAAGACCCTGTTAAGGGCCTTGTTGTCGGCCATGTTCAGTCTGGCAAAACTGCCAACATGGCAGGCCTGATGGCTATGTGCGCTGACTGGAAGTTTAATATGTTCATCGTCTTAACTGGCTCTATCGAAAACCTCCGGCTTCAAAACCAGAGACGGCTGATCGAAGACCTTAATGTTGAGGATGCCAACCTACAGTGGCGACCCGTCGCACGCCCAAGGAAAAATGCATCCATAGGAGATCGTGCCGCTGACATGAATTTCGGACAGCACAGCCCACTGAGATACTTAACCGTATGTCTTAAAAACGGCTCTCGCCTGAAGCAATTGATCGGCTGGCTGCGGGAGCATTCGGAAAAACTCAGCCAGATGCAGATTGTCATCATTGACGACGAAGCGGACCAGGCAGGTATTAATACTGCAAGCACAAGCGAAGACGAACGTAAGCCAATAAACAAGCTACTTCTCGAACTCGTATCCCTCCCGGCTCGCTCGATGAATTACATCGCTTACACGGCCACTCCATATGCCAACATTCTTAACGAGGCAGGAAAAGACACACTCTACCCGAACTCATTTATAAGGGCTCTTCCATTAAACAACAGCTACTTCGGCCCGGAACGTCTCTTCGGAATGGAAGACTCTGACCAAGAAACCCTAGATATGATCCGATATGTGAGTGACGAAGAAATCAGCACCATTAAGGATATTCACGACGATGCAGGAAACGAGTCACCCCCCGACTCCCTGGTAGATGCCCTCGCATGGTTCGTTTGTTCCGCGGCGGCCAGAAGAGTCATCGGAATTAGCGATCCCACTTCAATGCTGATCCATACAAGCCAGCGGGTGCTGCATCATCAGAACATGGCTGATGCCGTTGAGGAGACTCTTAGAAATAAATGCTTCAGGAATCATTGCCGTATGATCTGGGAGACCGAGACCGAGAAGTTAAAGCTGACGGACTTTGAGGAGCAATTCCCTCTCTACGAAGGGGAGGTTCACGACTACCCTCCGTTTGACCAGATTGAGATTCATTTCGATGATCTGCTGGCGGAAATCGGACATATTAAATTCAATGCTGATAATGGCACCGAACCCGAACCCAGCTACACAAAAGGAATTCACCTCTGTATCGATAACTACAGGAACAAGGGGCTTAATGACGAAGGCGAGCACGTCAGGCTTCTTTACCCTGAAAACGGCAACAAGCCCGACCACTCCACGGCATTTATAGTTATCGGTGGGGCTACCCTATCCAGAGGCCTGACAATCGAAGGGCTCACCTCAACGTTTTTCCTTCGGACCTCATCATTGGGAGATTCGCTAATGCAGATGGGCCGGTGGTTCGGCTATAGGAGAGGTTATGAATTACTGCCCAGAATCTGGACGACACAGACTGCGTTTGAGCGATTCCGCTACATGGCAACAGGCGAAGCTTTGCTCAGAGAAGAGTTAAAAATCTACGAAACGGAAGGAGCAACCCCCACCCAGTTCGGCCCGAAGATCATTTCATGGGCACCCGCAAGGTTCCTGAGGATAACTTCAAAAAACAAGATGCAGAACGCCAAACCGGCCGATTTCGACTTCTCAGGCGTGAGAAGTGAAACAACCCTCTTTTCCGAGAAGAAGAAATGGCTGGATCATAACATCTCTGTTACTGAAGATTTCATCGAAAAGATAGGCAGTAACCCCCTGCCAGTTCACAACAAAGCACTGCTTTTTGCAGGAATAGACTTTGACACAATCGAAGGCTACCTGCGGAAAATGAATTTCCACAAAAAGAACAAATTCTTTTCGGGAATCAGCATGTTTCTCGAATGGTTTCAACAGATAAGGAATGAGTTTGATGACTGGAACGTGGTTGTCTCAGGGCTGTCCGGCATACAGCAAATTGGAAACGGGCTTGAATCAAAGAGCATTTGGGAAGTCCGAAACTACGCCGTGCGCAAGGTTGTGCGTACAAAGAGGAACAACATGACTGACCCTGCAAGCTTCTCCATCGGATCGCTGTCCGACCCGATGGACAGAATAATTGATATTCCGAACCATAATGAAAAAAAAGCCCTGAATGAGGCCGACGCATTGAAGCTGCGGAAAAAGGCAAATCTGGAAAATACTCCCCAACTCATAATTTACAGGATTGATGGACAGGGAACCCTTGGAAACCTACCTAAGAAAAGGTCTCACCTTAACCTTGAATCTGATGTTATCGGCTTACTGCTGCGCGTCCCGGGACAACCCAACAAAGCTCATTCGCTCAGCGTTACCGTCAACATCCCTGAAGGAGCATATCCCGAAGATGATGCTGACATCGAAGATGCAAACGAAGAGTAATTATGCCTACATTAAAACCATTGGATATCGAAATCTCAAAGCCGGGTAAAAACACGGTAGATTCGGACTTTATCTTAAAGATACTCGGCGACTTTAAGCAAAAACCGATCGATACATTTGTCAGGGAAGGGCTCCAAAACTGTCTCGATGCACGCATCGCCGGGACCCGTGAAGTTTGCGTCGTTATCGATATTGTAGAAGGCGACTCAAAGACGTTCCTCTCGCTTCTCGACAACAAAACCCAGAAGAACACCAAGTGGCAAAAGGCTCACAATGTTCAGAAACGCCACAAAATGCTCGTGCTTAGAGACAGTTGCACTACAGGACTGGACGGTGACCTTGGCCCGAATCTTACAAGTAAATTTGAAAAACTTGTCTACAAGATCGGCGACGGAAAAACCGAAGTAGGAGCCGGCGGCTCATACGGCTTGGGCAGTACCATTTTTTCAAAAATGGGAATCGGATTCGTCGCGTTCTACACTCAGGTTAAAAATAAGCAGGGCAAAGTGGAGAAACGCTTCGCCATTGCCTGCATAGAACCAAAGAACAACGCTGTGATCACAGGCTCGCCGAACGGAGTCGCCTGGTGGGGAAAAAATGACAGTCGCGGAAATTCTGCTCCCGTAACGGATTCACGGCGCAATGATAATATTGTAAAATCACTTTTGCAATATAGCCCCTACACTCAGGATGAAACAGGCACTACAATCATTATCCCGTTTGTCTCTGAAGAATCCATACTAATCGGCAACAACAATGGGGCGCCCCCTTGGGAAAAGAGCCTGAAGGGCTCGCTGCGGATGGCGGTCCAGCGTTGGTACGGCAATCGCCTGACAGTGACACCCGGGCTCCCTACGCTTAATGTTTCGACGGAAAATCAGGAGCTGAAGCCTGATAAGTGCAAACCCGTATTTCAGGAATTTCGAAAACTTAAGGAATTGATTTTTGCTTCACGAAAAAAAGCAGGCAATGGCAGCATGCGCTTCAATCGCGACAAAAACTCCGAGTGGAAAGAAGCCACATCCAATGACTCGGAAGCTGCGGGTTTTTTCAAGGTAATTAAGCTGCAGGCTACCTTTCAGGACAGTCAACCCGCAGGATGGCTGGCTGTCTGCAAACTGAGTCGAAGAGACCTCGAACTGATCGCACCCAATTATGCGGGAGAACCTCATGACTACCTCTTTGGCGTAACGAAAGATGATATCAAGTCCCGCCCGATTGTAGCACTCAGCAGAAAGCCCCAGATGATCGTTCGATACGATACGGATGCCTGGTCAAGAGGCATTGAGAATCCGGAAGGAGAATATGTCCTGGCACTCTTCATTCTTAATGAGGAAGCACGCATAATGCATAGCAAAGAAGGACTGGAGGAATATGTAGGCAAACGGGAGGGAGCGACACACGAAAACTGGAGTGATGACGCGGGCAAGCGTATCATTGAAAGAATTCGAGCCAATGTAGTCAAAGGCATCAAAGAGGCTTTCTTCCCTGACCAGAAGGTGGGAGCGGATTTAACTGCCGGAGAGCAGCTGAGAAACGACTTGGGGAGAAAACTTTTACCCGAGGGTTTCGGAAGAAGCGCTTCGGGCGGCGAGCCCGGTGGAGGAAGCCGGGGAGGAGGCGGATTAGGCTTTGGTAAAGGTGCTGTTTCTCCTACCTTCGAAATAGATGATGTTAAGCACACATCTGAAGGGAAGAAGATTACAATTACGATTGATACAGCAGGCGCTCATGCCCTCGAGCTCTCCGTAAAAGCATCACAGGGTGCAGGAGCACCTGTCGGAAGCACTCAATGGAAAGATCAAAAAACAGGTCTCTCGGGTGAATTCCCACTCATGTTTCAGGACAGTAAGTTAAAGTCGGTTCATTGCGTGACAAAAACAGGGAAAGAGTCCAAATCCTCCAAAATCAGCACCAAGGATGTGGTACGTAAAATTGCGTCCGATGATTCCTCTATGATTCGAATCCAAATCGCGAAAAAAATCGAAGCTCCGGCGCGGATATCCATGCTGGTTGATGTCGCAAGCCGCGACATTTCAATCATTCCGGTTTTGGAGCTAAGCTAGTACAGAAATATTAAAGGGTAGAAATGAAGAGACGGCCAATACCTCCATATCCTCAGCTCGGTGACGACATCTTTATCGAAGCGTACAGAACGTTTAAGTCTAATGATAAAGAATTGACGCCCCGGGACCTTGATGACGGAACCATTCATCTCGACGAATGGACACCTGAGAAAGAATTAACGGTCCAAATGGCGTTTGAAGTAAGTGCCTTGAAATCCCTCAAGGCAGAGTGCTCGAAAATAATAAGAAAAAATGCGGAGTGCAGCATCGCGATCAGATGGAGTTCAAAAGGCTCTATGCAAAGCGGATGGTCAAACGACTCCATTAGTCTTTTTGACAAAATTGATGGCCCCAGAACCGTCAGCATGACGATAGGAACAGGTTCACTAAGAGATACTATTACAATAGAGACAGCAGTCCTCATCAGCAAGGCCACTTCAAAAGCTGCTGCATCCGGAGAAGCACATCGATGCAATATCCAGGGTGCAATTATAGGTCATATTGCACATCCGTCGGTGATCAGAATTGACGGAACAGGCTCCGTCTTCCCAGTTTATCCGACTTCAGACCTGAGTGAAACGGACCCGCTATGGCAACTTGAATGCGGATGGGACGATTGCCGCTTCAGCACCTTCAGCAAGGAAAACGTTCGTATATTAATCAACACAAACCATGTGGATTGCCCGAACGAATGGAAGGAAGGGAATAACGAACGGAACCTCTCGCCACTAAGTAAAAATATTATACGTGACGCAATAGGCACGATGCTGATTCATGTTAAACACAATGAGGGTGAAGACGCCTGGAAGGCCATCGAGGGGAGCGCCGACCTGCATAGTGCTGACTTTGAAAGGGGAAGCATAGCCCACGCACTTTGGCACTTTTTCAATACCTACGAAATGAACGACAGCTCTCCTTCAAGGTTAATGGAATCATCAGGCAAAATTAAGCTTTAGGTAACAACAATACCCCATGAACTATAAACCACTGAAAAAAACCGAGGCTCGGGCCCTGATCGATAGCTATGCATCCGTCGGCGTAACAGAACTCATCCATGATCTCACCGATGATGAGAAAAACCTGAAAAAGAAATTCGGCGAGCGCTACTGGGACAAGTTCCCCTCCTCCTCCTCCTCTGACAAATCCTTTAAGAAGATAGACGAAAAAGATGACCTTGAACTGGCAAAACTTCTGTATTTCGACTGGTTATCACTTGATGGCGTTATTTCAATTCGAGAAGCTTCCGACGACGGCTTCTGGCGGAATTTAACATGCAGAGTCGTGCCCGCATACACCAGATGCCGGTGGGGCCACTCCGGTGAATCCCCTTGGAACGAAGGCAGGTTCTATAATAGTCCGCAGAGAAATTCGCTGAAAGTGCTTTGGTGGTTCCTGCATCTCGCGAACCAGGGTGACAAAATTAAAACATCTAAAGTAATCCGAAACTGCGGCAGCGACCAGATTAGCCAAATTGTTGATCGCGTTGGCAAAGGATATGATGTTGAGCTTACACGTGCAATTTTCAGAGTACTCGGAAAATTAAAGAATCAGACCGAGATCAGTGATGCACTCCGCAAAGCCATGAAATTAAATACGATGCGTCGTGAAACGACATCACCTACCTTTTTCAAAAACGGATATGACGGTTACGCCTTAGCCTTATTTGAAGCTTCCAGCAAATGATCGCACCTGCTGAAAATCCGATCGAATTGCCTGCCGTAATTGATCTCTTTTCCGGGTGCGGCGGTCTGGGCTTGGGTTTCCTTCAGGCAGGCTTCCCTATGGCGGGCAGCATTGACATGGATCAGTCGGCGCTAGAAACAGCAAAGTTCAATCTGCACGGGGAAGGTAAAAGTATCCCCGGCTCTGCTTGTATTGTCGGAGATATCCGAGAGCTGGATCCGTTGCAGATATTCTCTGCCGCAGGACTGGAAGGTCCTATTGTAGTAGGCGGGCCTCCGTGCCAGTCCTACTCATTGGCGGGGAGGGCTAAACTTCGTTCACTGGGAGAAGATCGCTCACACACCAAGGACAGGCGCGGCAATCTCTTCAAAGACTTTCTTGAGTTCGCGATAAGTCTAAACGCAACCGCTGTAATTATGGAAAACGTCCCCGAGGCGATGAATTACGGCGATAAGAACATACCCGAGATTGCCTGTCGGACACTGGAGAAATCAGGTTACAAGGCCATGTGGACAATACTCAATGCCGCCGACTACGGCGTGCCTCAGATCAGGGATCGTATGTTTCTGATTGCAGTAAAGGAAAAATTGGGGGTCGACCCTTCTATCCCTGAACCTAGGCACGCTAATCCCGACGAAGGCAAAACTCCACAGAGGCGTAATTTCGAGCGACTGAAAAAGAAATTCAACTACTTTGTTATTCCCCCGAAATCTGGGAACCCTCTGCCCTGGGTAACGGTCGGAGATGCAATATCGGATTTACCGTCGACTTTTCCTGTTTCAACGTCTCCCTATCGGCTGCACAAGCCGACCGACTCGATACGCTATCGTCATACACCCGGAAACGACTACCAAACAATAATGCGCGGCAATCGCCTGGGCTCAAGCGGCCACAGCTTTCGCAAGACTCTGAGGGATTTTCCCATTTTCGAACTGATGCAGGAAGGTGCAAACTACCTTGATGCTTCTCGAATTGCAGAAGAACTGCTGAAAAAGAAGATAAACAATGCGGGTATTGACCCGGCAAATGACACTAAACGATACGAGCTATTCAGGAAGAATACTGTTCCGCCCTATGACCGTGAAAAATTCCCTGACAAATGGAAGCGGTTGAGTCGACACAAGCCCAGCCACACTCTGCCTGCTCATCTAGGAACCGACACATACAGTCACATTCATCCTACCGAACCCCGCGGAATCAGCGTCAGGGAAGCTGCTCGCCTGCAGTCCTTCCCCGATGATTTTTTATTCCCATGTTCTATGGGCGATGCATTCAAGCAAATCGGGGATGCCGTCCCGCCCCGATTGGCATACGCCATAGCAAAAGAAATCAGAAATAAAATAATCAAGTCTAATGAAGAATCTTAATGTAGAATTAAAGGAGTCTTTTTCCAACCTTAACATTGGCCAGTGCGTGAAACTGGACTCGCTTCCCGACAAGACCCCAGGCTGGGTCCTGATGGATTCTCATGAGACTATACTAGTCGCCATACCCTGTAGTCAGAAGCTGATATTCAACGAAAATTTCGCCGGCATCGTTATGCGAACTTCAGTCCGAAAAATCTCCGACGAAGAGATACCTCTACTCTCGATCGCATCGGACGAATACGACAGCCGCGAACAATTCGCAAAGATTTGTGCCGACTTCCTTGACCCCAAAAGCAGAGATGAAGTTGCAGGCAATCCGTCAGCATGGTGGGAACGTTGGAAACACTTGCTCGGCAACAAACAGGGGGAAAATCGCCCCTACCCGGTCATCGGTGAATTACTCACATGGAAAACCCTTCTTGAGGCCAAAGTAGTCGCAACATGGTCTGGTCCACAGGGCTCTACCCATGACGTCGAGTCAGCGCAAAGAAGTTTTGAAGTCAAATCCACCACGGATCGGACTGGAGCTACCGTTACCATATCCAGTCAACACCAACTATCCGTTGCACAGGATAAGGAATTATTTCTGGTATTTAACAGGTTTGAACCAATTGCTGGAAACCTATCTATCAACAGTCTGGCAGAAGACCTAGTTGCTTTAGGTGCAAATTCCACAGAACTTGAAACTCAGTTGGGTAAACTTGGCTTTCCAAGAGGCAGAATCGCCCGATTCAAGCCCTACCGACTACTCGAATCCATAGTTTTCAGAGTAGATGAAAATTTCCCGAAAATCGTTGACGAAAGCTTTAAGGGAAATGCCTTCCCCGACGGCGTGATAAAGTTGATCTATGATATCGATCTCGCCAATCTTCAGCGAAAACAACTCGAGCAATTTATTAAAGAGGTATGGGGGCAATAAAGGGCGAGCCTCATCACGTAGTAAAGCGGGAAGCGGATTGCGTCATCATAACTGATTTGTTCGACAGTGCTGAGACGCCGTGGTTTACGAATTCTGAATTCTACGTTGCCACTTCTCGGGCGAAAGTGAAACTGATGATTCAACCAGCAAGCGAAAAGGCTCGCAATACTTTCCTAAATTACTCGATAGCAGCATCTAAGAACGCAACCAACACTCTAAATGCCAACTCCTCCTCTTGACCATAAAAAGCTCTTCAGCTCTATCACCGATCTTTCCGATGATGAGACGGACAAACTAGCGCGTGAATCACACAAATATTCCGAGCTTGGAATAAGGGACCTCCTATTAGAGGAGGAGGCCCAACTCTATTTGAATCGCTGGAGGGATCCTATATTTACTCCAGCAAAGAAAGGCACTCGATTTACTTTTATCGATCTATTTGCGGGTATCGGCGGCTTCCGTATGGCGCTACAAAATCTAGGCGGGAAATGCGTCTTTACCTCAGAATGGGAGGCTAAGGCGAAAGAAACTTATTTTCACAATTTCGGAGATTTACCATTCGGAGACATTACTAAACCGGAAACGAAAGATGCTATTCCAACTGAATTTGATGTTTTGTGTGCAGGCTTCCCCTGCCAGGCATTTTCAATTGCGGGTAAGCGCGGGGGCTTTGAAGACACACGAGGCACTCTCTTTTTTGATGTCGCGGAGATTATTAAGAAACATCGCCCTAGAGCTATCTTTCTTGAGAATGTTAAGGGACTTGTGAATCACAAATCGGGGAAAACTCTGGATACTATTCTAAATGTTTTGCGCAATAATCTGAATTATGTCGTCCCTAAACCTCGAATAATGAATGCCAGAAACTTCGGAGTCCCACAAAACAGGGAGCGCATCTTTATCGTGGGCTTCCGACGGGAGGATCACGAAGAAAAGGCCGCCTACTTCAAATATCCGGAGCCCCTGTCGGGCAAAAAAACAATAGCAGACATTTTAGAAGAAGAGGTAGTCTCAGTAAAATACTACTTATCCACACAGTATTTAGACACCTTGGTAAAACACAGGCAAAGACATGCCGAAAAAGGCAATGGCTTTGGCTACGAGATTATTCCCAATAACGGGACAGCAAACGCCATCGTAGTCGGAGGAATGGGCCGAGAACGAAATCTAGTAATCGACAAACGCCTAAAGAACTTCACGCCTGAAACACACATTAAGGGAGAAGTTAACCGTGAGGGGATACGGAAGATGACACCACGCGAATGGGCCAGGCTTCAAGGCTTCCCTGATGGCTTCGAATTCCCTGTCGCAGATGTCCATGCCTACAAGCAGCTCGGCAACTCGGTAGCTGTGCCTGCGATCCAGGCGACGGCAAAGGAGCTGCTAAAAATCATTAAGTAGAGATTCAATTTATGCTTACTGGAAACAAAGGAGAGTGGAGTGAAATTTATACGCTCCTTAAATTGATAGCAGATGGCGAAATGCTTAAGGGCAATAGCCAGCTCACTCCAATACCCGGCGAAAGGTATAAAGTCATCGCACTTGAAAGGCATGAAGCGACAACGGGAGTAACCTCTTACATGATCAATGGTGACGACGTCGCGATTTGTAACGCTAAAGAGTCCAAAACCTGTAATCGAGAAACCTTTAAAACCGAGGCTACAAGGCTCCTGGAAATCATAAAATCAAAGAGTGCCACATTCGATATACCCAGAATCGAAGCATTCATGAATGAGATTTTGACTTTCTCGATAAAGGCGAAGTCACAAGATAAAACTGACATCAAGGTCGAGATCATTGATCACAGGACTAATATTTCCCATGCGAGAGGTTTCTCAATTAAGTCACAACTCGGCAGTCCGTCGACATTACTTAACGCTTCAGGGCACACGCTTTTTGACTATAAAATCGATGGGTTATCTGAATCAGATAAAACAAAAATCAACTCAATTTCAGGCAACAGATGCGTCCAAAAGAGAGTGAGTAAAATTGAAAAACTACAATCCTCTGGAGAGCTTTCAATCCATGATGGGCGCGCTAGAAGTGAAATTTTTATGCATAACCTAGTTCTGCTTGATGACGCCCTTCCAGACATCCTCGCAAGCCTGATCTATAACGGATATAAACATAGAAAGTCACAACTGAATGAACTCCTGCCGCATTTGGTTAATGACAACATACGCGATTACCAATTTAGCGACAACTCTACCGTCTACAGTCAAAAAATTAAACGACTATTAGTTGCCTCTGCGCTTGGGATGAAACCAGCATCCATCTGGGAAGGTCAATACGATGCCAGTGGAGGGTATTTAATTGTACTTAATGACGGAAATATAATTTCCTATCACATTTACGACAAAGAGGACTTCGAAAACTACCTCTTCTATAATACGCGACTAGATACCCCTTCCCCTAAAAGATACCATTCAGGGGAAATAACTACCGCAGACGGATGCCATTATATGCAACTAGGGCTACAAATTCGCTTCTGCCTCTAAGCAATAGGCTCAAATCAGAACGCCTGTTTAATTCTTTGAGTAAGCGAATCACATTTCTTTAGCTCGCACTGGTCAAATCGCAGAGCATCGACGTCACCGACTTTGAAGAGAAATTGGACACCTTTAAAACCGGCTTCGCCCGCAACTACGACCTCGCCGGCAAAAAGTTCCAGACCGCGATCGATGAAATCGACAAGTCGATCAACCACTTGCAAAAGACCAAAGACGCCCTCCTCGGCACCGACCGCAACCTCCGCCTCGCCAACGACAAGGCGCAGGACGTCACCA
>Ga0115557_1002430_pt1 | contig 12526 bp, 5 predicted proteins | sample COGITO_mtgs_1104_FD_87280 | JGI IMG/M metagenome (GOLD analysis project Ga0115557, IMG submission 87280) | Pelagic marine microbial communities from North Sea - COGITO_mtgs_110421 | ecosystem: Environmental > Aquatic > Marine > Epipelagic | place: Germany:Helgoland, sampling site Kabeltonne...
CAAACGCTCCGATTGACAGTAGTCGTAAGCACCTCGTCAATGTGCGCGTCATTCAGCGAAACTTAGTCTACGTGGTCGGCATTCCGACTGCTATGTGTAAGGAAGAGATACTGAGGAAGGCGGAGTATTTTGGAAAGTATGGTAGTATCATCAAGTTACAAGTGTCCTGTCCGACAGCACCGGCCAATGGTAGCGGAAATGATGATAGTAATGCGGGAAATTTAGCAGGTTGCGCTTACGTAACGTTTGAAGCAGAAGCGGACGCGGAGACATGCATTCAGTGCATTGACGGTGTCCCTGCTCATCCAGACGGTACAGGAAGACCTCTTCGAGCATGCCATGGCACGACGAAATATTGTAACGCCTTCTTACGCAATTTTCCATGCGGAAACCCAGAATGTTTATATCTTCACGTCGTTGGAGAAAAAGAGGATTCTTTCACGAAAGAGGAAATGCTAGCGTCGTACAGAGAGAAGAAGAAAGCCATGTTCAAGGGAGCGAGCACGAATTTCAAGAGCGGTAAGAGCGGTAGAAGTAAAGACAATGTTTCCACGGTAAACGCCGCGAATAAAAACAGGCTCGAAAACTTGAAGCTCAACAATGCTCACAAAAAGAACAGCAAAAGGTTCCCGACGAATATCAATAGCAATATCGAAGTTGACGAAGATAACGATAACAATACTAACGCCAATGATGTCGATGAGGGTGGTAGAGATAGACGCAACGTTCACCATACTGTTAATAACTTGCGGCAGAACAAAACTAAATTTGGCGAGCGTGACGGTGGTAAAGCGATGGGAAATAGAAAAAACCTTCCCGGCGGAAGGGAGAAAGGATCGTCGTCGCTTCGCGACATTCCAGCGCCGCGGAAAATCGTAGTTCCTCCTAAAAAAGGGGATCAAGCGTAAAATGCAGCGGCACATCGCGCGATTCAAGGCTGATCCGCGTAGAGAAAGAAAGTATATCCTTTTATACAGTAATAAAAAATGTACAGTTTCGATGAAATTTAAAATTCTGCGTTGATTCTCGCTTTCCTCTCTCTAAGTGTTGATATGTTTACTATTATTACTCCCACAAAGATTTTCCAATCTTGACGCGCTTCTTTCTAGCTTTGTTATCTCTGCGTTTTTTCAGTTGCTGTGGCCAATGCGCCGCTGCAAACGCCATCGCGCTCTCTTTGTAAGAACTCGCTCTAGCGTTGGCACTTCCACCACCTCGCCCAACGCCTTGTTTTTTTGACTGCTGACCACCGGTGCCTTTTCCTTTCTCTTTGCCAGGTTTTCGATTCTTCTCACCAGATTCATCGCTATTACTAACACCGGCGCTGTTCTGCGCATTATTGGCAGCCGCAGCGTTGGAGCCGCCGAGTCCGAAGTTGATCTTCTCTCCGCTCATTTGTGCATTTCTATCATTTTCTTCAACCGAACGATAACGTCGAGCATCGTAGATTCCGAAACGTCGATCTTCCGAAACAGAGCGAAAGCCAGATCCACCTCGTCCAGATCCGCCACCACCAGAACTCTTCTGGCCGCTACCGCTGCTCTTTTTCTTCGAGTCTTTTTGATCCGCTTGTTGCTTGCTTTTGCTATTATTCGCATTCTTAGCCGTCGCTTTTTGCTTTCCGACATTTTTATCCTCTTCATTTTCTTCACCTTCTTCACCATCGTCAGATTTTTTTTTCCCATCCTTTTTTTCAACAGCAGCACCACTTTCTTCTTTCTTCTCGTTCCCATCTTTTGATCTCAGGTTCTTTCTCGTGTTTGCGTTGTCTCTTTCCGCGGAGTTCTTGGCGCCACCAGTTCGAGTCGTTTTTTTCATTTTCTCTTCTTCTTCTCCTTCCCCGTCATCATCATCATCATCATCGTCGTCGTCGTCGTCGTCGTCGTCGTCGTCGTCGTTGTCGTCATCTTCATCATGCGCATTCTTTCTCTTCTTGCCTACAACTTGCAAATCGTCGTCGTCCTCGTCATCTGTGTGAATGTTCTGAAGATCGCTCGGTAAAGATCCCGTATTTGTTGTCTGCTCACGCAAATCGTCGTCGTCGTCTTCGTTATACACACCAGCTTTCCTAGCTTCCGCTCTGGCAAAGAGCTCGGAAAGTTCAGAATCACAAGCTTCCAAAGCAAGTCGAGCATGCACTAATTTTGTATTTGCTTGTTCGAGTCTCTTTAGTTCTTGCAGTAATACGTTCTCGATCTCTTGCATCGGCGGCAATCCCGCTCTCGCTAACGCAGTTTGTGCCTTCTCCCAAGCTGCTTTTGCAACAAGTTGCTCCTCATCGAGTTCTTCCTCATCTGACTCATCGCTGCTGAGATCATCATCCGAATCGTCCGTATCGTAATGTCCGTTTGGATCTGACGGAATGAATTGATATTGTTGTTGTTGTTGTCGTCGGTTTTGTTCTAGAGCCTTCGTAATAGCCATAGTCGGTGTAGCCGTTTTCGTAGCAGCATCCTTGTCTGAGTTACCCGCACTCCCGGCTTGGCTCCTAAGCCTGGGAGATTTTGGTGCTTTATTCATCTCAGAGTCGGTGGCGTAGTTTTTTCTTTTCTTTTCATCTGAAGCGATCTGCGCAGCCCGTTGCATCTCGGACATGTCTTCGTCGTCTTCTTCATTAGCGTTATCTCCTCCAAACGCCAAGTACTTGTCCCACTCGGCATCGTCAACTTCGACATCTTCAACATCGTTCAAATTTGGAACAGACTTTGGACTCACGTCTTCGTTCGATGGCTCGTCCTCATCATCGTCAACCTTTATATTTTCGGTCGTCGCGGATTTGGGTTGCTTTGACGCCTCGAGTGATTTCCTCGTTGTAGCCCCCTTCGATTTATGACCATCTTTTCCATCGTTATCGTCATCGTCGCTCTTTTTGTCATTCTTGTTGTTGTTGTCGCTGTTGCTGTTAGCTTTCTTTTCTTCTTCTTCTAATAATTCGCCATCGGATGCCGCTGCTTTTTTCTGCTCTTCCAAAGACTCCATGGATTGTTTTCTACGCTTTTCAGCAATTTCTTTCTGCGCCTGTTGAAGCGTCTCCTGTGCTTTCAGGCGAGCTTCCGAATACACTTTTTCTGCTTCCTCGACGAGCGACTTTAATCGAGCCAATTCTCTCTCGGAATACTCCACGTCTCTAACCATTTGCGCTCTGCGCTCCTTCGTCTGCTCGATTTCCCTTTCCATCTCCTCTGTAAATCGAGCCATGCTCGCTGAAGAAGCAGCGCCGCCATCCTTGTTATTCTGACCTCTTCCAGAAGTGGTAGCTAAGTGATGCGCATCTTCATCTTCATCGATATCAAACGTCACGTGTCCTAAATGTGCTCCTACAATATCTTGTTCATCTTCATCTAAACTATTGATGTTCGAGTTCAAAAGTCCTCCGCTCCCTATTTGATTGACGTCGGATATACCGGCGGCCCACGCGGCGGCGACCCGCTTTCTTGGTGGAGCGTTCGATGGCGCGTGCAACGCTCTCGCTTTCGCATCTGGAGTTCCCGCTTTCTTTCGCGCTTCCGCTAAAAGCTTCATTTTCTTCTTTTGTTGCTTGAAAGCTTGTTTCTTTGGCGGCAACGCCGGCGAGATTGATCGACCGATACCTTCGCCTCCGTTACTCAAATGATCGAGATTCGTGTTAGCATCGATAATATTCCTCGCATCGGCGCCATCCGCGCCTTTGCCAAATCTCCCTCCTTTTGTTAGTTTACTCCTTTTCCCTTTTGGACCTTTTTGAAACGTATCCATCAAGTCGCTGCTATTTGTTCCTTTCTTGAAGCCGGAAGCGTTGGTCTTCCCTTTCTTCTTCGCGATGTTACCACCTTGATCAGCCGCGTTTCGTTTCTTACTAGCGCTCGCTGTTTTCCCGCTCGCTCCACCACTCTTTGGTGCCTTCGTGGTATCAACATTTCCTTTCGCCGCCGCGGCTGCATTTTGCTTCGCGCGAACCGTCGCTTTATACGGCGCCGATTCAATCTCTCCTCGTCGCAAGTGTTGAAACTTGATCAGATTTCTCCATTTATCTTTCAGCTGCACTCCGGTTCTTCCCCTGGAATTTTGGAAACGTGAAGGAAGAAAGACCCGCGTTAATTTTAAATGTTGTTTTTTGAGAGAGATTTGACGCCACGCTCGATGATTCGACTTTGACGACGACGACGACCAGGTCGCCCAACCATCGAAAACTCCCACATTCGAAAACACAACAACAACAACGACAACTTTCTTCTTCTTCTTCTTTTTTTTGCTCAAACGAGAAGAAGAAGAAGAAGACAAAGAAGAAACTTTGTTGTCGTTTGGAAAAAAATGCTCCCAATACATTTGGAGGAAATTTCATCGAAGAAGAAAGTTTTTTGTCGCCGCCCCTCCTCGTCGCGAATTTGCCTTGTCTGTGTCTCTCTCATCATCATCACCGCGCAAAGAACAACACGAGAAAACGAGAAAACGATAACGAAAACGACGAGTAAAGCTTAAAAGAAACGCGAAGAAAAGCAGTAGCACGTCTCTCGTCGCGATAAAATACGTATCGTGCGCACCTCAACGCTTTGAAATCAGGATCTGTTCTCATCTTCTCCCACGCGCCGATGCCGTGCTTTTGTACGGCGGCGCGTAACGCCGTCTCTTCTTCGGCTTGCCAGTACCCTCGCAACGTCCCGGTCGGAGAAAGCGAAGTCGTTGCGTTTTTCCCACCTTTTATTCCCACCGCCACAGGTGGTGGTGGTGGTGATGGTGGTGTGGAGGCGGCCCCCGCTTTGTTTTCCCCCTTCTTCTCCGTCGTCATCTTTGTCGTCATTGCGGCTGTAGTAAGTTGCTTCGCCAATTTATCTTTCATTTTTCTCTTCTTTTACGCACAACAAAAGTATTACTTTTTCTCTCTCTGAGTTCCGGCACGTCTCGCGCGCGTGTGTCCGCGCGATGATATTAATTGTGTGTTAAATTGTTCCTTTTAAACGACAATCACACCACAGACACGCGCAGACACACACACAACTTCGGCCGAGCGTTGTTTTGTAGTGTGTGTCTGTCTAAAATCGAACGTGTGTGTTGTGTTTTTGACGAAAAAAAAGTACAAAAAAAGAGAAAAAAAAATCTCTCGCGTGCTAAAAAAGTTCACCAAAAACACACCAAAAAAAGACACGAGAACGAATTCTTTTTTGCGCAGTATAGAGTATATAGAGAGATATGATGACGACGACTGCCACGCGCGCCCAGACGACGCCTTGGAAACAGCAACAACAACAACGACCACGCTTTCTCACCTCCCGAGCTTCCGTTTCTTTTTCTTCTTCTTCTTCTTCTTCTTCCCTTCTTTCCAAAAGCTCGTCGTCGAAAGGGGGTGGACGTCAACAACCAAGAAGAGGTCATCGTCGTCGTCGAAGTCTTCCTAATGAGGACGCAAAAACTGGTCGAGGGGTGGTCGTCGCGGGACGATTCCCGGACGAGCGCACGTACATCATGATCAAGTGCGTCGTCGTTTACGTCGTCGTCGTTGTCTTTCGCCTTTCTTCTTGACTTCTTCTTGACTTCTTCTTGACTTCGTCAAACTCTTTCTTCGCAACAAAACCTCAGGAGGTTTTTTTTATCCACTTCTTCTTGTTAAAAAAAAACTGACTTCAGAACAACAACAACTCTCTTTAACGATAAATACGTATTATTATAAAACTTTAGGCCGGATGGTGTGCAAAGAGGAAAAGTTGGAGCAATCGTCGAACGCTTCGAAAATAAAGGCATGCAGTTGAAAGGTTTGAAGACGTTTCAGTGCACGCGAGCGATTGCGGAGGAGCACTATCGCGACTTGTCTTCGAAACCGTTTTTCAAAGATCTCGTCGATTATATCATTTCCGGGCCGGTCGTGTGCATGATTTGGCAAGGCCCGACTGGTACCGTAGCCGCCGCGAGAAAGATGATTGGAGAAACGAATCCTTTAGAGTCTTTGCCCGGGTCTATCCGCGGCGACTACGCCGTCGAGGTTGGCAGAAATATTATCCACGGTTCCGACTCGGTCGATTCCGCCGAGAGAGAAATCAACTTATGGTTTGCGGACGGGAACGGCGTCGTGGACTGGCAAATGACGAACAACGGTTGGATTCGCGAATAATAATAATAATATAGAACGACGACGATGACGATGACGAGAGAGAGATAAAGAGAGGAACCTTTTTAATACGGGAGGCTTAATAATTAATAATTGGTGTTTATAATATAATTATTACGCGATGATATTACTTGATGAACAACTTTCTTCGACGCATCTCGCGCGCACTCTTCTTCTTCTTCTTCCTCCTCCTCTTCTCGTCGTTCCTGTCATTTTCGATTTCATTTTCATCAGATTCCGTTTCTCGCGCGATAATACTCTTGCCATCTCTGTTGCCACATAAACTGGGTCGCCCCTAACTTCTCTCGTCGGTTGATTTCCGGTAACCCTTTCTTTCTTCGTTTCTTATTGTCCGCTTCTTCCGCCATGGCCAAGGCTAAGTCTCCGTTCATTCTAGGTCTGGCGTCTAAAAGTAATCGCGAGCCTCCCAGACATTTCATCAAAACTGCCGCGTTTAAACTAATAAACCCGAGCGTGAAGCACTCTTGCTCGCATCGCGCCGAGTTCGGGTCGCCGGAATACGACGGAGGCGTGAATTCAGACATTTTCTTTTCTTCTTCTTCTCTTATTATAATTCTCTTCTCTTTCTTCTTCTTTTATCTCTGCGTGTGTAATTCTCTTTGTTTCTCGTTCGTTCAAAACAACTTCTTCTCTCAAAACCAGGTATCAATACACTCGGTAATACAAGTCAACTCTTCTTCTTCTCTTACGAACGAGAAGAAGAATACTCTCGCGTTGTTGTGTTCTCTTCAACAACAACAACAACAACAACAACAACAACAACAAAAGTGTGTTGTTGTGTTTGGATAATTTTTTGTCGTTTTTTTTGTGTCTTTGATTTTTTCCTTTTTTGTCTCTCTCTCTCTCTTCTTTTTTCTCTCTCTTTTCTCTCTCACGCTCCCCTCCTTCTTGGACTACAATTCAATCGTCTCCTCAAACACAAACAAAAGACCTCATTTTTACACAAAAACACAAAATCATCATGGTGAAAGCACACGTGGAGTGCTCCTCGGAGCTCGTATGGCAGTGCGTGAAGAAGAACAACGCGTACGTCCGCGCGTCCGTGAACCGAACGCGCATGTCCGCGGAGAAAGGCAACGTGACCGCGAAGCACGGATTTAGCAGCTCAGGTAAAACTTAACTCGACTACTTCGTAGAGAGAATTTTTTCCTCGCGAATCGTCTTTTCTTCTTCAATTCTTCTCTTTTTTATTATTGCGATGACGACGACGAAAGAAGGAGGAGAAAGAGGAGAAAGAGAGAGAGAGAAAGAGAGAGAGAGAGAGAGGGTGAAGAGTCGCGAAACACTTTTTTATTGGAGTCGTCAAAATTGATGAGAAAAAAGAGAAGGGAGAGGGGGTGACGGTGTCAATGATGTTGTGAATGCGCTCCTCCTTCCTTCCTTGGAAGACAAAACGAGACCGGTTTAGGCTGTTCAAAGTCTCGGAAAAGCCCTAGAAAAATGAATTTATGGATTTCTTTGGTGCTGGTGCGCGCTGGCTGAAAAGAGTTTGTTGTCTCGAAGAGAAGAGCAAAAAAAACAAAGAAAAGAGAAGAGAAATTTTTGACTCAAACAAAACAAACAAAAAAGAAGAACCAACAAAAAAGAAACGACCGAAACGAGAAACTGACCAAACACTTTCCTTTCTTTTATTACGCAACACACACTATTATTATTATTATTATTATTAAACAACAACAACAACAGGCATCGCCAACATGAACAACACGGTGGACATCCAAGAATTGGCCGGCGCGAAGACGCCGTCCTCCACCTTGAACGGCGCGAACAACAAAGGCATCTTTCGAAACCAAGCCAAGGCGGTGGACGCCGCGTGCGCGAATCGCTCGGATTTACGAAAGAAGGCGTTAGCGAGAGTTTCGGCCGTGCACAAAGCTGGACGCGTCGCGAGAGCGAAGAAGTAGAGAGGTTTTGGTTTTGTGTTCTGAGAGAGAGAGAGAGAGAGAGATTGATTGATTTGTAATGCAAGGAGTACTAAAACATTTTAGAAAAAAGAACGAGAACGAACCAACTCGTAGTATTAGTATTCGTTTTTGTGTCCATGCTGCACTTTTTCACTCACACAACAACTTATTGAGATAATTTACGTTCACATAATCACTCGCGAAGAAGAAGAAGCGCGTGAAGGGCAAAAAGAAAACAAACAAACGAGATATATATAACAGAGAAGAATACATCGAGAGAATCGCACGTAGTCTTCTATTCGCACTCAACTCGACTCTCTCATCTCTCCCAAAAGCTCTTCTCTCTTCTCTTTTAGATATACTCAAAAGAGTTTAAAGGATAAAGAATGGCCGCCACTGAGACAAAACGAGAGGAACGACGGGAAGAAAGAGACGAGAACCAAAAAAGTTCGGAGGAGATGAACTTCATGCAGCGCTTTCACGCGAATCACGGGTTCTCGGACACGCCGTTGTGCGGCCTCGCGTACGCGAAGGAATCTTTCAACTTTTACAAAAAGAACAAGTTACGATTGAAAAATGAAATCTTGTCTGGTTTGACGGTGTCGATAGCGCAGGTGCCAGAATCGGTGGCGTTTAGTTTCGTGGCGAAAGTAGATCCGTTAGTTGGATTATACGCAACGTTTTTTCTAGGAATAATCACCGCTCTCATCGGGGGGCGTCCAGGAATGGTTTCTGGGGCGGCGGGCGCGATGGCGGTTGTCGCCGTCCAAATCATGGAACCGAACGGCTTATTGCCGGTGGAGAAACTCGTCTCTTTAGGGGAAATTGCGGGATGCACGGAGATTACAGATTCGTGCAAATCGTTAAGAGATCAAGCGTACGATAAACGCGTGGAATATCTGTTTATGGTCATGATTCTGTGCGGCATTTTGCAAATAGTTCTCGGTCTCATTCAAGCCGGTCGCTTGGTGCGTCTCATTCCCAACACGGTCATGACCGGTTTCGTAAACGGTTTGGCGATTATAATTTTCAAAGCGCAGCTGGAGTCTTTTCAAGAAGTGGACTGGAAAAAGGGATTCAAAGTGTTTGATTCGACCGGAGCAGGGGAAATTTCATCCGCGGACATTACGCGCGTCTTTGCCGAAGAGTTGCCGGATTTATCTGCGGATCAGTTGAACACTTACGTCGGCGCGATTCTGAGCGAAGCAGACGCGGATAACTCATCGACGATTTCTTTGAGTGAATTCAAGTCAGACAAAGATTTTCTCATTCACACTGGTTACGAGGAACAGAAAACGTGGAGAAGTGCATCTGAAGCATCGACGTGGATTATGCTGCTGTACGTGTTTGGGTCTATGTTAATCGTCCATTATTTACCGCGCTTGACCAAAATGGTCCCAAGTTCACTCGTATCTATTCTTTCGTGCTTGATTTTCGAGCACGCTATAAACAGAACGGCCATAGGAGCAGACACACCCACCGTAGTAGATTTATCTCCGGTAAAAGGAGCGTTTCCGACGTACCACACTCCGGATGTGGATTTAACGACGGAGTCGTTTGGAATTATCGCTCCGTTGATATTTTCCTTGGCGGCGGTCGGGTTGATTGAATCTGTATTAACCTTACAGCTCGTGGATGAAATCTTGGAGGATACGTCCGATGCGACTGGTAGATGCACGCAAGAGTGCGTCGCGCAGGGCGTCGCAAATCTCTTGAGTGGAATGTTCAAGTCTATGGGCGGGGACGCGATGATTGGCCAAAGTACAATTAACGTGAAATCAGGAGGAATCGGAAGATTATCGACCGCTTTTGCGGCGACCATGTTTTTAATATTCGTAGTTGCGGCTTCAAAAGTTATCGAGTTAGTCCCCGTCGCCGCGCTCACGGGTGTGTTGTTCATGGTTGTTATTTACACCTTTGATTGGAGTTGCTTATCCCTCATGACGGGAAACGTTCGATCTCTTTGTATTCCAGGTAGAAGAGAAGGAGAAGACGCGCAGCAAGAAACCACGGGAAATGACGAGCAATCGGCAAAGAACAACTCGTACAGGGTGGATTACGCCGGTCGTCGCCGTCGTAAATGTTTCGCGGATACGACCGATCGCGTGCGTTTGCAAGACACGTTTTTAATATTGTTGGTAACGATCTTGACGGAGCGCACAAACTTAGCCATCGCGACTGGTACCGGGGTAGTTTTCGCGGCACTATTGTACGCGTGGGATAATTCATTCAATGCGCTCGATGTAGTACGTACAACTGAAACTTTAAGCGATGGAACGGAGAGAGCGGTGTATCGATGCTCCGGGGAATTATTCTTTGGAACGGATCGCGCGTTTAAAAACGAGTTTGCGCTTCGCGTCGATCCAAACGATATCGTCCTAAACATCGATAATTGCAGAGTGTGCGACTACTCCGGCTTAGCAGCTATGAACTCCTTGTGCGATAGGTATCTCGCTCTCGGGAAGACTTTGCGAATATCAAACTCCAACCCGGAAAACGCGCTCATCATGGAAAAACTCGGAATAAAATTCATCCCGGCCGTTTTTGATTCCAACGAAGGAGTCATCCCGCCGTTGACGAACTAAAATATTAAATAATAATAGCTTTTAAAGTCATCATCCCATAAAACTAGTTAAAAAGAAAGCGTGCTTTTGGAAGTCGTACTACATATGTGCTACTAACATTAAACAAAAATATGTATTAAACAACACGCTCGAGAGGAAAAGGAAGAGATCATTGTACTTCGTTATCCTTTAATACCTTGGCTACTTCCGCGGCGATGATGTTTGCCCACGCCTTGTAGCCCATATCGTTTGGATGCACGCCGTCTCTCGCGGTAAACTCGCCTTCTCGAATACCATCACCGCTATCCCCCCCATGCATTCGGACGGCATCTCTCAGCGCTTGTAGCGTGGGAGAATTGATAAACAAAGCTTTACGTTTCCCTAGCTTATTCGCGACTTTTTCTTTTTTGTCGTCCCAACAGTCGTTCAGTTTCAAAATAACTTCGCGAAGTGGATTCGGAAATAAAGGCGCGATGTGCAAGGGATTCCCCGGCAACACGACGAGCGCGTCGCTCCCGACGACGCTCTTGATTTCTTTGATCACGTTTTCCAACTCCTTCTCGAAATTCTCCCGAAAAAAGATTTTTCCGTGAAGAAAGCACGTTTTCACGTCATTAATCCCGCACAGAATTATCACCGCGTCCGCTTTCCTCGCACACGACGACGACGCTTGTTGTTGTTGTTGTTGTTGTTGAAATTGTTGTTGTTGGAGAAAAAACTCGTTCTGTGCGTTTTCATCCTCCTCCTTCTCCTCCACCTCGTTTTCGACTGAATCATGACCACTGCTATTACTACTCCTACTTCTGCTGCTACCGCCGCTATCGTTACTGTTACTAACGCTTCTTCTACTGTTGTTACTCTCTCTGAGCTCGGGAAGCACGCACGACGAAATATCGCTCAACGCTGCGCCTTTCTTTCCAACCGCAATCCATTCGATCTCCACCGATAAAAGCTCCGCCAATCGCTCCGCGACGATTCTCGCCAGCGCCGGCGTATTCGTCGTGCAACCCACGCCGGTGGCGAGCGAATCGCCCACAATCACCACGCGTTTCCTCTCCTTACTTTTACCTCTTCTTTCTTTTGTCGTCGTCGTCGTCCTTTTTGTCCTCGAAAGCATCATCTTTGTCGCAGAAACAAAAGTACTCTCATTCTGTTCCTCTTCTTCTTTCACTTCTTCGTCTTCTTCGACGAATCCACATCTCGCCAGTCCTTTAAACGACGTCCCTCTCGTCGGCTCTTCTTCGATGGGTTCGTAACTGTAGTGCAAAAACATCGCTTGGGAGAACGTCACGGTCAAACCCGCTGCGAGGAGTGTCATCACGGAAGAGACCGTTGAGCGTGTCAGCGAGAACAACATTGATGTTGTTGTTGTTCTCGTCGTCGTCGTCATCTTCTTCTTCTTCTTCTTCTTCTTCTTCTCCTTCTGGGTTGTTGTTGTTGTTGGAATCTCTTTTTCTCTCGTTCTCTTTCGTCTGTCTGTCTGTCGTCTCTCTGCAAATCTAAAAAAACAACAAAACGCACACGTGAGTGAGTGCACTTTTCTCTTCTTCACAAAAAATTTTCTTTCCTCTCTCAGAGACAAAAGAAGCAAAAAGAGAGAAGAGATGACGGCGACGACGATTGCATCATCGACGAGGATGATGATGATGAAAATGGTTTCGACCACCACCACCACGAATAATAACGCGTTGTTCTCTTCTTCGAAAAGTTGTCGTCGTTTGGAAGCAACGAGAGGAGGAGGAAGAGGAGAAAGAAGAAGTTTCGCGAGAGGCACGACGAGGAAGAAGATATCTTCTTGCGATCCTCCTCGCGCAACATCATCATCATCAGAACAACAAGAACAAGAAGAGCGAAAAACGAATACCCCTAATACGAAGAATGCAATGAATTTCGATGTACCTAAAGTGGTGAAAATTTGCGGCATCACCACCGCGGAAGATTGTCGCGTCGCCATCGAC
>Ga0115557_1002442_pt1 | contig 12496 bp, 4 predicted proteins | sample COGITO_mtgs_1104_FD_87280 | JGI IMG/M metagenome (GOLD analysis project Ga0115557, IMG submission 87280) | Pelagic marine microbial communities from North Sea - COGITO_mtgs_110421 | ecosystem: Environmental > Aquatic > Marine > Epipelagic | place: Germany:Helgoland, sampling site Kabeltonne...
CAGAGGCAGAGGCATCGTCCGAAGGTTAATTATGCGGATGTCGTGAATGAGAGGATTGATGAGCGGCCGGGGGATAAGCTGTATACCGTCGCCGTCGGGGGGGATAAGGAGAATAAGAAGCAGGGGAGCGGAAGGAAGAGGAAGAGGAAGGGGGAGGGGGGTCAGGAGGGCGTTCAGATTAGGGGAGAGAGGGAGAATGAGATCTGGGTAGGAGAGGCGGCGGGAGTCGATTTTGCGAACGGAAATGGCAACGGTTTTGAAATGGAGGTTGGGTGGGGAGTTGGTGCGGGGGCGGATATAAAATTGGGCGGTGCGGAGGGTGTCGAGGTCGTAAAAGGACGAGGTCGGGGGAGAGGAAAGGCGGGGGAGAGAGATAAAGAGAAAGAGAAAATGGAAGGGGGGAAGGAACCCAAGAAGGGGAAAAGAGGTGGATCTAGACGCAAGGCAGGCAGGCCTAAGGGCAATGCAAAGAAAGCTTCACCTAAAAGCACAACGACGACGACATCACTTGATGAGACAACGGCAACAACTGAAACGACTGCGACTGCGACTGCGACTGCGACTGCGACTGCGACTGTGGCAGCATCCACCACCAACACAACTACCAATACAACAACTACAGCAACTACAGCAACTATAGCAACTACAGCAAGGACAGCAAGGACAGCAACTGCAGCAACACAATCATTGGCGAATATCCTATCACCCGAGGCCCGCAAATCCCTCCGGCTCGCGATCCAGGGCATCGTGACCACTCTCGGCCTCAGCCCCATGACGTACCCCCCGTCCCTCTGCGACCGGGTGACCCGCCGTTGCCCCCTTTCCCCCTGCCTGTTCTCCGCGGCGGCCGGGGCCGGGGCAACCGCCACCGCCAAACCGCTCTCCGACATCAGCGACGTGAGGGAGAGAGGATTCTGGGCCGTCGTGTGGCCGGAGATGGTCGAGGCGGACGGCTGGAGGGAGGAGGAGTACAAGCCTAATACGAATGTGAATACGAATGCGAATGCGAATGCGAATATGAATTTGAATACGAACACAAACACGAACACGAACACAAACACGAACACGAACAAGGACACGAACATGAACACGAACATGAACACAAACACAAACACAAACACAAATACATCCGGCACGAATCACACTAGTGTTCATGCTTCGGGTTTTATTTCCTCCTTGGACAACGACTCTGCCAAAGAAATCGGTAACAGTAACGGTAACGGTAACTGTAACGGTTCCTCCCTTGACTCCTCTTCCTCTCCCTCCTCCTTTCAGCCCTCCTCCTCCCTTCCCCTAGGTCAATTTTCCAGCACCTTACCCCCCAATAGCTTCGTTCCTTTGTTCATCCCCCCCCTCGGGCGCTCCCCGAATCGCTCCCGCGCCGCCCCGGGTTCCCTCACCCCCTTCTCCGACTACTTCAACAGCTGGGAGGCCGTGCTGCAGATCGGCCTGAGGACGAGGGGGGGGAGGTGTAGGCAGAGGTGGGAGAATGTTTGCAGGGTACTTGGGGATGATAGGAATGGGGGGTTGGGGATAGGGAAGGTGGATGGGTATTTTGGGGGCGAAGGCGAAGGCGAAGGTGAAGGCGAAGGCGAAGGCGAAGGCAAGGGGTATTTTGAAAGGGAGCAGAGGTTGACGGATGGGAGGACTGTCGTCGGTTGTGTCTTTGGTTTCGGAGAGTCCTCTTTCGTCGGAAACGGTGGGAATTCAATGGGAGGAGGTGAAGATATTGACGACAGCGAGGAGGCCAAACTAAGGCGCTCAGAAGACAGCTGGAAGTACAGCGGAAGGGTAAAGTACTTGAAGAAAGTCTCCCGCGTCGGCAGGAACTATCAGGCCACTTCTATTCCTAAGGTCGCGGAGGATTATTCCATCGACCACTCCGAGCTGTATGAGCATGTCCCCACCGAGAAAGTCACTATCCCTGTACCAGCGCAGATCGACGGGGTAGTCTTCCACAGGTTGATGCTCGAGACCCAGAAAGATTTCCTCAAGACCCTCGCCCAGCTCCCCCCCAGCGTTACCATGGGCGACGTCTACCGCTACTACCTCGGCACCTACAAGCACTCCCCGTCGTACGCGGAGCTAAAGTCGTCGATCGCGCTCTCCCGGATAGCGGACATGGCGGACACGAAGAACTACAACACGTGCGCGATGTGCGACGACGGGGGGGACTTGCTGTGCTGCGATAAGTGCAGCCTCGCGTTCCATTTGAGGTGCTGCGATCCCCCGCTCATGGAGGAGCCCAAGGGGGAGGTTTGGGAGTGCGAGGTCTGCACGGAGGTCAATTACGACAAGGTTTTGAAGCGCCTCGGTGAAGAGGAACGGGGAGGTGACATAGAGGAGAAAGTCAAAAAGGCAGAATTGCAGATAGGGGAGATTGTCGCTGACTACCTGGTCAAGGAGAAGAACTCAAAATCGAAATAATTATAATAAAACGGGAGAATGTGCATGTTTGGGTTAGGGCAAGTCCTTTATAGCATTATTAGTACAAAAATTCAACATAACTCTTTAAAACTTGGCCGCCAAAATGTTTGCGAAGGGGTTGGAAACCTCACTCATACTGCCCCTCCTCACGTTCTCCATGCTGATCCTGTTGAGTTTTATCTCGTCGATCATCGTAATATTGTCGTCAATTTTTTTCCGCATCTCTTCCATTTTCTTCTCCATTTGTTCGATTTCTGTACGCATCTCGTGGTTCTCTTGAGTCAAGAATTCCTCTTTCGTCACTTTTTTCTCCTCTTTTTTGCCCTCGTCACCGAAGCGTATCTTCTTGCTCCTTTTGCTCATACCGTCTATTTCCTTGACCTCTTGGTTCAGTTTTTCGTACACTTCCTTGATTGCGTCTGGATCAATGTCGCTTCCGCTGTCGTAACCATTATCGGTCTGGTTAGGACCACCCAAGTTCTTGCTGCTATTTTTCCTTTTGAGCTTGTAAGCAGCAGTCATCTCTTCCATGAGTTTCATCTTCGCCCGGAGCTTCTCTTGAGCATCCTGACTCTCCTTTTCTGCCTTGAGTAGCTGCTCTCCCACGTCCTTCGTTTTGCCTATTTCGCTGAGAATCATTTCAAAGGTAGGGCGATCATTGGCTTCATTCTGCAGGCACTTGTCGATTAGATCGCGGATGTCCTTGGGCACGTCACAGTCGTCCGGGATGAGCGGTTTCAGCTGTCCCGTCTGCAACTTTGTCAGAAGCCGGTTCCTACTCTTGTTAAAGCGTGCGTTGGGATTCTCCTTGACCAAAGCTTTCTCCAGGAGCTTCTGGATATTTCCCACCTGGCACATTTCTACCAGACACATCCCGTAGCTAAATACGTCGCAGGGCTTGTCGTACCTCTCTCCCCTGTACACTTCCGGCGCCATGAAGAATGCAGTCCCTACGACGGTCATCGTGGCGTCGTTGTTGACTATTCTACTCTCCCCAAAATCCGCAATCTTGACAAGATGGGTTTCCGTCAAAAGCACATTCTCGGGCTTGAGGTCTCGATGAATGACACCTTCTTTATAGCTCTCCGTCGTAGAGTCGAAGAATACGCACGTATGAAGGTAATTCATCCCCCGGCAAACTCCGATGCAGAAATCCAGCTTATGATCCGTCCATGTAAGATCCATGCGCTGACCCAAAATGTCCTTCAAGCTGCCCCCACTGACGTACTCCATTATGCAGCAGATCATCGTCTCGCTCCAGACCGCTCCAATTAGCATAACGATATTCTCGTGCTTCAACTCTTTCATAAACAAGCACTCTTGGCGGAAACGCGCGAGGTTGTCGTGAAGCTCATCGACCTCCACGTCGGTTCTCATCTGCTTAACCGCGACCTCGTGTCCCCTGTACTTCCCTAGAAGGACCTTCCCAAACCCTCCCTGGCCCAGCACGCCGCTATCTTTGGACTCTGGGATTTGTAGATCGTGCTCGTCTATAAGTACGGCAGAGAGATCGGTATCCTCTTCAATGAGGGATTTCTCAGCGGCTGATCTTATTGTGTTCACGGACTCACCGCTGGCAGCCTCTACCATATTCTCGAAGTCTATTCCCTTCTCTGCAGTGTTGATCAGATCATCGAAAAAGGTTGCATACCGAAGTTTGTTGTTGCTTAGTTTAATTGTGAGCTCGCTGGGATACAACTCAAGTTTCCGCGGCTCGATCAGATCGAAGATCGCAGCGACATTAGGGTTGAATCGCCGCTTGTACAAGTCGCAGTAGAGGCCCAGCATGGGCAGAAAAAGGTCTTCCTTATCACATCGTTCAGTGGGGTTCCCCTCTACAGCGTGATTGCGCTTGCAGCAAGTAAACTCTCCGCCGAAGACGTTACAAAGGTCCGCCTTGCTTAAAAAATCGGCATATTCCTCATGAGGTAGTTTCTTTATGTCTGCCTCGTTCCTGTCGGTGCAGTATTTTTCGTCTTTGCTCGTTGCAATCCATAAGTCGCACATGGTTCCTCCCTTGCAAGCAAAGGATAGAACCTCGGCTCGACAACTTGCCCTCATCTTGTAGGAGGACAAATTGCACATATCTCCCGTAATATTATGGAAAACGTTATCTCCTAGGTTTGGCGCCATGACTACGAAAGACTGGAAAATGCTGGCCATAACGGGAAGCTGACTGACTGCCGACCGAGCTTTGTCCTTGTTCTCTGCCGCCTGGGGGAGACAACAATAATCGAACCAAATGTACAGATCGCTCATGGCAACGCTGTTGGCCTTCGACAACTGCTCGACGATGAGACGGAACATCGCAAAGTGGTAGCCCTGGGGGTCAGGAGAATCGTACGACAGCCACTATGAATGAGCGCGAGAGCGAAAGGAAAAAATAGAGAAAAAAAAAGAGGATTAGACTGTCGTGCTTGCCCATTAAGCTGCCTTCGGCCCCGCCGCGGGCCCCCCAGTTGCCTGTTTGACTCACCTCATGGGAAATATAAACAGTGTGGTGATTCTTCAGGAAACCTTCCATCTCCTCGACATTCAACAATTCGACGAAGAGCTCCCCTGAGGCATCTTTCGTGACTTCTTCAAAGGGCTTGAAAGATTGCAAGCGAAGAAGCTCGGTTGAACGCAGCAAGATGACCGGCTGGGCAAAATTGATATCTCTAGTCACAGAGCGACACCTTCGGATAACATCCTTCTTGCGCTCAACTTCCTCCCGCAGCTTCGCCTCGCTGGCCTCCTTTTTAGTCTCTGCATAGCTGAAGATCTCAGTGCGGATACGACCGTCGAGAACTTCTACGATCTGTACAAAAGTGGGCCGCAACATCCTCATTTGGGCCCAGCAATTCGTGATGAGAGTTTTCAAGGCAGGAGCAATAGAGTCAGTAATGTCCGGTCGGATGCCCTTTTCGGCCACTTGCTTCATAATATTCAAGGATGATGCTTTATCTTTGTCAAACTCTACAGCCAACATGGTCCTGCGTTGGCTTGGACGGTTGATCACATCTAAATGAGCGTCAGCGCTGTCGGCATCCTTTTCAACGGCGTCGCGAAAGGCATTGAAGACGTCCCCCTTCGGACACGTCATCGCATACAGAAGGATTCCGAAGCTGTACACGTCAGCGGCTGGACCAAAGTCATGGTCCCCCTTGACAATCTCAGGGGCCATATAAATCGGCGTCCCTTCCATTTCCCTGTTCTCTCGACTCTTTGCTTCGCCTACTCCCCTGCTTTGTCCGAAATCGGAAACTTTAGCGGTGAAAGTGGAGGTCAATAATACGTTTCCTGGCTTCAAATCGCGGTGTAAAACACATTCTTGAAGCTCTCCAGTCTGATCATCAAAGTAGGTAGTGCCGTGGAGATAGCTCATCCCCTGAGCAATGTCATTCGCAATTTTTAGGAGAGGATCTTCCCAATTCCACCCCTTGGAGACGCTCGCTTTCTTTAGTGAGTCACTCAGACTACCCCCAGCAGCAAACTCGATCACTATGCCTACAAGCTCGGGACTCCACACAGCGCCCATAAGCAGAATAATATTAGGGTGCCGAAGCTGATTCATCAGCATGATTTCATGCTTAAAGTTCAGGAGCGTATCTTCCTCGACCTTGTTCAGCGTCTTCACGGCCACAGTCACGCCATTGTATTTCGCCTTGTGAACGTCTCCAAATGCACCAGAGCCGATGTTCTTTTGAACAATCGTCACCAAATAAACAGGAATCTGCAGCCGTGAAAGCGCGTCTTTCTTCCCATGAGGAGAAATGGTATTACCGTCCCTATTTGTCATCTGCTTCACCATAATCTGCTTCACTAAGGCCTGTTGCTGCTCAGAGAGCTCCTTCTTTTCGATAGACGCCTCCATTCTGTGGACTTCCAAGCGTTTCTGGTATAGTTTGTATCGCACGTGGATAGTCCGGAAGAAGAGAAGAAGAAATACAAATGCGCCCACAGAGATTAGAGAAAAGATCAAATTCTCGCGGTAGACTTGTGTAGAGTCGCCTTCGTCGTAGTAATCTGGGATTATAAAACTCGGTGCTAGCTCCGTTGTGTTGCCGCCATCGCTGATGTCCAAGAAATCGCAAAAGCCGTCAACTTTACTTAAGCTATAGTCACACGTACAGGGATCGAGAGCCGAGTCGCAACTGACCATAGATGGAATGGCCTTCAAAGATAACAACGACAGCGCTGCGGCGGACAACGCTGTGCCGAAGAACATGAAGGCACAGATCCAGTGATCAAAAGTGTCTAGGGTGCTGAGGACATCAATTGCGGTTCGCAATTTAATGACGAGCACCAAGAAAGTGCTGAAAAAGTTGCACGACGCGCTATACACAAAGATCAGCAAGGAGGCCCCGCCGTCAAAGTATTCGTAGCCTAGATTGAATGCCAGGCGGTTCGGACCCATGCTAAGAAGACCACACAAACCGCAAGAAATGAATATTGCGGATGTCTCGCTCACCATGCTATAAAATATGGATGTAGCCCAAAGTTCGTTGAGTTTCGGTAGTAGTTCGTCCTCCTTCGCCGCGTCTTTGCGCAAGATGACAGTCCGGATGAACTTGTCTCTGCGATTTACGCTGGCGCAGAAGGCGATATTTCCTAATGCCGATAACGTCGCGCCCATGCAGACTTCCTCAAATTTGCCTATCTGGAGTATGAGGAACCACTTAAGCATATTGAGAAACGACTCGACGAAGAAAATGAGTGAGTGTTTACGGGCTTGCGCCAGGGCCTTCCTCAACTCGTCATTTTTGCTATTCTTATGGCGGAAAAAGGTGATAATCGCTTCCTTTAGTATTGGGTGCGCCACGGTGGCTATGAAGATCTTTACGCCAGCAGTGAATTTGGCGTAATGTGGGGCAATTATCATGGTGGGATATACCGACATGACGAGGAACGAGAGAAGCAACGAAAAGAATCTGAGCGGCACCCCCTTCACTTTTCTTTCGCCGAAGGAAACAACGCCCTTACTTTTTCTTGTCAACTTTTTTTTCCGTAGTTTTCTCTTTTTCTCGAATTCGTTTTCTACCCTTTTGGCTGTTAGTAGGCCGTCTAACATCATCGCCTTGTTGTGGGACAGGCTATCGAAAAATAGTTGAATCACGGTAGCGAGGGGTAGGGAGATCAGGTGGGAGGCCAAATAGTACTCAGGTGAGGGTGAGAAGGAGGGAGCGAGTAAAGGTAAAGCTTGGTTCATAGCCTGGTTGAGGATAATTACTCCGATTGCTCTAACCCATACATACTTGATATACGAAAATGACATGTCGTATGTCAGCATAACGCCATTCATCTTCATTCCTTGCAACCCAAAGGTAGCATTGGACACCTGACACATGCTGAAGCCAATAAAGTAGGCGATCCAAAGCAGGTTGTATATTTCAATGTTGTACAGGGGAGGGGAGACGGGCAAGGTTGTTGATGTTGACACAAAATTGAGCAGAGTAAAAGTCCCAAAAGCAATGAGCACCAATAGTGAGCACTGCACACATAACCCAACGATACAGCATGTGGTCTGCAGGGCGTGCTGAATAGACATGTTCACCGTGCTGCCGCTGTCATTCAGAGAACTTAAAGTCATATTCATCGAAATAGACATCCTGCGGCTGCGGGCCGGGGACCTCCTCAGAAATTGCATGGGAGATGATAATGAATTCTTAACTGATGTTGAATCCCTTCCGCTATCCGAAATGCTGCCATCAAAAGAAATGTTTTCGTCGACGAGGGGGGCGCCAATCTTTTTCTCGACCTCTTCGGCGGATTCTATTTTCTTCCCGCGGGGAAATAGAATAGTCATGTCGGCGAGTGTTGTTGGTAATTTCTGTGTGATTTTCGGTGTTTGAGTTGGGACAGGGTAATTAAGCAACCAGAAAAGGCCAGGGGGGTGAGAGGGTGGGAAAAAAAGGAATCGTGATAGGTGGTTGCATCAATGCAGGTGCGTGGGTCGGGGTTTTAAGTTTCTGGGATAATCTTGAGCATACACTTGCATTCAATGAGTGTGTTCAGTTCGAGGCCGGCAGGTGACAAAGCGAAAAGCGAAACACAATTTGTAAAAGCATTTTCCTGCTCCTCTGCAAAATCGTCATGATTAAAGTACGATAATCTAGAACGAGCCTGCGCATACATTCGGCCGCGTTCATACACAACATACTACTTAAACAAACCTCCCCTAGGTCCATCATCATTTGTCCTTACTGTATTCAAAAAGCATGACAGGCTTATCTAATTGCTTGACCCTCTTTGTCCTCTTATTTTTTCTTTCCGTTTTTCCCGTCCCAATAACAGCAAAGTATGCATCCGGCACCCTCTCGAGTGTCTCTTCATGGACTGTGCTGGAACGTTTCTGCTTTCTCCCGGTATCCCCTGAGGCAGACATGAATGATAAAGAACAGTGGAAGGACTTTGGGAGGATGGAGTTGAAGTTCAAGTTCGCCAAGAACCAGCGTCTGACTTTGTTATTCTACTGGGGTGACTTTGGCGAATGGCTCGACATCTACCGCTCATCCTACAGCAAATTAAGCTGTAGCGAAAGGAACGAAAAGGCAAAGTTCAAGATCAATCTCTGGCAGAACGACACCTTCGTTTTGAAGCCACATAATGAAACTCACGTTGCGAGCTCAGGGGTACAACACTTTTTTGCCATGAGAGCAAACTTTTTTTTCATCACTCTGAGCAATTGCGATCCAGACAGCGAGGGAAGTTATTTGGACGGTAGCGACGATTTTTACTATTCTCAGGGTAGCATCGACGTGGACTACGAAAGCTTACTTACCAATGGAGCCACCCCCAATTCGATGCACTATAGTGCAGATGAGATCGGTATATTTGACGCCACAATCACCTACTTTATCCTTTACTCTGTGCTGCTGGTCATCAGCTACTTAATAGGTGTCGCTCTCCGGAATAGGAAGAAACTGCACGTTACTGTGAAGGTGCTGCTTTACAGTGTCTTGTGCCAATTCTGCGGACTGTTCTTCTTGCTCGTTAACCTCGGCTACTTCAGTGACACCGGGATCAACCGAAGGGGGCTGCAGATTTTCTCATACGGCTTCTTCGCCCTGGCTGACACCATGATGGTAATTTTGCTTGTTCTCCTCGCAAAGGGGTGGACCATCGTAAGAAGGAAGATCAGCGTGCCGGGTAGGGTCAAGCTAGGGGTCTTCGGGACAATTTACTTTACTAGCACTCTATTTGTGGTGGCGTGGAGATTCAAAGAGATCCGGGACGACGAAGTTCTTTATTTTTATCAGTCTCCTCCCGGTGTAATGTTTTGGGTAGTAAGGGTACTTGCTGTTGTTTGGTTCAACTACGCGGCGGTAACCACGCGCAGGCAATTCAAGACCAAACGGCGCTTCTACAAGAAGTTTGTTTTCATCTTCACTTGTTGGTTGGGGGCTCTCCCAGTAATGATATTCGTCTGCGGTCTGCTCGACGACTGGGTTCGAGCAAAGATAGTGTTTGTCTCGGAGATCACGCTGATGTTCATCGGACATCTGACACTATTGTGCTTGTACAACCCTTCTACAAATTACAACAAGTCGTTCCCTTTTCACACCATGACCAAAGACCTTGATCCTGAAAAATCCGTGTCCATTCCGTCCCACAGCGTTGGAAGAAGTGGTAGCGATCTGGCAGAGGGCTCCGGGGTCGACAGGGAAAGTAGTGATAATCCATTCAACAACAATTTGCTGAATAGTATTAGTGGGGGCGGCGGCAGCATTAGCGGGGGGGGAATCGGAGAGGACGGGAAATTGATTATCAAGAACCCTTACGAAAATCACAACGTCGACGAGCTCAGAAGACTGAACAGAGGCATCCAAAACGTAATCGAGGGCCTAATCAGTCATCAAGACGTACTGCAGAACGTGCTGAACAACATCGAGGGGGGTGGGACAGATGATTATGTTCTGAAGGAGAGAATGCGAGACGACAACAACAGTCTCGACGACGTCATCAGCGCGGCCAACGCTGCAACCGTCACGAATAGCATGCACAAAGTGGACATGACTGGGTCACGGAGAAAGAGCAGGACGAGAAGCCATGGCAAGCTGACCGATGACGGAGGGGGAGTAGGAGTAGGAGTAGGGGAAGGAAGCCGCGGGGGCAGCAGCAGCAGACCAGACTTTGATGACTGGTGGGAAAACACACAACAACAAAAGCCACAACCCAAGAGAATCACTCATGAGGACGGCGACTTTCCCGAAGTGAGGGGGGAAGATGTCGAAATGACCCAGCAGAAAAAACGAGCCTTCCGCGATACCCCAGATTACACGAGCAAAAATTCAGATAAGGTCAAGGAGCTGGCGAAATTCGTCGAGGAGGGTTTGAAGGACGCCCAAAGGGACCTCAAAACGACAACTACGGAAGGACGAGAGAAGAGCTTCGAAGTTCTCACCAGCGAGTTTGCGGTAGCAAAGCAGGCCACCAGCGTCGTGAATTCCCCCATGGTAAAAACTATCAGCGTAGCAAGGGCGCCGGCGCCCAAGTACCCTCCCGTGGAAGATAAGAAAGAACAACTAATCCCCATGAAGCAAAACATCAGCATCGTGGAAAAGCGCCTGTTTGAGGATGAGGATGAGGATGAGGATGAGGATGAGGATGAGGATGAGGATGAGGATGAGGATGAGAGTGGCGAGGAGGGGAAAGAGGCCGAAGAGGATGTGCTGCGGCAGCAGCGGCAGCGGTTACTGCAGGCCGAGAAGGAAGAGGAAAAGGAGAAAGATGAAGAAGAAAAGAAGAGAGCCGGAGCCAGAGCCGAGGAAGAAAGACGGAAGGAGGCGAAAGCGAGAGCAAAACAAATGGCCAGGGACAAAAAGGAAAGGGACAGAAAAGAAAGAGAAAAGAAAATGCTCGCTGAACAAGAGAAGGTCAAGAAAATCGACGAGTTAAAGGCCCAGGCAGACGCTCTCAAGGTTAAATTAGCCAAGGAAGAAGAAATGAAAGAAGCAGAGCGAAAACAGGCCCAGGCAGACGCACTCAAAATTGAATTAGCCAAGAAAGAAGAAATTAAAGAAGCAGAGCGAAAACGTAGGCTTGAAGAGGAAAGAAAACGGGAAGAGGAGAGGAAAGAGGTTCAAGCCCAAACAGCAGTCAAATTAGCGATAGCGAAGGAAGAAGAAAAGAAGGAAGCTGAGCGAAAACTGAAACTCGAGCAGGAACAGGAACAGGAACAGGAACAGAAACAGGAACAGGAACAGGAACAGGAACAGAAACAGGAGAGCGAAACGAGACAGGTCCAAGGAGCAATAGACGAGAAGACGACGACGGCGGCGGCGGCGGCGGTGATGACAACAACTGAACAAACGCCAGGAAAGGAGGAGAGAGACAAAGAAAAGAAAAAGAAAAAACTCAAAAAGGCCAAGAAAAAACTACAAGCTGCCATGGCACTTGGCCCACCTGGTATCTCTGCGTCGAAACCCATTTTAAATGCTCCTCCTGGACTGCAAAATAAACCCCTTCTTGTTAAACCCCCCGGAATAGGAAAACCAACTGGCGTTGGAGAGGCCAAAGATGGTGATGAAAGTGAAAAAAGGGACGAAAAATGAATTTTTATGCAATTTTAGAGACGTGCGCAATTATTGCTAGCTATAAAATAATGAACCTTTTATATGGTATGGTTTACTACCTGCAAGAGAGTTTAGATTACTTTTTTCTCGAGCCATTTTGGTCCGTCCACAATTTCTTCACAGAGGAGAAAAATCTAACCGCTTTTTCTTTTTGCTGCTCCTCAGCACTAGGTGGTCGGCGTTTTCTTTTTCGTCTTCTTTCGAAACCGCGTCGAAATCATCTTCATTTGGTGTCTTCTCTTTCCCACTTTTTGGAGTCCTCCTCTTGGGGAAGAAGTTGCTGCTCGATTCAGTGAGTTTCTTCTTGGAGGACGGTTCGGCATAGGATATAGGCACTCCAACCGATCGGCGCAGTCTGTTGTACTCTTTCTTTGAAGGAGGCGATCGTATCTTTGGGGAAGGGGGGGGAGGGGGGGGGGAAGGAGAACTAGAGTCTGAATGTCGAGTGAGTGAATTCGAGGGCACTACAGAACGGGGAGGAGGAGGGATTGGGGGGGAGGAGGGGGGGGGCG
>Ga0115557_1002451_pt1 | contig 12481 bp, 6 predicted proteins | sample COGITO_mtgs_1104_FD_87280 | JGI IMG/M metagenome (GOLD analysis project Ga0115557, IMG submission 87280) | Pelagic marine microbial communities from North Sea - COGITO_mtgs_110421 | ecosystem: Environmental > Aquatic > Marine > Epipelagic | place: Germany:Helgoland, sampling site Kabeltonne...
CAAGACGTTCCACTCCGTTTACCTCCAAAAGGAGGTCCACTGCTTCGATGCCTGAGCCAGGGCCCTGGCGAATTAAGGACGGGACGATGATGTCAACAAGGCTACGACACAGACGCGTATGTGGACGCGGACACGACAACACGAGACAAAATGAGACAAAACCAGACAAAACCAGACAAAACCAGACAAGAGGAGAGAGTGAGCAAAATATTCGGATCCGGAAAGGGCGAGAGATATCACACAGACAGCAAAAAAAATTAAACTTACCCGTAGAGATCGTCGGTACTTGGCTTTAAGGGGGGCGGTCTTTCTTGCTCCTCGTCTTCCTTCTCGTCTGACATTCCCCCGCGCTTGGGGCTTTTGGCCTTCTTCGGAGATGGAGGCTTAGCCGCAGCGTCCACCTCATCAACCTCTGTAGTTATCCTAGCGTATTCCTCCCCAATCTGAAAGCTCAAAGCCCTCAAGTATTCCCCACCCCACTCCAACAACTCCCCGCCCTCCTTGGAATTCTCCCTGGAACTTTCCATGGGAGGATTCTTCATGCTTCCTATGATCGCGCCATGCATGAGCCGGTAGTAAAGGACAGGGAGGAGAGGTGTTGAGTGGTCCAGGAGGGAGGGATCAATTTTCTCCTCCTTTTTCTTGTCTTCATTGCCGTTTCCGTTTCCGTTTTTATCAGAGCTCTCATTCTTGACCTCCTCCGCCTTATTCTTGACCATCTTCTTCTCCGCATCCCCCTTCTTCCCCGTCTTCTCCTCGAGAGCCTTCTCTTCGTCGACTTTCTTCTTGGCCAGTTGTAGCCTAACAGTGTCCTCCTTGTCCTCAATTGTAGCTGGCAGGGTCATGGCAAGGATGGAGAGGAGGGCAGATAGGGAAGAATAGAACACGCATTCCTCATCACGCTTCTTGGAAGTTGACTTCTTCAGCGAAATGCCTCCGGCGTCGAGGGAAGAAGTGAACCAAGAGTGTAGGAGGGAAGAGAACTGCTGCTGATACGTCGGCTCCTCGATTTGAGGGGTATCATCCTTCTTTTTTTTCTTTTTTTCTTGTTGCTCTTCCTCAACTTCCTTCTTCCCGCAGTAAACCTTCAGAGGGATAGGGACGCTGGTCATGGATGAAGTGCTCCCTTTCACAAGGTCGCACATGCTTTGGAGTGTCTTCAAGTTGGTGGGAGTCGTTGGGTTGGAGGCAGAGAGGAGGCTGTCAGCAAGGGATTTCAAGTTGGCAATGAGGGCCTCATCTTCTTCAGCCATTTTGGAGGAGGCAGAGGCAGCGGACTTCTTCGAGGGAGTTTGAGTTTTCTGCAAAACGAAAGAGAGAAAGTAATATATGCGATCGGGCAAGGAGAGGCGCGTGGAGGGGAAGGGGAAGGTTAGAAATAGAAAGAGCAGGGGAGGGAAATTAGAGATGGTGGGAAACATAATGTCGCAATGCTCGTCTATGATATTCGTAAAGTCTGCACGCGACAGATACATCTGCCGATATTCGACCGAAACTCGGACTGAGAAAGCCATCGACTAATAACCCCAGCTGCACTGCCTCTTTAAACGAGTCCCTCACGCAAACATTTGGACCCGGTATTTCTCTATACACTATTCGCTTGACGACATCATACCTCCTTCCCCGCCTTCTTCTGTTTTGGTGCGGCCATGGTGGAGTCGAGTGGGCCGGCGAATGCTTCTTTGTGCCAGACACAACAAATTTTTCCTTTTTGAGTCGCCCGCTGAACCAAAGTCAGATTTCGTGTAAGAAAAACATCATGCAGTCCATTTTCCTTATTTTATTCGCTCTCGTCGTTTCAGGTGTATCGGTAAGCACGATGCCAGTGGGAAATCCTTATTTCCTCCGTTTCCATGAGAGTGAGGCGACCGATGACAGCGACCAGGCCGATTTCGGCTTGCCTTGCCTGGCCTCATTTTCCACTCTGCTCGTTCATGCCTGCGATTGCTAACGTGTAATCCGGTTTTCTGTCGCTTGTTGCTAACACCGCCCACTCTTGCAGGCTTTCAATGCTACACCTTTTGTGAAGCGGCCATTCCTCTCCCCTCCAACGACGACTCACATCTCCTCCAACTGCCGAGCCAACAACTCCTCCGCTCTGTTTGCCTGCCGTACTAATGCGAAGAAAGAGAAGCGTGACCGCAACCGCGACAACATGCGAAAGTTTAAGACCAAGGGGAGTAGCAGGAGGAAGAGCATGAAAAAGTTGGCCAGTGTGGCAGCGAGACAGACTGAGATGGACTTCGTTGCCAAGATTTTCAAGACGATCACGGGGGGCGAAGACGATAAACCATCGTCAGGGAAGCGGTAATTTTTGATTTGGACAGGCGGGGCATTACGGGAAAATAATATCGTAAGAGAGTAGTTGAGGAGCAACGCATACGCAACGCGACGAGGCATTTTGTTTCTATTTATGATCTTAAATTTTTACTTTCAGTTAATACCCCCCACGGCCTTGATAGCAAGGTTTATAATCTCTTTTTCTGTGTGATGTTAGGGTTAATATAACCAAAATAGCAAGGTGGAAGAATTGTACAATAGAAACGTTGCCATGTGGAATGATGAACGCGCTCGACAACTCAACAACTGTTTAAAAGGCAGAATATATTCTACCGAAGACCTCCTAAGATATTTTCTAGGCCGAAAATCAATTCAATCTATATTTTCCATCCAAATTACCATCAATCAACAATCAATCCCACATCAAACAAAATTGTTTTTTCAATGGCTCTCCTATTCCTGGTCTTTGCTGCCCTTAGTGTTCCCTCGACGCATCCGGTCCCATTTCCCCCGCCCTCGCTGCATATTACGGCCTCGTCTTCTACTTGCACTGCGTCACGAGTGACCAATGCAAACGATGGTCAGCTGCATGAGATTCTCTGGGAGCTCTCCCGCACGCCGTTTTTCAAGTATTTTGAGGTGGACCTGAGTGCAGAATGCCAGTTTTGGAAGGATGAGTTAGAATTTGAGTGCGGAGGGGGTGATGATGAATTAGAAGGTCACGGAAATGCTGCTAGCAGTTCAGCTGCGATGGATGACCCGTTTGGGAGCTCCCAGGATTTCGATGCGGTCCCGCTCTGTACGATCGCTCCTGAAGCTCCGCCTCCAGCCCCTGACTTCATGCCGATGAGTGATTCCCCTCCTGACTACGCATTTACTTATACTGTCCCCACGGACGAGATTTTGTCGGCCAAAGTTATCAGCTGTAATGACCCTGAATTCTGGGTTGACACTTGTCAGCACCTGATGAATGAATCTCCTACTGTTCAGCGTGTTGATTTACTCAAGAATCCGGAGAGGAACACCTATTACGATGGAAAGCACATCTGGGACGCAATTTATCATGAGAACTGCATGAATTTCGATTCGCATGAGGAGCTCTGTTATGAGGAGAAGGTCATGTACAAGCTCTTAAGCGGCATGCACGCTCATACAACAATATCAATTGCCAAGAACTACTTCCCCCCCTCGAAGCGCCATAACCGAACGAGTTACGAACTTAATCGCGATGTTTTCTGGAAAGCCTTTAGCGGCTCTGAAGGCGAGGAGCGTATCGGAAACCTCTATTTCAGTTACGTTGTGATGCTGCGAGCGCTTCGCCGTGGCTCGACATATTTAGAGAGCTTCGAGGGTTTCGACGAGGCCGTTGAAATGGTCGAAGTCGAGGAAGATGATAATGACGATGATGATAATGACGATGATGATAATGATGACGAACTTCTCCAATTCGGCGATGGAAACCGCACACAGAAGCTGGTTCACCGCCTCCTCGACTCCCAAATTTTAAACAGCTGCAGCGATGTGTTCTCTGCTTTCGACGAGAGTCTCATGTTTAAACATGCAAGTATTGATGAGTCGCTGCTGAAGACAAATTTCAAGGGTGTTTTTCACAATATAAGCCAGGTCCTGGACTGTGTACAGTGTCAGCAATGCAAACTCCACGGCAAGCTCGTGATGCTCGGCTACGGCACCGCCCTAAAATTTCTCTTTTTGCCCCCCTCTCATTTTCCGGGCTCCTTCTCTCGGAACGAGATTGTCGCCTTCATCAACACTCTCGCGAAGCTTAGCGACAGTATACGAGATATAAAGGACTTTGAGGATGAGGCAGAAGAGAGCGCCGTCACCGGTGCCGTCCCCGGTGCCGCCCCAAGTGGAAAAGGAGTGGGGGGGGGGACCTCCATTGCGGAGGCCAATGCCCGCCTTCCCGACTGGCTCGCATTTGCGGATGTTGCGGTTGGAATCGTCAAAAAACTTGGCGAAGAGAACCTGATCTCAGCTACTTACGAACACCACCTAGTCTCTCTTGCACTCGAAGGGAACCCCTCCCTACTACTTCTCGCTAAGCACTATTCTTCGGCGCCCCTATCTGAATTCGTCTCTCTCCTCGACTCTGTCGTGCCCTTCCCCTCGTCTGTCAAAGACGGAGTGCCTCACTGGGATGCAATCGTCGTTGGTAGCGGCCTCGCAGGTCTCAGCGCTTCCCTCACCATCCTAGACAGGGGTGGCCGAGTCCTCCTGGTCGAGAAGGAACACCGCATCGGAGGCAACAGTGCGAAGGCATCCAGCGGAATTAACGGGTGCTGCTTTGACGGCAAGGGTACTGACGGGTCGCTGTCGGCGACGGCGACAAATGACACGCTATCGCTATACGTCTCGGACACGCTGGCGTCTGCCGGGGCCCAGGCCCGTCCCGCGCTTGTGGATGTGCTGACGTCTGGCTCGGGGGACGCGATACATTGGCTGAGGGACAGGGCTGGGGTCGACTTGAGCCTCAAGGCTCGGCTCGGGGGACACTCCAAACCGAGGACGCACAGGCCGTCGAACGGCATGGCGGGGGCAGAAATCGTCTACGCCATGCAGAGGGAGGTGAAGAAGTTTGAGAAGAGCGGGGCTGTGAAGATCCTCCTCGACACTAAAGTGACTAGTCTTGTTGCTTCTCCCACTGGTGAAATAACAGGCGTGATGACGACGACAGCAGCAGCAGCAGCAGCGACTACTAATACGACTTCTACTACACAGCAGACCCAGCAGACCCAGCAGACCCAGCAGACACACCTCTCTCCCACGACTATCCTAGCAACTGGCGGCTTCGCCTCCGACCGCAGTCCGCAATCGTCCCTCTCCTCTTACCGCCCCGACCTCCTCCCTTTTCCCGCCACTGCCGGGCCCTTCAGTACCGGCGACGGAATCTCCCTGGCATCCTCCGCGGGCGCGACGACCGTCGACATGGAGCACGTGCAGCTCCATCCGACCGGCTGGGTCGACCCGAAGGAGCCGCGCTCGCCGACCAAGACGCTCGCCGCGGAGCTCATGAGGGGCGTGGGGGGGATCCTCGTCAACGACGACGGGCGCAGGTTCTGCGACGAGCTCGGGACCAGGAAGTACGTCACCGAGAAAATGCTCCAGCACGACCGAGAATACGCCCAAAGCGGAACGTGGTCCAAGACCGACTCGGAGCCGCAGGTCTTCGGGCTCATCCTCACCGAGAAAATGGCGCAAGAAGGCAGGAAGCATGTCGACCTGTACAAGCACAAGGGACTCGTGAGCATGGTGCAAGGAATCAAGGACCTCGCTGAGCTAGTCGGCGTAGAAGATGAAGAGGCGCTCCGACAAACTCTGCGAGATTACCAGTCCCTGGCGTCTGCGTCCTTGGAACAGATTGTCGATCAGAAGGACCATCAAAAGGACCATCAAAAGGACCATCAGAAGGACCATCAGAAGGACCATCAGAAGGACGATTTTGGGAAAGATAAATTCCCGAATTTCCCGCAGGATTTCGACGTAGATAATGGAATTTACTACGCAGGTAAGGTGACGCCAGTGTTGCATTACTGCATGGGCGGTGTGAGTATAAGTCCATCGGGCGAGGTGTTGGGTGAAGGCGGTCAAGTTATAAAAGGTCTCATGGCTGCAGGGGAAGTCGCTGGTGGGGTACATGGGGGAAATAGACTAGCGGGAAATAGTCTCGCCGAGTGCGCAGTCTTCGGGAGAAAAGTCGGCCAAGGCGTAGAAATCCAAAAGAGAGAGGGGAGAGGCGGCATTTCTGCGTCGGATTCCGGCTCTGGTTTTGGTCTGGCACCCTCCACTGACGCCGACGCCAGCAAGATCGTCGTCAAGGGAGAGGAACTGCGGACGCACAATTCGCACGCTGACTGCTGGATCGCCCTTGGGGACAAGGTTTATTCCCTCAGTGATTTTGCCGAAGAGCACCCTCCTGGACCAGAGAGCATATGGGAGCTCTGTGGGCAGGATGCCACCAAGGTCTTTCAGACTGTGCATAACTTTGGGATGCTTGACGACTTCACCAATGATGTCGTGGGGAAATGGGAGAAGGAGGAATATGCTTAAAGGCTTAATGTTACGGGTTAGGACACTAGTGGTGGTGGCTGGTATAAGTGATTAATGTATCCGCGTGCCTAATGAACGGCTAAATAAAAAGAAGATTTACCCGGGTATGCGAGAAAATTTTGCGAGAAATTGACTTTTAATAATCATTTTTGGGACGCCCAACAAGACTGTGGCCGTTCAGCGTAGCCTCGCGACGAAAATGTGTCCGTCGACAGGCTTTCCACCCTCGCTGCGGAACGCTTCCATGGATTCGTACCGCTCGACGACCATGTTCGCTTCCTTGATCATTTTGTGAACAGTCCTGTCGTTGTGGCAAAAGCGTCCGCTAGGCTGCAGGTTGAATTTCCAGTCGTCTGCGCCGAGTGCCTGCACCGTCTTTTTGCTGCACTTCTCCAGAGAGAACACAAAAAGCGAGGTTGCATCCCAGAGGCTACCAGCAACCGCTGAAAAAAGATCTGTCAGATCCCCTATGTAAATTAGGCTGTCCGCCGCGATGACGAGGTCGAAGGGTCCGATCTCGGAAAGGGCTTCGATGGCGTCTCCTGTAAAGACGGAGTCATAGAGCCCCGGGCGCGTCCGAATGGCCTCCTCTAAGATCTTTGAGCTCAGGTCCACGCCAGTGAGATGCTTTGTGACGTTTCTGAACTCGACGCCGAGTAGGCCAGTGCCGCAGCCGATGTCGATGGCCCGACTGTACAGCCTTTTCTTTCGCTTAGGGCTGACTCTATCAAAAGCCCCTCTGACCCTGCGAAAGCCGTCGTATTTGAGATCGTTTACCAGACTGTTTTCGAAATTCGTGCTGTATTCATCAAATAGTTGGCGAACATATTCGTTCGAAGCACGCTCCATGCCTGAATCCTTCGTCAGGGTAGATAAGAGATGCTCCGCCGCGTGGTTTTCGCTGTTGAATTGGAGTGCTCGAGAAAAAGAGTTCGAGGCGAGAGCGAGGCATGGAACCGCCGCTTTCGACGACGCCAAAGTGCACTTCTTCGTGTCCTGCGGATCATAAGTCAACAAGCTGTAACCCAGCCGGTAGTGCAGGTCGCTTAAGGACGACCTACGGTCTTTCTCTCCGAGAGGAGCGTTCGTGGGTTCCAACTCTCCCTCCAACAAAACGATGGCGTTGCCGAATTGATCCACCGCATTCGCAAAGTCCCCAAGGTCATGATAGACAGCCCCAAGGTTGGCGCTGGACTCCCAGTTGAATGGGTCTAGTTCTAGCGCAGCTTTGTAGCAGGTTTCGGCGCTGAAGTTATTGTTGCCGTCCTGGTATAGAATGCCTAGGTAGAAGTGTGCGTCCACGTTGGTCTCATCATGGCGAATAGCGCTCACGAGCTGTTCCTCCCCATCTCCCCCACCAACGGCTTGGATAGCAGTCGCATAGTTTGTGTAAATAAAAGACGCCTGGGGATGGCTATCAATCGATGTGATCCTTTCGAAGTGATAAACAGCAGAATGCATGTCGCCCGCCACCATTGAGGAGATGGCAAGGTCGTAGTGCTCTTCATCAGAGAGAGCACTACTGATCGCAGCAAAAACAAGTTCAATTGCGAATAAAATCAACAGGTGCCTCGACCTCATCACAATTTTTGTAGGGGGGGAGGGTCGGGTTTAGATAGGGGGGGCTGTTCACCCTCGCGTTTTGTCAAAATGGTGTTCCTACCCTCTGTATTTTCTATCATCAGAATGGAAAACCAAAGGGAAAATTACAAACCCCGTTACCTCCCAAGATCTTTTTTTTTTGGCGTCATTTTTCCTAAGCTACTATCCAGTATATACTTTGTCTTCGATTTTGTCTTCTTAGAACCTCTTCGTTTCCGCCTCTCACCCTTCCCGGTATTTTCCTCGTTGGCGGTTCTTTGTTTTTCATTCCAAGGTCCCCTTGACGCCGTCAGTACTCGCTGCCGGTATCAGAAAGATGCACAAGACCCCCCCGCGCTACCCAACCTCGACAAAAATTTCAACACGAAGTTCGCCTCCACCTTCGACTTCTTCTACTATGAATGATGAGAATAAGTTCCCTTTCAGCCAAAACGCCAATCGCAATAATTTTCCCTCGTTCGACGAGTCGATGAGCAAGGGTCTGAAGAATCATTATACGTCTACTCCTTCGATCAAGAACTTGTCGATGAGCAACACGCCAATGCGGTATTACCGTCAGAAATATGACAGGACGCCTCAGAAGTCCAATCATGTGCCCAATCATGGGCCCAATCATGTGCCCAATCATGGGCCCAATCATACACCTTCGCACACTCCCGCACGGGGCACAACGCCAGGCTTCTCCTCGCCCGACCGCGACCTCTTGAATTTGTCGATTGGGACGCGGAGTGCCCTGACGTCGCACTACAGGAACGCTGAGGGTGGAGAGTTTGGGCGTTTCACTGTGGCAAGAAATGACAATGAGGTCGATGAGCAGGAACGCCAGTGGGAGCGGTTGATGTCTACTGCTGAGGAAAATACAGACACAACTTCCGAGTCATCATCGCAGCCCCCCCTGTCGTTAGAAGAAGTGAATGAACAAGTAATGAATGTCGCACACAATGAGGATACTAGCGACAGTGGTGACTCTTACTTTTCCAACGAGGAAAAGACCAAGCTGTTGCTGACTCCAGAAAAGACCCAGCAGCAGAGCAAAAGCGACCGCAAAAACGACGACTACGATTTCGTCCAAGCGCCTACAGAGCGGAATGTGGAGTATGTTTCCGGAAGCGAAAGTTCTGATGAGGAGGAAGATGTAATGCACAAAATGTACGCTCACGCAATGCAAATCGATGAGCATGAGGATGAGCACGACCTCGGAGAAAATGAAAAGATTTGCCTGACAGATTTCTCGGTCGACGTCCAGATGACTGGGGAGATTTACTTCCAGCCCACATCCTCCAATGTTGTCCCTCCCTCGACTCCGAATTCGAATAATCTCTTCACTCCTCAGAGCAACCGGAAGAATAACGCGAACAGAACACCAAACGTTGCCAAATTCTCTCTTGCGAGCCCTGGATTCGGGTTGTCCCCAATCAATAAGAGCGGGCTGCCCGTCAGAACACCAGACAAGAGGGATACTGCTCCTGAGCCCTTGAGCCCTATCATCAGTGATGGGGGAGATAACAGCATGAGAGACAACAGCATGAGCCATTACAGCACACCCACTCGCCAGAATAGCACCCCCGAAAATTCATCAACAACGCCATTGAACGACAATTCGCCGGCAATCAACATAGATATGGATGCGCACATGCTAAGTAATAACATAGGAGGTGGGGGTGGTGTTGGGGGTGTTGGGGGTACAGGACAGCGCCGTTTCGTGAGGAAGAGAGATGAATTGGCAATTAAAAACGAGATGACCAACAACACGAACAACACGAATAACACGAATAACACCGCTTTATACAGTAACAACAACAACAACAACAACAACAACAACAACAACAACAACAACAACAACAATAGCGGTAACAACGTCACTAACAACACTAACAACAGCAGCAAGACCGCTGACTCCATAGCATCTGTGTCCTTGCTGGAGTCCTTCAATGATGCAGTGCAGACGAGTCCACCCATGACACGAAGAACGACCTCTAACATTCGCACTCCTCACACGACCCATGCGACGGCGACAACGACAGCAACGACTACGACTGCGACGACTACAACGACACCTACACCGAACAAGGCCAATGCTACCGCGTCAACGACTTCCACAACAGCATCGACTTCATTTCTTGGCAGCCCGCATTCCTTTGGAATGGCTGGACTGATGGCAGAGGCTACAGAGGCCGGAATAACTGACAATGAGGCCCGCTATGAGTACGCGAAATTCATGAGGAATAACCTGGCGAGTGGAGGCCACAACGGATCCGGCAGTGGCAGTGGCGGTGTCAGTGAAGGGTTCCATAGGATTGGCGGTGAAGGGTTTACCTCTACCATAAAAGATGTCAGCCATTATCGTGAGCAACCTATGGTTTTCAGTGATGGCAGCTCACTTGATAACAAATACACGGGAGAGGGGAGGGAGGAGAGTGAAAATAAGGGGTTCTGGAAGAAGCGGTTGGGCCACAAATACGCCTTCAGTGACTGAAATTTTTTCAAATGTGACTGAACTTGATGACTGTGATGCTGACGACTGTGATGACAAAATACAAGCTTGACAAAATAGATGAAAATGCATATGAAGAAAAAACTGGCAAAAACTGCAGCTAAATTTTACACTACGGAAAGGAGGTCACTGTCTACTATGTTTATTACCCTCCACTTTCTCAGGCGGCCGTACTGCTCTTTGTTCCAAAACTCACACTTTGTGGTATCCCTCCCGTTTGCTGATGTCTCCGAGGTGTCCAGCTTGGCTGATGACATCGTCCAAGTTTGTCTCGCCAAGCGAGAGAAGAAATTTTACCTTTTCATGGTCCATTTCATTGATGTTTTCCCTAAACTCAACCATAGTCTTTTTTCTGACGAAACCCCTCCGATTCTTCGTTGGCATTAAGTCCGATGCCCGGAGTAGGCGACGATATAGAGAGAGCGCTTGAGCACGGTGGGCGACCATTTAGGCGGCCCTATTGCTCTTTGTTCCAACACTCACACTTTTTTGGTACCCTCTCGTTGCTGAGGTGTCCAGCTTGGCTAATGATGTCGTCCAAAACGGTTTGGATGTTTGATTATTACTTGAAGCATTTATGAGTTTTATTTTTCTCGGATTTTTCAACCGAGTAAAATTAACTACTAACCTCCAACTCCTCCATCTACGAACATGACAGAGGAAGCTCCAAAAGCTCCGAGGGAGATCACGGTCTCCTTCTTTGTAAATGCTTTGAAGGCTGTGGATGCTATTGGCGGTACAGTAGAGCTGGACTTCCAGATGTACGCGTCATGGATTGATGAATCACTGATCGGTGTTCCTGTTGAAGAACGCCCCCCTTATGATGAAGAGAGTCGAAAGGAGGGGGATGAGCGTCCGTGCTGCTACAACCCGAAGCTGGAGGTGAACAATAATGTCTCTCTTGAAACTCTCTGGTCATTATATCCCCCCGTTCACCAAAACCCTGAAACTGGGTTCGTCATTTGGGGAGCTCGTTATCGAGGGTCCATTTCGAATGAGATGGATCTGGCAATGTTTCCACTGGACAGCGACGGGATAAGTATCAGTGTTGGTCCCAAGGATGAAACGAATGATAAATGTGTCATCAAAATCGATCCAAAGAAACACGGATTCCCGGATGCCCCGGGAGACCGCATAAAGAAGTCGAATTTGGCGGAGTGGAGTGTGGACGTTCCTAGCGTTAGACTGGGGCTAAGCGGCCCAACAGGTAGCGGGAATTTTTACAGCAACATCGAATTCTGTATCATGGTTCATCGGAACTTCATGTACTACATGTGGAAGGTCTTGGCAATTGTGTATCTTCTGATAGCCTCGATGTTCGTTATATTCGTGATGGATCCGGTTGATGATTTTGCCGACCGAATCAATATTTGCCTGACCTTGATTTTAGCAGCCGTGGCGTTTTTGTATGTTGTAGGTGAATCGCTCCCCAAGGTCCCGTACCTCACCCTTTTGGACAAATTGATGCTCTTGGCCTTTTTCTTTATCTTCCTGGGCGGGGTGGAATCTCTCGTTGTTTTACTGGCCGCAAGGCATGGCAAAGGCGACCTTCAGAAGAAAATCGACATGTGGTCGGCTATATTCTTTCCAATAGTCTATTTCGGCTTAAATTTGTACTACCTGATGTCTGGTATAAGGTACAGAATGATCCTCATCAACAATAAGGACAGCGAGGAATACCAGAAGCAACTCGCACTAGATAGTAAAATTAAGGTTCAGTCGAGTGCCAACGAGAAGAAAACGGAGGAGGCCGAAGATGAGGGTGTCGCCAAAGACAAAGACAGCGCGAGCGACCAAGAGAGTGAAAAGAAAAATGCGAAGGGGGTGAACCCGCTGTTGAATAACCCAATGTACAATAAGCAGAAGAAGACGGCTGGCAAGAGACCAACACACACGACAGGCCACGGCTCCAAGGCTGACCCCGCCAAAGCTGACACACGCTCCCCCCCCCCCCCGAGGCCCAAGCCGCCTTTTGGGGGGAACCCACCGGGAAACAGCGGCAAAAAAATCGCGAGTGACAAGCACGCCGAGGGGGAA
>Ga0115557_1002459_pt1 | contig 12463 bp, 7 predicted proteins | sample COGITO_mtgs_1104_FD_87280 | JGI IMG/M metagenome (GOLD analysis project Ga0115557, IMG submission 87280) | Pelagic marine microbial communities from North Sea - COGITO_mtgs_110421 | ecosystem: Environmental > Aquatic > Marine > Epipelagic | place: Germany:Helgoland, sampling site Kabeltonne...
GTCATCCCCCAGAGAACGCTGAAGAAGATGACCATAATCCAGTCCAAGCGCGACGTGATGCTCACGCTGCTGGAGAAGATCCACCCTGCTGATTTGGACGACAGTTTCGGAGGACTCTTTCGCTGCAAGGTAAATTTGAGCGACTTTGAGCTCAAGAAGCGGTCGAAAACCTTGCTTCGCCCCAAGGACTTTGACGAAGACGACTTCTTCTCGCTGGCTGGGGGAGGGAAGCTGATGACCAGGCTGCGCGAGCAAAAAGGTGACTTTGTGGTGCTTGACACTGCAAAGGCCAAAAAGCACACGATTTCCTTCCAGAATACTGGCATGAACGGTGATGATGACACCACATCCGCAGCATCCACGCCTTCAACTTCATCCACAAGTGCAAGTGCAAGTGCTACTACCAAAAAATATAAATCCAAGTCGTCGTGGATGCCATCGCTGCCGGGCAGAGCTCGGCATTCCAAACAAATTGCGGCGTGGGAATACAGGATAATTAGGCTTTCGGACGGTGTGGATGTTACCGACAGAATCGCGGACATTTCTGTGCGCTCAAAGAACAGTCTCGGGGAGATATCTGAAATCGACTTCTTCAAACGAGAGAACCAGCAAAAGTTGGGAAGCCGCTTTGGCAGATCCATCATAAAAAATGACGACGACGGTGTTTGTCCCGAACTGCAGCTGACATTTTTGTTTCACGACGGTCAAAACCATGACTACGAGAACAAAAACGAAATTGTTGTCCTTTTTCGGACTGTGTGCCGCGACTCTGATGAGTGAGGAAAACATGAATTCTACGAATTTTACCCAGCCTAGCTAGCCCTATTTTATTTCCCCAAACCCCAATATTTTTAAGTTTAACATTTACATTTAAATTTCTTCCCACTCTCACTGTGGGACAAAGTAGGTTAGCAAGGCTCCGATTCCGATTTTATTGTTGGAAATTTCCAAATCTTGGAAGCACTTGGCAGTAGTGATCTTGGCGAGATCCTCAGGATCGGGCCCTACGATCTCCTGCAGGCCGTCCACGCAAGCAAATAACACCTTGTATACATTGGCCATAAAGTGCTCGACTTCATCCGGCTCCAACAGACCGTCCCCGTCGGCGTCATGGATGGTAAAAGTCGTGATGAACTTCTCCTTGGCATTGCTGTTGCACAGGACGCTTAATCCACTCGTCAGCTCAGCAAAGTCGACAGCATCGTTGCGGTCACGCTTGAACGCCCTGAATATTTTGCTCCCCAGACTGGCAGTTTCAGTGTATTCGATCCCGTAGCCACTGCGCCCGCTCAGCGTTGCTAGGTTGCGAAGGCAGTTGTTAAACGTGCCTTCGTCTAGCACGCCGTTTGGTGCCGCCTCGGATAAAATTTCAAGCAGGTCATCGACGCTCACGCTCCCGAGCCCCAGGATTTCTCTGGCGCGCTGCATTTCATCCTTCGGGAATTCCCGATGTTTATTGCTCATTCCGTTTTCAGCCACAGGTGCTAACTCTTTCTCTGTATTTCCCTTCTTCAAAACCTCTCCTTCTCCTTCTCCTTCTCCTTCCTCCTCACCACTCTCATCACCACCCAAAAAGGGGCGGCAAATTTCAACAAAGCCTTCGAAATCGATTACTTCACCCCTTCCGCGGCCTGAACAAGCCCTCTTCGCAGTCGCCGTAGCCAAATCATTGAACGAGGCGTTCTCGCTCTCATAAACCGTTTCTGGCGATGCCAAACTCACAATCTTGAAGATACTCTCGATAAAGATGATGAGATCGTCGATGCTTACCAGCCCTTCCTCCTCAAACAAACTGAACCCCACCTGCACCTTTTCCTCCCAGCTGCTTTTGCAAAGACAAAGTAGTGCACAAGCTATCACGCTGAAGTCCAGCCTGGCGTCTATCTCCTCAGCATTCTCGTCATCTTCATAAACACCATCGAACTGGTCCTTCAGAGAGACGACAAAAGTGATGAGGGCATCAGAGTCGAAGGAGGTAGCGGACGATCGCTCGATGTTAAACTTGAGCAAGAGCGTGTAAAGGTTTTTGATGCTGATGAGCCCGTCCTCCTCATCCGCCGACTCTGCCAGGCGCTCCAGCATTTCAGTTGCTCCAAAGAACTGAAGCGAGGTCAGATTTGAGAGGTTTCGCATTTTTTCTTGAATCTCCTGGGCGTTCCACCCTCCACTCCCAGGGAACCCCCCAACCGCACTTCCCTCCTCGCTTTCATCTAGCTCCCCACTAATATTTATCCATTCCTTAAAGTTTTCGAAGCTGAGTTTGTCGCCAACCTCCTCACTGGCCTCAAATGCCTCCATCGCAGTTAACTTTGCGAGAGCTTCCGGCGTCAAATCCCCAACGGAGGCTCGGGTCCCGTCCGGCTCGCACCAGAAAAGAATCTTGAACACGCTCGTTAAGTAGACGACCAACTCATTCTGGCTGATGTAGTCCGTCTCGTCTACGTCGAACAGCTTAAATCCGGCCAAGGCCCTCTCATCTTTCGTGCCGCCACACAAGAACGACAGTCCAGCGGCGAGTTCAGCGAAGTCAACCAAGTCGCTCCCTGACTGCGTCTCAAAGATTTGAAATAGCCCCCCGACAATGACTTCGCAAATCTCCGCGTACTCGGCGTCAGTCACACCCAACTCAACTTTGTCTCTCAAGAAGTCGCCACAGCAACTCACAAAACTTTGAGAGGTTAGCATTCCGTTGGAGTTGGAAGCGTTGGCAAAGTGGTCAAAGACAGTGGAAGTAGAGTACTTCATAAAAGTTGTCAATCGGCGCAGATTCTTGAGTGTTAACCAAGATGGCTGGCGTTTGTCTCCCTCAGCCGGCCCGCTGTCATCTCTAGCAGAGCTCGCTGTCACAAAGCTATCGCTGTTGACAGCCATGTACCAGTGGTTGAATTCTTCGAGAGAGAGTTTCCCGTCGTCATTTAAATCGGCATCCGCAAACGCCTGCTGTGCTGTCGCCTCAGCGAGCTCCCTCGCATCCACATCCACGTTGTCCTTGGTCTCGGGGCTCACAAAGAAAATGATCGAGAACATAGCTGAGAGGTAGGTGATCATCTCTTCAAGGGTAATGTGCCCGTCCCCATTCAAATCGAAAAGTGCAAATGCCGCCTCAACTTTCTCGTCCTTCGTCCCGCCACAGAGTACGCTGATACCGCTCGCCAGCTCAGAGTAGTCCAAGTAATTGTCTCCGTTGATGTCCAAGGCGGCAAAAAGTCCGTCCACAATGAGAGGGGCGTAGCTCATCTCCTCGCTTGTTAGCAGCTCGGCGCGCTCTTGTATGATGATGTCGAAGCACCGCCTGAACGCTCCGATAGTTAGCAGCCCGCTAGTCGCCATGGACGCGAAGAGCTCGAAAACATCGTCTACGTGTTGGTCCTCCAGACCAGTGATTTTCTGCACGAGTTCCATGTTGATCCTGCTCTTGTGCGCATCCCTCTGTTCGCGCAGGAGCTGGTTGGTCTCGTCTTCGCTGCCGCCGATCTCGCCTATGTCGTCATTTTCGTCAACGATCTGACAGTTTTCGTACCAAGTCCGGAACTCCTCAAAGTGTAATCTGCCGTCATTGTTCAGGGAAGCCTCTTCAAATGCCTGTTCGGCTGTCAACCTGCCCAAATCATCAGCGGTGACACCCATCTCGTTCAACCACCTTGACTTGATTTCAGGGGACGTCTCGAATAGGACTCGGAACACCGAGCAAAGGTAAGTGGAGAGTGAAGCCTCGTCGATAGTTTTGTCACCATAGAGGTCGTAAAGGGCGAAGGAAGCGGAGGTCTTTTCCCTGTGAGTGCCCCCACAGAGCACAGAAAGGCCGCTCACCAACTCGTCGTACCGAACCTTATCCCCCGGGCCAAAAAGCTGAAACAAGCGTTTCATTACAATATCAGTCCTCTTCTTCTCATACTCGCTGACGCTGTCGTCGTCGAAATCACTGGCGTCAACGAGGATCTGAAAGCATTTCTGAAAACCTGCAAAAGTTACAAAGCCGTCGTCCTCAGCAAACTCAGAGAAAAGCTGAAAAACCACGTGGACAGGGTACGAACCCATGTTGGAAATTTGCTTTGCCTGGGCCAGAGTCACAAACGGTGATTCAGTGGCATGCTGGATCTCTGACGCTGTCGCGTCAGCACCACTGTACCATAGCTTAAATTCGGGCAAGGAAATCCTGCCGTCTTTGTTGATGTCAGCTTTCTCAAAAGCTTCGAATGCCATAGCCTTGGCAAACTCCAAGGGATCCGGGTGGTCATTATTTTCGTCCGCCTCAAACATGAGAGAATAAACGGAGGAGAGGTATTCTGTCATCTCTTCGAAATCGATGTAACCAGTTCCCTTCTTATCGAAGAGAGAGAAAGCCATTTCCACCTTGTCATCAGCTTCCCCCCCACAGATCACACTAAACCCAGCAGCTAATTTGCTAATATGGATGGCCTGGTTGGAGTCAAGGGAGTCTGAGAGGGAGGCCCAAAAACGCTCGAATGTATCCCTCGCTCTCTCCTCTTCAGTGCTGTCAACATCAAGCGAGTCAAGCAGGGCCTCAAGCTGGTTTGAAAACTGAGACGAGGACACGTAACCGTCACTGGTCGCACCGTTCGCAAAGTGCTTCACCAGAGCACCACAATCTAGCTTGGACACACTGCTCCAAGCACGGAACTCCTCTAAGTTTCGAGCAGAGTTGGCGCGAGGCCGTTTCTGTTCATCAGAATTTGGATTGGCCATGCTGTACCACTTGAAAAACTCCTGGTAAGATAGCTTGCCGTCGCCATTCAAATCAGCCTTTTCGAACGCCTCCATGGCCGTGGCTTCTGCCAGAGCCATGTATCCCGCTCCCACTTCAGTCTCTAGAGAAGGATTTAAGCGATATGCAACCGCGAAGACGCTCTTAAGATAACTCACAAACTCGTCGTACGAAATGAAGCCATCGCCGTTGATATCGTACAGACGGAAGACGAGCAAGGAGCGCTCAGCCTGCGAGCCACCTCCCAGCACACAGATTCCCGAAGAGAGCTCCAGGAAGTCAACAACCCCGTCGCCATTGACGTCGAAGGCCGAAAAGAGCAATACCCCGATTTCATTCACAATGTCAAGCATGGTCTCTAGGCCGCCGGCATCAATGGAAATTTTTCTCATGCAAACAAGGAAAGCGTGGAGGGGAATGTAGCCCTCATCATTGGTTAGGGCAGCGAAAGTCTCCAGAAGGTCACTGGGAGAGAATTTCTCCAAACCAGTGATGCGACGAATTTCCTCGATGGTTGGGAGCGTTCCGGTAGGGGGAGAAGACAGCTCGATCCGCTGACCACTTGCAGCGCTCGCAGGCCGACCGAAACCCTCCTCGCCTTCGGACAGAGCTTGCCTAGGGACGTTCTCTGCACGCTCGAACCATGCCTTGAATTTCTGCCAATCCATCACCTCAGTTTCTCTCAAACCGCTCTCCCCAAACGCACCCATCGTGGTTACGTACGCCAGCTCGTCTGGCGTCACACCATACTGCTCAAATACGCGAGGGTTTGACTCCCTCATCACCAGGAAGATGGAGGAAAGGTATTTGGTCATCTCGGGGAGGGTGATTCCCTCGGAGGGGTATGTCAGCGAAAACATTTCGAAGTTTAGCCGGAGCTTGGTCTGGGGAGGGATTGTAGGAGAGAGAGTGACCAGCGAGGAAAGGAAAGGGATTGTTGGGAGGCTAAAGGTTTGCTCGGGGTCGAATATACGAAACAAATTGGTGATGCCAGCGCCAGTTGCTCTGTTGCCAGTGATCTCATGAAAACACTACGATGTAACGTTAGTAGTGTGCGTGTAATTATAATTGCGTGAGAGAAATCGTGATGATCATATTTTTCGAATATAAAAACGGGGGCTCAACACCTTGTAGGATAAGTATATTGTAACTCACCTGTTCAAATCTGCCACGTGCAATCTCGCCTCCCTCGCTGGCACCCATGAAGCTCCTCAAAACCCTCCCTAGCCCCTGCGTTGTATTAAGCTCACTCGTTAGCTGTCGCAGAGCGGGGCTGGACGTCAAGAGAGGAGATAGGTAACCTGTCACAGCCAGAGTATTCTCAGGATCAGTAACTCGAGAGGAAGACATCGTCAGCTGCATATTGGAGTCATCCTCCGATGGAGAAATCAGAACGATGTAAGTTTGACCACTCGTTGACGAGTCAAAAAACTCAGGCACCTTTCCGACAACACGCAAAGGAAAGTGTATGTCCTTATCGCGATCCCAAAGACCCACAACCTCTCTATTACTATCAATTTGGAGAGAGGAGCGGATAATCGCCAAGAGTGATTCAATGGGGAGACTCGGTGACACGCAGATCGTAGTGGGAGTGATACTGGGATGTACAGTCAACGACAGCAAGGAAATCGACATCGCTGCTGGGGTTGTGGATGTGCGGGGTGGGGGCAGGCCTTTTTGGATTTGGTTACTTCGCTTGCAGAGCGGAGAACTTGGTGGTTATGTGGTTATAATGTAAAGAAGGGCTGCGCACAGACAATATCGTATCAGCTAACCCAGCGATGATAAAGCTAATCGACGATTGGACAGTAAAAATTGAACATTGTGAAATTGGGGCGGGGACAACAAATCAATAGAAGCAGTGCCCATTCTTAGAGCATAAACTTTATTAATAAGACATCGCGGCAGAGCTATAGTGCACTGATATAATCTCTCTGAAGGAAATTAATGTCTGAAGTTCGGTAAGAATGTCCTGCTTCCTCTCCTTCTGTGTCTTTCCCCCCTTTGCTAATTCTCCCTCATTCCTCCGCCCCCACCTTTTTTTTCGCAGTGCCCTCCAGGAGCAGTCGCTTCCATGGGTTGAGAAGTACCGTCCATCGCAGCTATCCGAGCTCGTCGCTCACCAGGAAATAATATCGATAATAACAAAATTGATTGACACAGACCGGTTGCCCCACTTGTTACTGTATGGGCCTCCTGGAACAGGGAAGACGAGCACAGTGATTGCTGCTGCGAAGAAGATGTACGGCGAGAAGAAATATCGGGGAATGACTCTGGAGCTCAATGCTAGTGACGACAGGGGAATCAACGTTGTGAGGAATCAGATAAAGGAGTTTGCTGGCACCCGCCAGCTCTTCTCTTCTGGCATAAAGCTCGTAGTTTTGGACGAAGCGGACGCCATGACGAATGATGCACAGTTCGCGCTCCGGAGAATAATCGAGAAGCACACGAAGACCACCCGGTTCATTTTAATCTGTAACTACGTCAGTAAGATAATTCCTGCCTTGCAGAGCAGATGCACAAGGTTTCGGTTTGCGCCATTGATGAAGGAGCAGATTAGGGATAGGCTGACGGAAATCAGCCAAAAGGAAAACTGTAAAATTGATGCCGCGGGACTTGAAGCTATCTTGGACCTCAGCAACGGCGACATGAGGCGGGTATTGAATCTGCTTCAAGCGAGCAGCATGGCATATGAAAACCTCGGCGAAGACGAAATTTACTTAACAAGCGGCGCCCCGCTGCCAGGCGACATCAAAACGCTGAGCGAGATTTTATGGACGAAAGGATTTAACGAGAGCTTCGACCATGCAAAGTCGCTGTCGAAGTTGAAGGGTTATGCTGTGAGCGACATTCTCACCAGTGTCAGCAAAATTGTGGTTGAGATGGATTTGCCAGAGGATGTGCTTGGGGAAGTCGTTGATGGGCTTAGCCAGGTCGAACATAGGGTCGCTTTTGCTACTGACGATGACATCCAGATAGCGGGTATGGTCGCAGTGTTTACTAAGGCAAGGGGAATGATGACGCCGAAAAAGTAGCAGGGTTGTTTTGTTTTGGCAAATTTCTTCAGCAATTATTATTGTTCGTTTTCCACGCTGTCTCCTCCATTCCCTGTAATGCGATACCCCGTCTTCCAGATAGTATGGAAAAAAACATCATACATGTTTTTGAACGCCCGAAATTCTTCCGCATGATTGTCTTCTTTTCCCTTTGCTTTTTTGCTTTTTTTCTTCACGTCAGCCTTCGTACCTCCCCCCTGATATTCCTTAACATTGGGGAGATACATCTCATCGTACACTTTCTTGCATTTAGCGATATCCTCTTCTACCCCACCATTTGCAAACCCAATTTCATCGCACACTTTTCCCCACTCTACCTCACTCAAGACTTCATCATGCTTCTTGATCACAGGATCGAACTTCCTCTTTATCCATATTTTTTGTAGGATTTTGCCCTTGAGGATGACAAGGTACGATTTCGCCATCTTCTGAATCCGGTTACAGCTCAAAACCTGCTCCTTCGTGTAGCCACTGTATAGGTTTTCCGTCCGCCAATAGTACCAAATGATCTCAAGAACGTCATCGATTTTGACAAAATCGAGTCCCTTTTTCTCTGTCGACTCCATCGTCTCTATTTCCCTCTCAATTTTCAAAAACTTGAAACTATCCTTGGTGCGAATGTTGAGAAAGATGGTACGTATGCGGACGAGCACCTTATCCACGTCGATCTCACCGACACTGAAGGTGGGCATCACATGTTTCACGTCAGGAAGCAAGTTTGTGAGCACTTTCTTGAAAAAAAAGTCTACCTTTTCCTCATCGTAATCCTTAGGCGAATTATTGCCCACGCAGAGGCCATACAAGTCGCTGAAAACCCGGATTCGAGGGTGCTCTTGAGCCTTACTGGTAGTCAAGCAAGTCAAAAAGGCCTTACACTGCTTCAGTGCAATGCTCTTGATGCCAAACTTGCGCGTCAAGGTCAACTTGGTAAAGTTGACTAGATTCAAGTGCTATCGCCGAGAGATAAGTTAGCAAAACATTTTTCAATGTACAAACCTTTAGAAATATAGAGGCGCTTACCTTTCCTTCCGTATCAGGTCCCGGGTTGAGCAGCATTATCAAATATTGTTCGAACATGCTGGGAATAAGGGTAAGAGCAGCATCGAGATTCATTGGTTTTTCCTTCTTCCCGCCAAGCAGCTTGGCAACATTCATCTGACTCTTGCTGCGCTGTGCTTTCGCAGGCTCCTCTGTAGCTTTCGGTTCCTCTTGGATATTAGTGACACCTGTTGCTGAATCGGTGGCGAAGCTAACAGCGTCAGTCTGAGTGCCAGTGTTGCACATCGTCACTTGGTGCTCGCGACGCTCATAAATTTGGACAATTCGCGGCCCGTCCCCATCAGTATCTTCTTCTTCACGGAGGAGCTTCAAAGATCTACGATTTGTGCGATTTTGGACACGATTTGCCACAAGAACACCCCGAGACAAACTTCTCATTCTCCCTGAAGGGCTGAAAGGCACTGGTGAGGTGGAAGGAGAGGAAGCCCCAGAAGATATACTCATTGGACTGATCCGATCGGAAACTTCAATAGCATCTAATTCAGACTCAATTTCCTGATCTTTCCTGAAGCTATTCGCCATCTCATCGAAGGCCTCATTGTGTTCCTCCATCTGGTCATCATCATCATCACTATCTGTATCATAAAAGTAGCCCTGGTTCTTGTACCTCATATGCCGTTTTACCCAAATATTAAACCACGGCTCTAAACACACGCGGTTTCTCAAGCGCTTCATTTTTCGATTGCGGGATACGCAATACTGTCTCCAAATGCGAAAGATCATGTCTCGAATTTGACGCTTACTGTCATTGAATAAAGTGCGCACTCCCACACTGCACTTGACTAACGCCTGACGGACGTTGACCCCATCATTGTACATTTCTAGCTCGTCTGATAAATCCTCATTTTCTGCTCGAAGAGACTTAGCAATGGTGAAGTACGGGGTACATTCATAAAAGACTCTCGCATTAAGGTCAGATTTGCTGTTCTTTACCACACTGTCGTAGTCCATATAGACAGATTTCAGGAGCTCATCGGTCAGTGTCTCCATCAACGATTCGTAGCGTCCGAACATTCTCGACGTCTTTTTCAGCAGGTCGCAGCAAATTGCTGCTCGGATCTCAGATTGCTTCTCAAAAGATTGACGATTTGTGTCATCGTCTTGAGGCATAGCATTGATTTTGAAGTTATTTTTGCCTGGTTTGCCATATTTATTCACGATTTTCAATGGATTTGTCGCATTCAGCGCTTCTTGGAGCCGCATCTCGGCAAATAGGGCAACAGAGCCGAAGTTTTTTTGCTCAGTATCGAAGCTCTTCATCCAGTCTTCAATAATTTTCAAATTAACTGCCCGTTCATTGAGACCGTCGATGAGCATGTGTTTCTCGTTCCTATGATTGCCATTCTTGGTGAGAGGGCTACGGGAAGGAGAGCCAGCGAAGAGGGATTCCTCAGGATTCGCCATGAAGCGGAGGACAGCTGGTGTCTCAATTGATCGGAGCCGGTTAAGGTGGCGCTTGTCTTTCTTTTCGTGGTCTGTACGAGGTTGGTGTTCACCATTGACAAAACGACGACCAAAATGTAGCTCATGTCTTTTGTTGTCGTTGTAGCTGCTATCTCCTACTGGCCCACCACTTCGCATCCCCATAACAGGAGGTGGATTTTCAGCAATGTACTCCTTCTCCAATTGGGCTCTCAGCAAATTCAGCTCTTCTTCGTGTGTAGGGGAAGAGATGTCATTTTTCTCATTTTGAAAATTGTCCACCTGCTGTTTCTGTTTGTGCAGTAATGTGAGCTTCTTTACCCCGCGTGACAACTTGCTTTTGCTCATCAACTTCGTAGGGTTGGCAGAGGGGTTAAGGTGGAAGGCGCTGTGCAAAGATGTCTTGCGACGAGGAGGGGGCTTTATCGAGTGGACCTCAGTAAGTGTGCGCCCGCGACCAGACGGAGCAAAGGGGTTGCTGTGCTCCATTTCTGTTGTTGTCCAAGCAGCAGATTAGAGAAGAAGAAAGGGGGAGTAAAAACGTCAAAGGTAGAAGAAAAGTTCTCTTGATGTACAGATATATGCCGAAAAACACGATTTCGTATCAGTTCTTGCGCTTTCCTGCCCTTTTCACCACCTTTGGAGCTTTTCCTTTGGTATCCGACATCCGACATCCGACGAGAAAAAAACCAAAAAACCCCAACCCCACATACTGTTTTCAACTAAAATAGCACCGAAATGAAGGTATGAATGACAACTACCGACGCATAAGCACAAACTAATAGAACCAAAATCCTCTCCATTTTAAACATTATCTTATTTTGCATGCATCTGTGTAATTGTTTGTGGGTGCAGGTTGTGTGTGTTGTGTTTTGCTCAACCAACTGGAAGCTCCCAATGTCTTCCCTCTATTATCCCTATGTGTCGGTTGTAATCCTCCTCAGCAGTAATATTTATTCGATCTAATAATACAGTCAGTCACCTATTAAGCGTTGGGGACCTCAGCAGCCTGTGGGGCTGCCTCAGCCTGCTTCTGAATAGGAAGGAAGAGCTTGAACTCAGGAGGAAGTTCTTCCTCGGAGTAGAGTCTGTCGCTGAAATAGATCCTCCTGATCCTACAGTTGGCGTGGATCTGAACACGGAGGGTCTCGATGTAGTTGGTACCGTAAGCACGGCGGGTGAAGTCAGAAAGATTGAATTGAATCTGGTTCCATCCTTCATCCAATCGCATGGGCATGGTACAGATGAAGGGCTTCACGCGAGTTGTCGATTGGTAGTTCGACGCCCGGAATCGTCGGCGCACGTTCTTGTCGTCAAGAACCTGCACCTCAAAGGTGAAGTACTTCTTCAGATTCTTGATGATCATCACAAGGAAGGGAAGTTTGATGCCGAGGGTGCGCTTAGGATCAGCGGGACAGGTGATGTAGTTCGTGGAAACGTTGGTTCCCATAATCTCTAGGACAGAAGACTGGATCTCCTGGTCCGTTATTCGCTTAATGTGTCCATTGCGAACCTGTCATGTGAGAGAGTTGTGGTACAACAAAGCAAAGCAGTGAGTGCAAGAATGTGTTGTGTGAGCGCATGTAAATGTTAGTATTGGAACGGCGTGCCGGAATAAGCAAGCATTCGTCATCTCTCTCGCGTCTTAACGCCCCTATAACGTGTCGTCGCAGCCAACTGCAGCCAAGTACCATTTTCACATCTCCACTCTTTCCAACCCCCGCAACACCACTCAACAACCCCCTAGCTCACCTTCTTATCCCAAATCTGAAGCGGTTTGCTCCCGATTGAGTATAGGATCGAGAGGAATCCCGACTGGAAAGTATTTCTGAACATTTTTCTGAGCTGTTGGTGTGTGTGATGGAGAGAGAAAGAAGGTAACGATTTTTTTGATTCTGTGTAAGGGTGGTTGTTGGGTTAATATAGCAAAGAAGGGGAAGAAATTTTGATGTTACAGGAGGAAACACGGGATCAGAGGTGTTAGATGAGTATTTTTTCTGTTACTGTCCACTGAAGGGCACACATTCAGTTGCCCCACTCGCACAACTTATCCAACGATCAGTCGCCATCTAACAAAGGGACAAGGTCAAACGAGATTTAAAGGGGTTGACAGCCACGTATTGACACTCAGTAAGCGAACTCAAACAATATTTCTTACCTCCTTCTTCTTTTGGAGGTCTTATAGAAGTTAAGCTTGTGA
>Ga0115557_1002466_pt1 | contig 12449 bp, 13 predicted proteins | sample COGITO_mtgs_1104_FD_87280 | JGI IMG/M metagenome (GOLD analysis project Ga0115557, IMG submission 87280) | Pelagic marine microbial communities from North Sea - COGITO_mtgs_110421 | ecosystem: Environmental > Aquatic > Marine > Epipelagic | place: Germany:Helgoland, sampling site Kabeltonne...
GAGCCTGTCCAGGTTGTCGTTCAGGAGCCTGTCACTGAGCCTGTCCAGGTTGTCGTTCAGGAGCCTGTCACTGAGCCTGTCCAGAAGCCTGTCCAGGTTGTCGTTCAGGAGCCTGTCACCGAGGCTACCCAGGTTGTTGCTCAAGAGGAGAAGACAACCGAACTCTAGATTGTACAGTGATACAGTCGCCCCAACTGTGAACTAGAGAGTTTAACAGTTCAACCAAAAGTCAATAGTATAATTACTATTGTGAGGTTTCATCCTATTTATTTTATATATCGTGTTTTAAATTATTCATTAATAAAAATTGAAAAATTCTATCATACACATTCTATTATTTTATACTTAATGACTAACAGTATTAGAGAAATTATTGCAAACATGCCAAATGTACACACATTAACACAAATACAATATGAAATATTAAAAAGATTTAGACATGATAAAGAACGTAATAATATATGTTCAAATGTTGCTTGTCAACATATGCTCATATCTGAATGTAGATATATTGATAGTGTAATTGAATCACAATACAAACTAATAAATGATTTACCTCCTGAATTAAAACAAAAAGTTATAGAAAATCGTCAAGGATCAAATATAAATGTAAATGTAAATGAATTAAATATTGAAGATATAAATTTTATACTTGATTCAATTGTTGTTTTAAAACCTGGTACAATAGTTAAAATAAATGATAAAATCGGTGTTTTATTGGGCGTTGAACCTTATTTACATGGTTATGGATATGATTTAGCCAGTCCTATAAATGGTGGTACAGTGATAAAGTATTTAAAAGATGCAATAGTTGTAAAACAATCCATTAAATACGATGGTATAAAATCCTATTTTAATCCAAATTTTATTTCACAATATAATCTTGATGATATTTGTTATACAAATGAATATGTCGATGCCATTGTATACGAACCTATTAATACAAATAATTCTTTTGAATTTACTCCAGAATTTTTTCAATCATTATATCCTTCTACATATATTGATACAAATATATCGTATGATGTTGAAGATGAAACATCCGATGAATAAAAATTGAATAATTAATTTATACCTCATATAATATATAATCGTAATGGCTACATTTATTACTAACATATCTAATTTAACCATGATGAAACGCGAAATTTTAATGCGTTTTAGACGTGATAGAAATGTGACAGGATTGTGTCCTAATATGCATTCTGAATATGTTTTAGAATATGAAGTTCAATATTTAGATTTTATAAAAGAATCTAAATATAATTTATTAAGTGATTTACCTGAAAATTTATTATATAAAGTAAAAACTTTTCGTGAAGAAGAATCTATCGATCATGAATTAATAGTTAGTAATGAATTAAATAATGATGATATAAATTTTATATTGACTATACGATACACACCAACAATTGGTGAAATAGTTAGTATTAATAATGAAATTGGTATTGTATTAAATATAGAACCTTATTTATTAGGTTATGGTTACGATATTGCTATACCTAGGAATGGCGGTCATGTAGTAAAGTATCCATGGAATTCTATAGTGATAGATCAAGATGATATTCATCAAGATGATATTATTATTGCTTTTTCACAAGAGTTTTTAAATAAACATTCTATTTTGGAATTGTTCGATACTTGTAATACTGAATCAATGCATTTAGATAATTTCATTACATGAACATTTATTACATGAACATTTAAGCGATTGATAACAAATTCATTAAATTATTATTTTTCATTGGTAGTGGTTTATTTCTCCTAATCTTTAATTTATCAAAATTATTAGTCTTTGATTGATTGAAAAATTTGGGTACTTCTTCAATGACAGAAAATAAAGGAATAGATGGTGGTAATAAACAATGATATTCTTTAGGGATTGATATAAAATCATTCCTAAATTGCTCTATAGACATTGTTCCACCCAACACTTTCAATACTTTGCGTGGTGGTGCATAACAAATTGACTTGCTCGAAAAATGATTATCATTGCTTTTATACACCATGTTTTTAATTCGTGATAATAAAGCAAAACGTTCCCATATTTTATAATCATTTAAAGACAAATTAAATGCATGTGCACAATTAAAAGAACAAAAACAATCCCTAGTATAAAACTTTTTGGTTTTATTACAATACATTTCTGGAAGACCTACTGGTATAGTGTCAAAAGTATGCATACACCAAGAACACCACAAGTCAGTAGATGTTTTCCATGTTTTACCATCTTCATCTATTACAGAACTATTAGGAATATAATATTTCTTATCAATAATACCATTATCAGATATAACAGTTTCAAGATAAGAATATTTTTTATATTTCGTTTCTAATTCTACATATTTCTTTTTTAAATTTTCTAATTCGCGACATTTTTCGTTTAATGAATGTTTTAAATCTTCTGATGTTTCAATATTAAAATTAATTTGTTTCTTTGTAATAATAACTTTTTGTTCTGGTTGAGGTTCTTTTTTAATTTCTCCAGTAATTTTTAATATTTCTTTTTCAGATAATGGCAAATGTGCAATAATACAATTCGGTACACCAACTATACCAGTATTTTCATCTACCTCGAATATTTTACCACTAGGTTTTCGACCTCTTTTTTTCTTAACTGTTACTTTTTCAATTAATTCTTCTTCTGTTTTAACTTTTGGTTTTCGACCTCTCTTTTTAGGAATATTAATATCATTTGTTTCAACTAAATTTTCCATAAATCTTAATTAATTTAATCATCATATCTTTAATTAAATTAATTTATAAAACTATCAACTTGATCATCTCACACGCAATCTATTTTTTCGTCTTCCTATATTCATATTAATCCCGTCAGTACTTTCTGAATCAACGGTCATTACATCAACATTACGCGAAGTGGCCGTATCATTCAAAGTAATAACATTATTATTCAATCCATTTCTAGTAACTTTATTTATCATTTGAGTAATTTTTCGTGGTTTTTGTATAGTAATATTGTGAGTTGAATGTAGTGGATTGTTTACACCAGACATTTGCTGTGGTCTAATTTCACCAGACATTTGATGTGGATTATTTCCTCCCAGCATTTGTGAAATAGTGTTATTAACATTTTGTTGCGAATCATGTAATTCATCATCTATAGTATGTTCTGCCACAGGAATATTATTATGTTCAGGTTGTTGTTCTTTCATGCGTCTGTACATTTCTTGTCTTGTTAAACCTGGTGCTTTTTCTTCTTTATTTTCAACCTTTTCTTCTTTTCCAACATTTGTTTCAACAAATCCAGCAATAGTTGATTGAATTTTTTCAAACATACCAGGATTTCTTTCTACCATACCTTGTAAACCTTTTTCTTCTACATATTGTTGCGAATAATGAAACGATAGAGCAGCACCACCAAACATATAAACAAATTTTAATTCAGGTTCTACTTTACCAATATAATCTTTATATTTTTCATGCAATTCACCCATTACATTATCATAATTATTTATATTACCACACATTTGTTTATGAAATCCATTCAATTTAAGACCAAATGGATCGAAATATTTATTACCACGTTCAATTAATTGTACACCTTTTAACAATCCATCTTTACCCATTTGAATGGCAACTTTTTTCTGTTCTCGTTCAGTATGAAATTTTACTTCATCTTCCATATCCTCAATATTTGATTGCAATGTATAATCTTTTGTCAATTTAACATCTTTTCTAATTTCTTCTAATGCAAAAAACAGAGCCATACGTTTAAATTTCTTTTCACGTTCACTAGTATATTTGGGAATATAATGCGTTTCTTTAGTTTCTTCTGGTTTACTTGAAATTCTAATATTATTAAAATCATTTACATAATTATCAGTTTTTTTATGTGAATTCGAAGATGAATCATATCTACTATGTCTACGAGAACTTTTAGAACTTTTAGAACTTTGTGTACTTTGTGTAATAGATGAATTAGTAGAACTATTTGATCGTTTACTCGATCTTTTTTCTGATCTCTTGGATGAATATTTACTTGATCTTCTCCTAGATGATGTGGTAGATGATTCAGAACTTAAAAAATCTGATTTCTTAGATTGTCTAATTTTTTGCATCAAATCAGAATCTTCACTGTCACTATTATGCTCTTCTATGCGTTCAACATTTAAAGTTTTTGATATGGGTTTTAATTTACATTCATCAGCCAAAAGATCTAAAAATAATTCACCTTCAGTGGTCGATTCTTGATTCCTATGTTTCTTTGAATTATGATTCATTATAAATTATTAAGAAACTATATTATATTTATATAACGCATTGTATAAATATAATCCTAAACATTTTGTCATTTGATTTATTTTTAAATTATTCTTTAGAATCATTTGAATCATTTGAATCAACAGATATTTCCGAATTAATAGATTCATCCGTATCATTATTACTACCATCGGATGAGTTTGGGTCTAATGAATCTTCACTATCATTTTCATATTGTTCTATTTGTTGAAATGTTTCTATTTGTTGAAAATTTTCTTTAGCTTCTTTTGATGCACAATTATTATATGAAATTAAATATGCTATTGTTACTAGTACTGCTATAGATGGATTAACTGATGTTAAATATACAATTAATACTAATACACAAAACTTTACTAGTGGGTTATCAATATGACGCGAAATTACTGAAGGAACATATGATGAGAAAAATACAGATGCAAATGTTAACACAATAAACATATACAATGTATTTTTATCTAATAATAATTTACTAAATTGACGGTGTCCATTATTAAATAATACAGAGACTTTATCCATAATATTATATATTAAGATAAAATTCTTTTGATATTTTTATAATATCTAAAGTATATTATAAAATGTATTGTACCATTGAAGATGCATGGGGTCAAGATTTCAACCAAGATGCAAAAGATGTTGATTCAGATAAACCTAAAGAATTTATAGATCAAGAATACAAGTTAAAAGAAACATTTGATTCAGAAACTAATTCTGAACCCAAACAAAGAAAGAATTTACATAAGCAATATTTAAAACTCAAAGAAATGTTTGATGATTCAGAAAAAGAAAGTAAAGTTTGTTTAGCAGTTAATACACATATAAATACTTGTTCTATTTGTAGAAATCGTTATTTAAAACACATGAATGAACATTCGTCAATGCCAACCATGCCATCATTCTCAATACCATCAATATCTCAATTAATGCATAGAAATTCTGATGCCGTGACTATATTTTTAATTTGTATAATGATATTATTAATTATAAAGTTATTTAATAAAAATAATTAAATTTTACTCATATCCCATTGAATATATAATATATTTGGTTCGTAAAAATCCATTTTAGTTATTATTTTCTTAAAAGATTTATTATGTTTTAACTTTCTTATAACATAATGAACACTTTCTAATGGTTCATATTCCAATTCACCAAATATGAATGGTGGAATTTCATAATTTATATGATCAATTAAACTATCCATACTATTCATAATCATATTACTGACTTGTTCTAAAATATTCTTATAACATTCTTTTTTTTTAATTTGTTGATCTTTTTTAAAAGTTACATATTTTTCTAAATTTAAGCTCATTAAAGAATAATACAGATATAAAGTTAAATGATTAAAAATTTAGTTATTGCTGGTGGAGGATTGAAAACAGCACCTGTTATTGGAGCAATAAAATATCTTGAAGAAAAAAACATAATAGAAAATGTGACATCATATTATGGAGCATCAGCTGGATCAATATTTTGTTTATTATTAATATTAAAATACAGTGCTATTGAAATAGAAAATCTTTTTCTGAATTTAAATATGGGTAAATTATTCGAACCAAATACTGATATTGAAAACTTTTTTAATTATTATTGCATATATAATCAAAATAAATTTGCAAAAATAATAAAATTATTAATTAATTATAAATTAGGCAGAGATTTAAGTGGCAACATTTGTGGTACATATGAAAATATAACTATGTATCAATTATATATTAAAACGGGTATTAAATTCACATGTTCTGTAGTATCATTAAAGACTAGAACTGTTAAATATTTCAATCATATATCACAGCCCAATATTCCTGTATTTAAACTTTTAATGATGACCAGTGCAGTACCATTTATATTTAAACCTGTTAAATGGCGAGATGTATTATATGTTGATGGTGGAATGGTGGATAACTTTCCAATACATATTATACCTGCAAATGAAATAGAATATACATTAGGTATTAGACCATTAATTAAATTATCTCATTGTAAAACAAAAATTAATACATTATATGATTATGTAAATTGCATATTTTCAATTGTAACATGTTCAATAAATAAAATTAATTCATTTAAAGTGATATGGATAGAAATTGACGAAAAAAATACAAATGATGTTTTAAATACTAGTATGAATAAGGAGAATAAATTAAAAATTATACAAAAAGGTTATGATGACATGAAAAAACAATATACAGAATTTAAAAAGGTTAAATACATTAATGCTAGTACACAAACTGATATGATTATTAAATATGATATGTTAAAACGAAGTAAAAGTTTATAATCTAATTGTATAATAATGAGTGATATAGTAGATATTCCATTAGTAAAAATGAATAAAATATTTCCAAATAAAAAAGGAGTAGATAAATCAAAATTAATGATTACTAATGTAGGTATGTATAGTGTGAGTAAAATTAAGGGATCTGAAAAATTGATATATCTTATTAAAAAATATTTTAATAATTCTACTAATTTAACTATTACTGATGCTACATCTAATGTTGGGTCAGATTCTATTAACTTGGCTATGCATTTTAAACAAGTTAATTCAATAGAACTAGATTTTAATCAATTCAGTGTTTTAAAACACAATGTTGAAATTTATGGTTTACAAAATGTTAACTTGATCAATGGAAATTCATTAGAAACTATTAGTACTTTAAAACAAGATGTAGTATATATCGATGCTCCTTGGGGAGGAATTGATTATAAAAATGCTGAATCTATGAAATTATATCTTGGTGATAATGAATTATCGCAAATATATATGGAAAATAAACAGTATTGTAAATTGATGATTTTTAAAGTTCCAAAGAATTATGATTTTACCTATTTTATACAACATACTGATATAAATAAATTTTGTATTCATTCATATTTAGGATTTGATGGTAGTATTAAATTTTATTTTATTATGTGTATCGAATAAAATAATTAAATGTAGATAATTTTTGTGACATTGGACCCTTGCATAGACATATGACCACATATAGAACTTATTTCATTTTCAAATTTTCTGGGAATTTCCATTGTATTTATTATATTATTCTTAGCAAAAGCATCTCTACCAATAGTTTCTACAGAATGAGGAATTTTAACAGTTCTTAATTGATTATTACTAAATGCAGATACACCAATATATTTAACAGAATCTGGTATTACTAAATTAACAATTCTATTATAACTAAATGAATAATCACCAATAGTTTCAAGTGAAGATGGTAAAATTAATGAATTAATTTCATTTTCACCAAATGCAGAAGTAGCAATAGATATTAATGAAGAATCTGGACTAAATGTCAATGTTTTTATTTTGTTTAATCTAAACACCGAATCACCAATAGTTCTCATAGCTCGAGGAATATTTACATTAACAATTTTATTTTCTTGGAATACACCAAAAGGAAGGTCTGTCAATGATTCAGATATACGAAGTGTAGATATATCATTATTTTTAAATGCACTAGATCCAATAAAAGTTACAGTATCGGGCATATTAAACATGCCCACATAATAATTACTATACATTGTATCAAAAGTATCAGATTCAATACGTGTCATTGGTTCGGCACCATTTTCTAATAATAATTGTTCAAATTCTGCATCTCTAACACCAAAATAAATTAATGATAATGTTGTATACAAGCCTTTGTGAAAATTACAATTTGCACCTAATGAAATACACATTCTTGCATTAGAAATATTATTTCTATTAACTGCTTCATATAATGCTTCATCTAATGTATCGTATGTTGTAACTTGATCAGGATGAAGTAAATGATGTTTCTTACAATTATTTACATATTGATTACATGCTTCTCTATTTTCATGTTTAACATCATTACACACTATATTATCTGGATTAGCTTGTAAATATTCATTTGCCTTAATTTTAGATTTCCATTCGATATTATTTGCAGCATCTTTACTAGTTAATGATTTTATAACTTCTTTACAACCAAGAAATGATGTTACAATTGTATTTGTATCTGGATCTAAATCTTTCAATGTTCCACCACCTACTAACATCAAATATTTTGCCTTGTACTTTAAACTCTTGTGATAAAAACTCATTATATAATAGTGTTATATAATGATTTTTTTATAATTTATAAATTAAGTATAAATAACATTGGTAACAGTTGTTCGGTCTGCAAATGTATCTCCACATATAGAATTCATTTCATTTCTAAATCTTTCAGGTATTTCAACAGTTTGTATTGTACCATTTCCCATAAATGCATTTTCACCAATAGATATAACAGATTCGGGAATTATAACAGTACCTAAATTATTATATGTAAATGCACGTTCACCAATAGTTGTAACAGAATTAGGTATCACTAAATTAACAATTTTATTATTGCTAAATGCACTTGCACCTATAATTGTAAGAGAATTGGGTAAATTTAATTCAGAAATTTTATTATTGCTAAATGCACTTGCACCTATAATTGTTAATAATGATCCAGGATTAAAAACCAAATTGTTAATTTTATTTCTAGCAAAAACAGCAGCATCAATTGATTCTAATGATGCCACAATATTCAATTGTTCAATTTTATTATTATAAAATGCATCAGTTTCAATTCTTCTTAATGATTCTGACATATGAAGATCAGTAATGTGATTGCTTCTAAAAGCACTTTCACCAATTGTTACAATAGTATTAGGCATATTAAACATATTTATGCGATTGTGTCCATAAAAATCATTAGCATCATTATAAGCATTAGCTTCAATATGTGTTAATGGTGTAGCACCATTATCTATTAATAATTGTTCAAATTCTGGATTTTTATCAGAAAAATATAATTGAGATAATACCGAGAATGTACCATGTTGATAATTACAATTTGCACCTAATAGAATACACATTCTTGCATCATCTAAATTATCATAATTAATTGTGTGAAATAATGCCACATCTAAATTATCACAATTATATTTATTATATAAATGATGTTTCTTACAATTATTTACATATTGATTACATGCTTCTTTATTTTCATGTCTGACATCATTACACACCATATTATCTGGATTAGTTTGTGAATATTCATTTGTCTTAATTTTAGCTTTCCATTCAATATTATTTGCAGCATTTTTACTAGTTAGTGATTGAACCACTTCTTTGCAACCAAGAAATGATGATGCATGTGTATTTGTGTCTGGATCTAAATCTTTCAATGTTCCACCACCTACTAACATCAAATATTTTGCCTTGTACTTTAAACTCTTGTGATAAAAACTCATTATATAATATAATATATCATATAATAAAATTAAATTATAAATCTATTAAACATAATCGGCACCATAATCAGCTTGTCCATTCTTTAATGTTGACTTTTTAGACATCAATTTTAAATCTTCACCCAATGTTTCATATTGCTTCATTTGATCTTCCAATGACATATTCATTTCATCTTTTTCTTCAGCACTAAAACCAATTTTAGAAATCTTAAATACATCATTTAATTCTCTATCACCACTAAACATAGTATTGTAATCAGTGGTTGAACTAACATTTCCAGTAATCATTGATGTGTTACCATTATATAACATCATATCTTCACAATCAATATCTTCATCTGCTGTCATATTAAACATTTCATTGAATTTCTTTTGTCTATCTTCCAGATTTTCAATATTATCCAATGTATTTACATCATCTTGAAATTTAATTTTCATATCATTTTTTAAATTATTTATTTCATTATTTTCTAAACACATTAATGAATTAATATCATTGTCTCTTTTAGCTTGAGCTTCTAAAGAATCATCTGTTATTTTATCAGATACATTGTAATAATTTGGGTCAGCATCTAAATTTAAATCACGTAACTTTGCATAAAATTCATTTTCAGACATATAATTAATTTCTGGATTTTCTCTATTAACATCTTTAAGATCTTCATAATCTTCAATATTTGCTGATGATTCAAAAATATAATCATACATTATTTTATAATCGGGATTTGACAAAACATGGTGAGCAAGTTGTAGCATATGATATTTATCTTCACAATGTGGATCGTCAATATTTTTATCGGGATGATATTTTAATGCTAACTTTCTATATTTCTTTTTTTCCAATTCCACCGTAAAAGTTTCCTTAGTAATGCATAAAACAGTATATAAATTTATATCCTTAATAGCATATAAATCATCATTATTTATTTGTTCCGAATTATTTGTTTCAGTCATATTATTAAGGGTATAAACGTTATTTTTTTAAATCTAAACGCATAACAATTACCATACAAATGTAATAATCAATCATGAAGAAAATGCTTTAAAATTCATTAAAGATTTAGAAAAATTTGTTTAATAAAAATAAATATAATCGTATTATATATTAATATGTATTTATCAAGAGAAGAATGGGATAAAACCGATACATTTGCTAAGGCATATGATTTTTATTTGAATCAAGTGAATGAAGTAATAGCTCGTAATGCTGTAGTTGCTGCTGGTGGTGTTGTTGAGAATTTTAATCAAATTAAAAGTCGCATAGTGACATTATCAGTATCAGATCCGGATTTTGAATTATATATTCAAACTATGGGTGTTACTTTATTTCCCACTTATTTTAAAATACCTACAACAGTAATTGTACAGGGACAAGAATTGATAGTTGATAAATATATTCGTTATGCTGAAATTGGTTATAGTGCGATGAATAATGCTGGTGTTGCTCCTGTAGGTGGTGCTCCTGCTCCTGCTGCTGCTATTATTGCCAATAATGCAAAAAACCAAGCAATGACAAAAATAATACCAGCCCTTAAAGAACTAAGATGGATGTTCGTTAACAAAGACGTAGAATCCCCACCCGAAAAAGAAGAGTATGGATTTACAATGGAAGCAAATGGTGACGTAACCATTGTACATAACGGTGAAAAAGTTACTAGTTATCATCATATAAACATTACACCCGATAAAGTTTTAGAATGTGATAACGATCATTGCAGACAATTTAAATTATTATTAAGAGGTATTAAAGTAGCTGATTTAACAACTTATGAACCTAATACTTTTTTTGCTCCAAATATGCCTAAACAACAAAGATTGGCAGAATCACATGCTATTCTCAAGTATTACGGTTGGGTAAAGAATAAAAAGCAAGATAATATTATGTTACCTGCTGATTTGACACCAGAAATGAGAGCTACTGGTACTGAAGCACATAATTCATTGCTAAAGATGGAATTTCTTGAAAGAGCTATTGTTGCTGACGCACCATTAGTTTTTAATGATACTGAAATCCATCAATTGATAGAAGATTGTATTAAAACAGTTCACAAACATCCTAAGATTATGAATTTATTACCTAATCAAAATTTTGATCTTTCTTCACAAAGAAGAAATGTATTTAGTCGATTAAGTAAAAAACAAATTTCAGAAATACAAGCTGCAAATATGGCATCACCATTAAATAATTTACAAGCTGGTGGTAATATTACTTTAGGTAATTATGGAAAGCAATCTAGTGTTATGGAAGGTGGACGGTCAGGAGGATCACCTTGCCCATCTCATTGTGCTGATACATTTGCTTCTTGCCTAAATCGTCTTGTATCAGTATTAAATGCTAAAGGTAGAATGTTAACACCAGAAACTTACAATAGTTTCAAACGTAAGATTGCCGATATGAGAGTATTAGAAGAAGATTTAAAAGATATTACTGAAAAGTTAGAAAAGTTCAATACATTTGGAAATGGATCAGTTCGTGATGTCGATATGGGTGTCTTAAATAATCTTAACACAATTACCAACAAACTTCGTGGTAGAATGATGACCATTAATACTGGTATCCAAACGCTAAGAATAAAGTTGGATGATCCTGCACCAACACCTAGTGGATTAGTTTCAATGTAAATAGTATAATTGATTGTAATTAATTTATTTAAAAACAAAAATTTTGTATAAAATCTTTGTTTAAAACCTATAGAAATAAAAAATTAAAAACTATTATTCTGAAAATATTTTCTTATGGTACTATTATATAATATGAGTGAAACTTATGATAATTGGAAACAAAAACGATTTCCTGCTAGTATAATTAATGCATTAGGTAATGCTATTGTTGTTGTTGGTTATGCTGGTGGTGCTGCCGAAGATGCCCAAGAAGCTAAAACCACGGCCATTAATGCCATTCTTGAAAATTTGCGTGCTGATGAAAA
>Ga0115557_1002468_pt1 | contig 12435 bp, 5 predicted proteins | sample COGITO_mtgs_1104_FD_87280 | JGI IMG/M metagenome (GOLD analysis project Ga0115557, IMG submission 87280) | Pelagic marine microbial communities from North Sea - COGITO_mtgs_110421 | ecosystem: Environmental > Aquatic > Marine > Epipelagic | place: Germany:Helgoland, sampling site Kabeltonne...
GCAGAAGTGTGACTCGTCGTGTTTCTCTTCCTCGGGGTGGCGACCTTTTCCTGATCAACTTCTGTATCTGTGCTTTACTTTTTGCGCGCGTTGTTCGGATGGAATGACGACATGTCTTCCATTTTATCCAAACTTTCTTCATAAAGAAAACACATCGCAGTGATACCATAACGCACCCTTTTCATTGAACGCAGATGAGATGAACTCGACGAGAACGCGTCCACGAGCGAGTGAGAGAGAGATTTAAGACTTTTTCGCGAGAGTGCGATAATCTGAGATGAACAACGCGCAAAGATGTCTTTCTTCGTTTCATCTTTCCAAACACCTAACGGGAAATCAAAGGCTTTGGAATGCGCGAGAGGAAGGGCAACGAGAACACCTCAAAAGAGGAGACAGAATACGAAGGAGAGTTGGCAAGCGAGAGATGAGAAATGAAGACGAGAGTGGTGTGTATCGAAATGGTGGTGTGAAAGAGTACGTCGCGGCGAATTACGTTCGCGTGCTCGCAAAGCTGGACGTGTTGGATGCGAAGAATGAGAAGGAAACGGCAGAAGGTGACTTTGAGGACGAGAACGGCAGCGGTTCGAAGATGAACATTTACGGGCACGTCGCGACCATTGATTTGAGCGATGCGAATAATAAGAGCGAGTTCTTGGACGAGAAATTTATTCGATGCTTACACGAACCGGTGCTCATTCAAAACGCGTTTGAGAAATCGCGGCAAGGAAGCGCTTCGTCGTGGACGTTGCGCAAGTTGTTGGAAGCGCACGAGGAGGAAGAGAAGAGGACGGGAGGGTTGTTTCAGACCACGGTAAGAGTGAGAATGGAGGATGGAGTTTCAAGTGGTAACAATGGACGAAGGAACGCGAAGGCATTCGTGTACGCAGAGCAATCGCACGAAGCGATACGGAATCGAAAGTTCCAACCGCCTTCGCTTACGCAACAAATGCCATTCGCAAACGGATTATCGCGCGTGTTGGAGTATTCAGGAGACGGAGCGTATATCCAATCCGAATTGCCATCTAATTTGAAAGACGAGATGGAACATGACTACTCGCGCGTGTTTACGTCGTTTGAAAACAGCGAGGAGTTCGTGGAGTCGCAACCTCTCCGACTTTGGTTGTCAAAAAGAGGGAGCGTATCGCCGCTCCATTTCGACGCCTCGATTTCGACTCTGACGCAATTGAAAGGCGAGAAGACTTTTTTATTGTTTGCGCCATTTTCTGGGCTCTCGCAATGTTACTTATATCCCGATTGGCATCCATTGAGAAGACGTTCACAGCTCTCCATCGATGATGAGCGCATTAGAAATGGATTACGCGCGTATGAGGCAACTCTTTCGGAGGGCGATGTTTTGATTTTCCCACCGCGATGGCTACATCACGTTGAATCGTCGAATAAGACGAATTATTCGGTATCAATCACGCGTCGTTATATTTACAACGCATCAAGTGGTGTAAATACGGATACATCCTACGCGTTGCGTTTCGCAAAATGGGCAAAAACGCGAGACAAAGGCACGAAGGCGCTGAGTCGTTTGTATTCCTCGGGAATGGTTAATCCGGATTTTCCGTCGAGATTTAATCTTGCCGTCATTGATTTAGATGAGGACGGCAAGTGTCCGAAGCTCTGTGAAACCAAAACGTTTGAAAGAAATGTACAAGAGAAATGGAAAGTGTGCGTAAAAGCTTTGTCCGATCGCATAGTCGCCCGAACGAAAAATATTTCGTCGATTTGCGTGCGTGGCTCAATCGCTCGAGGCGCCGCGGTTGATTTCGAATCCGATTGCGACTTGATTGTCGTATTTGAAAATGAACGACCGAATGAACAAGAATTGCAAGATTTACGCTCGGAACTGGAAGATGTCCGCGCCCAAGAGTTCCCATTCGCTAAAAAAATCGACGTCCGCTTTGAAAAAAATCGCGACGAACTGAACGCGGAGCAACTGTTTACGTTGGCCACATCTTCGCTTTGCGTGAGCGGCGAGGATATTCCAAAGTCGTCATCACGAATGGCACCTGTGCGAACATCAAACCTTACATTGCTCGAAGATGTCGATTCGGCAATTGAGAATGGAAGTGAAAAAGCAATGTCATGGGCGTGTAAGCGATGTTTGCGCGCCGCGTTCGAAAGTCAGAAGAGGACCAGGTTTACGCGAGAGATATCGAGATGCTGCGAGATTGTGTGCGAGGAAGATTATCCGAAAAAGAAATACGAAGTTGGTGATTTGGAAACTGCTCTCGTTATCGCCGTGAAAGGTCCCAAGATGGTTTTCGGCGACGCGTACTGGTTGGAAATGAGCACAGCGCTTCTCAAGCGTTTGAGTAATTGTATTCTGTCAGCTAAGATATAGACTTTTTGTTTATCATTATTTTTACACCGCAGAAGATGCGGAGAACGCCATCGGAACAAAACTCGTCGCGCCGTCCCCCCACGATACTGCTAAGATTCTATCTACGATGGCCCGATCGTTTAATCTGCGCATAGCCGACGAGTCACCGGACGAGAATTGCATAGAAGCGGCGATAGCTTTCGCCCCTATTGGTTTCCCCTCCTCGTCATCCGCGAGCGCGTCTTCCTCGTCTTCTTTCTCTCTGCAAAACGTACCGATAGCTCTGACAGTCAACACCGGGTGAACGATGGTCGCGTACACTCGAACTTTCCCATCCGCGTGTCCAAACACCAATCGCGACGCCGTATCATCCCACGCGCACGACGTAATCGCCGCCGCTTCGGAAGAATCACCTTCACCTGGGATTTTTGGAAAGGTGATGGGCAGCGCCGCTCGTGTCGCCCCGTCTGGAGCGACTTGTAAAGCCGCGCACGAGATGTGTCTCTTGTCCGTGCTTTTTAAAGCAACACCTCCTATCGCGGTTTCGACGCAGCACAAGCCAATTTCGTTTTCGTCGTACTCTCGAATTCTCTTGTTTCCACGCCTCGCCGCCGCTTTCGGCGACGGCCCCCACGCAAACGCGGTCACTTTCCCAGTCGACGAGAATCCGTTCTCCGACCAAACGCCCGATTTCTTCGTCCAAATTGTCAAGGCGCCATCTTTCGAAACCGACGCGAGGTGTCGACCAGACCCACTAAACGCCAACGAGATGATTCCGTTCCGTTTTGTATCGATTTCAATCGGCACGAGCGTTTCCTTGAACGAATCAATCGAGGAGAACGCTTTCATAATTTCACTTTTCGATTTTGGCACTCGAAACGTCTTTCTTCGCTTAATCGATCGAATAACCGAGGACAAACCGCTCATGTTCCCGGAGGACATCGCCGTACTCTTCTTCGCGTTCACGTCCCAAATACGAATGGTAGACCCCCTTGAACTCGCCGTCGCTAACAACGACCCATCTGGCGACCACGCGAGTTTATCGAGAACGCGCACGCCTATCACGTCCGACACCGCCGAATCCAACAGCGTCTCCGTCTCGTCGTTTGGCAATCTTTCAATCTTCCACGTCGTTACATCACTAGCGCTACTACTGTTATTATTATTAGACGCAAAGGATGAGAGAACCTTCGAAAATAATCTCACCCCACCGCTCTCCTTCGTAGTCACCGCGATCTCGTTCGGATGATCCGGCCGAAACGCCATCGCCACCGTCGTCTCGTTCGCCACGCTCGGCGTCGAACACGGCGCGGAAAGTAAACTCACGGGCGCAGCAGCGCCTCTTTTCTTGGTCACTTTCGACGCCGACGGAGAAAACGGCGCCGAAGGAACGGTACCACCCGACGACGACATTTGCTCTAAAATCTCCATTACGCTCCGCCTTCGATCAAACACTGAAATTTTCGTCCCTTTCTCACTGTTGCTCGCGATGCCAAACGTCGTTTTACAGTTTTTATGCCAAGACAACGGCGAGGGATTGACCAAATCCTCCTCCGTCTCTTCCTCGTCTGCGGTATATCTGCCATTCTTCGCGAACGATGAGACGACTTTAACCACTTTTCTGGCGAACGCATGCACCGGTTTCGGCACCATCGAAGCGCCGTTTAACTCCAATTCATCTTCGTCTCTTTTTCCCCCATCGGCTTCAGAATTGGAAACGACAAAACTTTTTTTCTTCGTCTTCTCAAACTTTTGCGGCGCAGCAATGGTCACCGGACACGACGCCGGCGATTTCACGCGAGAGGACGCGCTTCGTTTGGTGTAATACGCGTTCGAGTCCATCGACGAGGCGTTCACCAGCTCGTGGTTGATTTCTCGGAGCATGATGCTCGAGAGTTAAGTGTTTTTTGAATTTTTAGTGTGAGGCAAATTCAAGCGAAAAAGGAGAGTGTAGCGGTAAACGTACGCGAGCGAACGCGGGAAAGAGAGAGCGAGTTTTCTTGATGCATCGATCTCGATAGATTCCGAGATGGAGGATTCGCACGCGATGAACGATGGTTTTATATTTCTATATGTTTAATTTGTAATAGGTGTCATCACATCGTCATCCTTCTGTTGCTATTCTTTTTGTTCTTGTTTTTGTTCTTCTTTTTCTTTTTCTTCTTCTCCCCGACGGCGGTTGTTCCCGAGGACTGATTTTGATGTTTCTCGGTATTCTTCTTAATGCCAAGAATCATGTGGTCTTCTCGTTGGTCGTCATCGCTGTCTTCGTCGTGTGCGGAGTACATGGACTGGGCTCTTCGTTGCATGGGCGCCGAAGCCGGCGGGCCGGGGAAGTATTTCGATTTGACAAACGCCGAGGGCGAGCCTTTACCGATCGCGTGGATTGGCTTGAGTAATCCTTTCGTTGGTGTGGACATCTTAATGTTTTGGACACCTCTGGAAGTATCGATAGCGCCGGACGGGAAGGACCGGGTGATGCCTTTGAGGTTCCACGATAGTCTTTTTGACGGCGAGGCGGACGGCGAGGAAGAAGGGGAATCGTTGTTTCCTTTATCTTGGTACTTCTTCGGTTTGAAGTTCAACGCGCGTCGAGCGGAGATGACGTGACCATTCATCGGCGGATGCTTCTCGTCGTCATCAGCAGCATCTTCCTCTGTTGTTGTTACTGCTGCCGGTGCTACTTTTACTGCCAACGCGTGTTTTTCTTGCTGCGCCTTCTCGAACGGGTTTTCCTCGAATATTTTTTCAGCTTTCTTTTTGTTCTTCTTTTGTTTCTTCTTCTCCGGTTGCTCTTCCTCGTCTTCATCGTCAATGACGCGAATCTCTGCGCGTTTCTTCTTCTTCTTTTTCTTGTTACTGCTAGTGGTGGCTTTTTCCTCTTTATCTTCTTCCTCCGACGACGATGACGAACTCGATGACGAAGATTTCTCCTCGCTCATGATTCTATTCGCCACTTTAATCGTCAACTTTTGATCCCTCTTCAACTCAATCGACGGCGCTTTCTCTGCCACCACAGTTGCTTTCTTTAAGTCCGTGTGTAACTCGTACAGCGCTTCTCGGGACGTCTCTGGACAACCGTTCCCAGCGCCGAGCTCAATCGCCACCCTCGCCAAGTCTTTAATATGCGTCGCGTTCAACACCCACCCATTTTTGTTCCTCGGCGCGTTTCGTGTATCCACGTTCGTCGGACAAAACACGTCAAACACATCGCTCGCACACCGTTTGAGGAAGCTAAACGATGTTTCATGTCGCATGCCGTGCATGAACGCGACGAGAAGCATTTTGATAATTTCCTGCGGCGGCGCCTCCCCGGCGTCGAAATCGTCCTCATCATCGGTGACGTCCACGTTTTCTTTATCGTCGTCGTCATCCGAATCACTCTCTCCATCGCTACTGCGCTTGCCCTTCTTGCTCTTCTTGCTCTTGTTTTTCTTCTTTTCGTCATTCTCCTTCAAGTCGAACCTTCGAATCTCCTCGCCGAACGCCTCCGCCACGTGTAACTTAATCCCCACATCGATCGCGGTGATATGATCATCTTCCCCAAACAAAGCATCTCTGTACACCCTATTCGCCACGTTCTGACTCACGTTTGTTTCCCAATCTCTCCGTTGCATATACTGAAACACGTGCTTCTGCATCTGCCTCGCCAGCACGCAATACTTGTCCAACCGGTGTTTATCGATGCCGGCCCACTCGTTTCGCATCGTCCAAAAGAACACCGAAGCGTATAAAATAGCCATCTGTGGTTTCAACGAGTGCATCACGGACGCGATGGACGTCGCCAATTCTCTTTGCACCTCTCTCCCGTCCGAGTGCCACACGGCGTAAAACAAAGCCTTCCACACTTTCTTCATGGACAGATGGTCCAGCGATTTCTGAGAGCACAGCCACTTCCTCAATCGTTCGAAGGTTTTATCGCGCGTGTGTCGGTCGGAGGAGACCAACGCTTTCGCAAACTTCGTGTTCTTCATCTCTCTTTCGCTTTGTCTTTACCCTCTCGAATTCCCACTCCTGGAACGTGAAATGCGCTAAAAGCTCTGTTTCCTCTCCTATTCAATGTACGAATTTGCGGCGGCGGTGAAGGGTGCCTGCCGCCTGCCAATTCCTTCTTTTCCCTAAACCCAGAGAGTGAGAGAGTGAGAGAGTGAGACAGTTCACGAATCAAACGCGAACGAACGGTTTCGCTAATACGCGACGAGTGCACGAAATACTCGCGCTTAAAGTGAGTGTCGAGGGAAGAGGAAGCAGCGCGTGTCTCCCTTTTTCTCTGATTTGAGGATTTTTGGGCGAAAAATACGAGAGAAGAAGAAAAGGGCAGAGAAAGAGTATAAACAAACGCTGCCGATGTGACGCGCGCGAACACACTAAAACCAAAACGACCCGCACGACGCGCTGCTGCTGCTCCTGCTACTACTACTACTACTATTGCCTGTGCTATCATCGTCTCGTAGCCCCAATCCTAACGCCGCGCGGTGCGCTTGGACGGCGCGTTCGAAGGCGCACGTCGCCCCGCAGTACGTGGACCACGCGGTTTTGACGTTTTCGTCGCAGGAGGATTTGGTGTTGGCGGCGGAGGAGGGAGGGGATGCCCCTGAAGCAAAAGAGGAGGAAGAGGCGCTGCGAGTAGTGCCGCGAGAGAGCGCTCGCGCTGCGCGCAAGGCGTACGACATCGTGCGGCGGAGTTTTTCCGCCCGCTCGAACAGTTCGTTCACGTCTCGACGTTTTTGAGGGTCCGCCGGTTGGGCTTTGAAGAGCGCGAATGTTTTCGAAGAGGACGATGTAGAAGAGGAGCGACTGGTATCAACGACATCGTCGCCGATGAAGTTTGTCTCTGCACGAGAGGCGAGCGTTTTGTCGATGAAAGCTTCGGTTTTGTTCCAAGCGTACGCGAGCGCGTCCAAGGAGAGGACGACTTCGATGGATGCCGATGACGCGGGGGCAGCGGCGACGGTTGCCATCGACAGTGGTGATGATGTTGAAGAGTTCTCTCCGCCATCCAACTGTATGGGGCTAGTGTGCTCGTTCGTGATTGTATCGTTTATGTTGCTGTTGGATGGTATTATTTCGTTGTTTTCGTCTCTGTTGTTTTCGCTGGCAGTATCATTGAGGCATATGCCCGGGACGATTTCACTCGCACACTTCGCAAAGATACCTTTCGATAGCACACCCATTTCGAGTGCTAACTCCGCATCTACTCCTTCTAAATTTGTATCGACTATACCATTGCGCTGTTTCAACATCGTGCGTTTCGTTTCTTCGTGACACGCCTCGAAAACTTCCGCAGCGAGTGCGTCGGCTTCCTCACCGCTCGCGCCAGCTTCTTTAAGCAAAGTTCTCACGATTGGTCGGTGCATGAGAGGTTTAGAAACTCTGTGTCGAAAGACTGCATCGAATGTTTCCGAAAATTTGACTTTAGCCATCTTTTTGAGTTGAATGAGTTCAGTCAACGCGAGATCCAACGCTATTCCTACATCAATCGCGTATCGATCGTCGTTCAACCCGGCAAAATATTTTTGTTGCAAATCCTGAAAATTATAGCCATCGCTCGATACCGAGTGGTTCCGCAACGCACTTCGCAGTTGCGTTGGTATCTTGTTCCGTCGAAACGCGTAGTGAATACCTCGTTCGGCTTCGTCGAGGAAAACCATCGGCGTTTGGGTCTTTTTACAGAGCGGTACTTTCATCGCGCTTCGTTCTGGAGGCAGCATCGCAGAAAATGCAGTCATTACAAACACTCGCTCGTCCGCGCGTAAAGGCTGACAACATCCCATCAAGCGCGAAAACATTCTCGCCAACGGCGTGTGACTTGTTGCTATGGAAGATGTCGAGGCGTTACAAATATTGATTTTTCTGAGTTTTCGCAACGTCACCGCGAACGCTCGCAAGTGCCACGTGGCGAGCTCGTGAGACCCGTGGGACTTGATGAACCACGATTTAACGAACCGTAACAAGTCGTATTGAATCGATGGCGAAGAATTTGCAGAGTTCAATTCTCCTTGCTTGCGGAAAAATGTGGAGCGTTTATGCACGCCACCACAGATGCTCGGTTTACTATCGTAAATAGTCGAGATGCGCCTATTCGCACTCGTCGCGTTGCTATTACTTCGCACGTGTATCGACGAACGCGAGAGCACTGTGGAGTTCATTCTCGAGAATCTTCTCGAATCCAGTGAAGGTACGCGTTCTGTTTTGTTTCGCTCGATACCGTTGGTCATTGTGTCCTCGATGCCTATGTAGTCGTCGCCGTCGTCGTCAAACGGCAAACATTCCATCCGTAAAAATCTCACGATCTCGCACAAGAGTAACAGAATGTGAGTCGCGCAATCGCTCGAGCGCATCGGTTCAATCTCCATTGCATCTCGCCCACCAAGTAAGGATCTCTCGTCATCGTCTAGGTCTTTGTATACTGCAATTTCACATTTATTCTTCGATTCGGCAGTTTTACTCTGCTCGACACGTTGAGCTCTTTCAGAGGCGAAGAAATCCTCCTCGTCGTCGTCGTCGTTCTCGCGTTTACCGAATCCTTCCTCTCGCGCAGACACAACAACGCATCGATCGCGCCCAGGTCGAGCATCCTCGTTCATGCGACCATCCTCGTTTACCGACCAAAAATATTCGGCGTCTTTTTCGTCATCGAGAACAAGCATTACCTTTCCTTGCTCTCCCTCACCTTCCCTCGTTTCGCCGCTCGTCGATACGTCCTCGTCTTCATCGCACGCCGCCAACTTTTCCAGCACCGCCACCATTTCTTCCTCGCGATGATCGTTCCCTTCGTCCTCCTCCTCCTCTTTTTCGTCATCGCTGTTTCCCCGCTTCTCTATTTCTCTCGCCATCGTCCGCATCGCTCGTTTCGCTCTCGCGACTTCCCACCGCAACCGTTCGTTCTCCTCGCTCTGTTTTACCAACTTCCTCTCCAGTTTCTCTCTTCGTTTCTTTTCTCTCTCCGCTTTCTCTTCCGCTCTTCGCGCGAGTTTGCGTTGCCAAACGAGATCGAACGATTCATCCTCCTCCGATTCCGAGCTCCTCGTCACCAGCAGTAGCGGCTCCGGCGTTTTCTCGTTCTCGTTCTCGTCCTCGGGGCACATCTCTCTCTCTCTTCGAGCGGTGGTCAACGCGTGTATTTTTAGGACGAATCTAAAAAAAGGCGTTTAGATACAATTTTTCCGAGATATTCCACACAATTTTTCCTACAAAGCTCCTTATTCTGCAACAAATAATGAACGCTTTAACGACGACGCTCAAACCCTGCCAAAACAAACCCGCGCGAGGGGGAAGAGGAGGAGTAAAAGTGGCCTCATCCTCCTCTTTGCCGCAGAGAAGAAGGTTTATTCGGCGTCACAACGGGGGCGGGATGTGCGGCGCGCTTGGGAAATCATCAACTGTATCTCATTATCCAAAAGAAGTTAAAGAAGAACAGAGAGACGAGAAGGATGCGAGCACGAGTGATGTCGCGCTCAATCCGCCAGTAAGAAGAAGAAGAGCGGTGATGGTTGGTGTTGCGAGGAGTGTGTTGTTTGGCGCGGCAGCGTGCGTCCTCGCGGAAAGTTTTGTTCGGGAGGACGTCCAGGCATCCGAAGACGTGGAGGATGAAACTGTGGGTGCACCGCTCAACGAATTTACGTTCAAAACGTTCACGCTGAGAGCGCCTGGGTTTTACAAAGAGGTAGACGTCGATTACGATAAAGGACGCTTATCTGGCGCGAACGGTTTAGAACTTCTAATTAGAGATTCCCGGTTCGGTTTGGCCGGGAACACGATTACTTTGAGCAAACAAGGCAGTCCGATCGATCCGAACACGAAGCAACCGCTCTTCTCGAAGACGGAAGACTTGGGCGACGTCGACGCGGTGGCGGAGAAGTTGGTAGCGGGGGAGAATCAGAGGAATAAAGGCGCAAACGCGATTTTGAAAGAATCGAAAAAAGGTACCGTGGACGGGACGACGTATTACGACGTCAGTTATACGAAGAAGGTGAAATTTGTGGATAGAATTGTGAGGACGAGGGTGTGCGTGCACGATAACGTGTTGTTCACTTTGACGGTTGAAACGGACTTGGAACGCGGTACCGGGGAGGAGGCGCAATCGTTGGACGATATCGTGACGAGCTTTAGAGTACTTTAGTAATTTTCTTGTACCTATAGGTTGTGTACAACACATGAGAATAAAAATACATTTAGGTATAGAAGCGCCGAGCACTCGTTTATAAATACATTCATGCAGACGTCGGAGGAGGAGTTGGTGGTGTTAAGGAAGGCGGCGTAAACGCGACGATGACGTTTGCAAACTCGGCACCTAAGTACGCCGACCCTCCGGCGATGGCGCATAACGCCACCAAGCCAATACCGCCTCTCGTTTTGATCCAATTGTCCGGATTCCCAGCTTGTTTACCGAACAAGTACGTCACGGTAATCTCTAATCCTAAGGAAATTCCAGGTTCTATGACGCCGTAATTTGTAAACGCCCACTTCAACGTGCTCCAATACGGAAACCGACGTCGAAAGTTTCTCTCGACTTCATCCAATCGAAGTAATCGAGCGTCGTTCCCTAGTAATTGCTCAAACTCGCTCGGGTTCCCGACGATTGGTTTCTCCGTCGCTTGCTCCGAGCGCAAAAGACTCACAAATTGTCGGTTCAAGTTCCCCAACGACGCGACGTTTAGCACGCGCTCAAAGTTTCTGTAATCGACAAACACCGGCGTCAATTTTGTGCTGTTGATTTTCGCAAACTTTTCGTTGAGTTCGAGCATGGTCATAATTTCCGGACCGACCGCGTCGTACATTCGCAACGTGTAATGCCTCTGATTATTCGTGACGAGTTGTTTCCACGAGTCTTTGTTCCACATTTTGTTCATGCCGTCGTCCGCGTCGTACGTTGCGGTACTACTACTACTACTACTACTACTAATGCTACTATTACTGCTGCTGCTGCTGCTATTTGCCGCCACGTCTCCTGTGGTGTTATTAATGCTCCCAACTCTCACTGTTGTCGTGTTGTTGTTACTCGAGCTACCCGAACCCCACCCACCGCTCGGCATTCGCCTCAAATCGTACCGTTGCGTCGCCCTTGAACTAAACTCTGTCAAACACAAAAAAGCAATCCTATTTGCCGCGTCTGCCACCTCCAGCGGTTGCAGCGGCGCCGTTCCGTTGCCCATAATCGGCGTCAACGGCAACAGCGTCAAATCCGTCATGTTCAACAAATCCCCTCTCTGCCCGACTGCGCCACTCTTCGAACTGTACAACAATCCTAAACTCGTGATCGATACCGGTAACTTCTCTAACCTCGCCAATGAATAATCAGTCATCGATTTCCACCTCGAATACGGCACCTGCCCGGCTCTCTCCGCTTTCGTCGCTTGCGTCGAGCTTTGCACGAAATGCCCGAATCCCAACGCCTCGCACGCCCTCGCGGCGGCCACCGGCGCGCGATAATTCACCGCCATCATCGAATCCGGCTTCCCTGGAACCGGTCCGGCTAAACCGGCTAAATTTGCAAACACCGCGTTACACCCACCCAATCCGAGCGACCCGAGCTGGTCGTGCCACGAATCCACGTCGTGTTGATGATAATAATCCACCCGAGTCGCTCTCACCGTCTTCAACCTTTGACTTCCCAACTGACTCGTCAATCGCGCCATCAGCGTCCCTGGACTGGAGGACAACAATAACAACTCTCCTGGATCTAACCCGTTCGCCCTTCGAAACTCGTGCGCGTCCAAAATAGCATCCACGACGTTGCTCCCTAAAAACCCAGCCGGACCGCTCAGCGCTATCGTCTTCGGTCGAGAATACAACAGTTGTTCCCCGGCGTGCTTGATTAAAGGGTTGTTAAACGCTTGCTTCGCGTAGTCGGTTGGTGTGTTCGAAGAAGAAGAAGAAGACGCCATCGCCGCGCCACCATACACCACATCGCTACTACTACTCAGCACTCGTCGCCGCACATCGTAAATCCCCTCCGAACCAGACGGCATCCCCCGACGAAAACACCCAATCCGTGACATCATTCTCCAATTTGTATCGCTTTTTATTTGTATCTCTTCTCCAAAGAATTCAAAAAATCCGAAACGCGTTCTTTCGTTTGTTTGTGTGTGCGTATGTGCAAA